>JAEEGL017388096.1_pt1 | contig 30516 bp, 22 predicted proteins | sample 9134231 | NCBI WGS metagenome assembly JAEEGL01 (sample SAMN16246548, study PRJNA631951) | gut metagenome | biome: gut microbiome; feature: rumen; material: fiber-attached | host: Bos | place: Iran: Karaj | collected 2018-10 | reverse complement strand
GGAGAACATGCCATTCGACATTACAGGACATGATGGATATGCTTTCCACTGGTTCGAATCACTTGCAGTGCAGGATGCGCTGGGTCTCGGCGTTTCAGTCAAGCAAGGAATGCTCTCCAGATATCCCAATGTGGATGGCCGTTACTGCAAGCAGTTTATATGCCCCTCATCGACATACCATGCAGGCCAGTTCCACGCCGCTCCAACCGCCATCGACTTCTCCTACAACTACTTCTGCATGGGTGGGTTGGGTGCCATTTCGGGCTGCACGCAGATTACCAACGAATCCGCCATCCAGCGCAATATTTCACGCTCTGTCTTGTTTGTCGAAGACTGGAAGCACGTCGTTGTTGACGGAGCCACCAACCGCGAGAGCGCAAGAGCAAGAACCTCTGGATTCAACCTCTATGACGCCAGCGTAGCCACCAAATCGAACGTCGGCAAGACCTACGGCGCACATGCGGGCACAAGGACTACCGGGTACATCGACGGTCACGTCGAATCCGCCAAGGCCGTCGAAGTCAACAAAGACGAAAAGTACCATAACGTTTGGGATACGGGCACAATCGTCTCGAAGGCAAATAATTAAGAATTAACGAAGAGAAACCATGAAAAAGATTCTGCAATTCACCCTCATCGAGTTGTTGGTGGTCATCGCCATCATAGCGATACTAGCCGCAATGTTGTTGCCTGCTCTGAGCAAAGCACGCGAGAAGGCGCGCCAAATCTCCTGCACCAACAACATGAAGCAGTGCACACTCGCTATGGCGATGTACACGGGTGACAACAACGGGCAATACCTCGCAGACAACATGCCATTTCCCACCAGCAGCAATCCTGATTATCCATACTACTGGTATGAGTCGGTCGCGAGAATGGATGCATTGCACCTTGGTGTCTCGGAGAAAAAAGGACTGTTCACCGCTGTTCCTTCGCAGGTCGCAAAATACTGCAAGCAGATGATGTGTCCATCGGCGAATATTCATCCAGGCCAGTGGCATGCTGGCGTTTCGGCGTGCGATTATGGCTACAACTATTTCTGCCAGAGCGTCGGAACATTCTCAGGCATCACGGCAATCGGCAATGAGTCCGCCATTCAGCGCAACCTCTCACGTTCGATCATGTTCGCCGAGGACTGGAAGCACATTGAAGTTGACGGCCTCACGGACAAATGGGGCCAGCCGAACCGTCCGCAGGACAAGGGAAGAATCAGCGGCTTCAACCGCTATGACGCCGACGTCGCCACCAAGAACAACGTCGGCAAGACGTATGGTGCGCATGCAGGCACGATGAATACAGGCTTCCTTGACGGCCATGCAGAGTCCGCTAAGGCCATGGAGGTCAACAAGGATGAGGTTTATATCAACGTCTGGGACACAGGCACAATCGTCTCGAAGGCAAATAATTAAGAATTAAAGAATAGAAAACCATGAAAAAGATTCTGCAATTCACCCTCATCGAGTTGTTGGTTGTCATCGCAATCATAGCAATACTTGCTGCAATGCTGTTGCCTGCTCTGAGCAAAGCACGCGAGAAGGCGCGCCAGATCTCCTGCACCAACAACATGAAGCAATGTACCCTCGCAATGGCGATGTACACGGGCGACAACAACGGACAGTTCCTCTGCGACAACAATGTCTATTACCACAGTGCGTCTGCACCGCAGTATGCTTACTATTGGTTTGAGGCAATCACAAAGATGGATGCCTTGCACCTAGGCGTCTCACAGAAAAAGGGTCTCTTCACGGCGGTTCCTTCCCTTGACGCATGGTACTGCAAACAGATGATATGCCCTTCAGCGACCATCCATCCTGGACAGTTCCATGCTGGTGTGAATACATGCGATATCGGCTACAACTTCTTCTGCGCGAGCGTTGGAACAGTCTCAGGCGTCACCGCGATTGGCAACGAATCTTCCATACAGCGCAACCTCGCACGCTCGATTCTGTTTGCCGAAGACTGGAAGCACATCGCCGTTGATGGCCTCACAGACAAATGGGGCCAGGCAAACCGCCCGAATGACAGGGGAAGAATCAGCGGATTCAACCGCTATGACACAAGCGACGCCACAAAGACCAATGTCGGCAAGACGTATGGTGCCCATGCGGGCACAATGAACACTGGCTTCATCGACGGTCATGTCGAGTCTTCCAAGGCCATCGAGGTCAACAAAGACGAAATCTATATTAACGTCTGGGACACGGGCACAATCGTTTCAAAGGCCAACAACTAAATTATCATAATTACCCCTACAAGGAGAGAAACATGAAAAAGATTCTGACATTCACTCTGATTGAACTTCTTGTCGTCATCGCTATCATAGCGATTCTTGCCGCGATGCTGTTGCCAGCCTTAAGCAAGGCACGTGAGAAGGCCCGCCAGATTTCCTGCACAAACAACATGAAGCAATGTACGCTCGCAATGGCAATGTACACTAGCAACAACGACGGACAGTTCCTCTGCGACAACAACAAGTACTACCACAGCGCGGCAAATCCTGAGTATGCCTATTATTGGTACGAGGCAATCACGAAGATGGATGCGCTCGGTCTTGGAGTGCAGCAACAAAAAGGAATGTTAACGTCTGTTCCCGCGCAGGCCGCATGGTACTGCAAGCAGATGATATGCCCATCGGCGACAGTCCATCCAGGACAGTGGCATGCTGGCGTGAACGCCTGCGACATTGGCTACAACTACTTCTGCATGAGCGTCGGCACAGTTTCGGGCGTCACAGCAATCGGCAACGAGAACTCAATACAGCGCAACATCTCCCGCTCAATTATGTTCGCCGAGGACTGGAAGCACCTTGTAGTTGACGGCCTCACCAATCGCGCTCAGGATAGAGGAAGAATCAGCGGTTTCAATCGCTATGACTCATCCGTTGCCACCAAGAGCAACGTCGGCAAGACCTACGGTGCTCATGCTGGCACGATGACCACAGGCTTCATCGACGGCCATGTCGAGTCCTCCAAAGCCATCGAGGTCAACAAGGACGAAATCTACATCAACGTCTGGGACACGGGCACAATCGTCTCAAAGGCCAACAACTAAAAGTAGTCTCCAGTTTTTTCAAGTTGGTGATTTGCTTTTTTTTGAATTGACTGTATATTAATATTGTTTTTGATAAAGATTGCGGGATGGAGCAGCCCGGCAGCTCGTCAGGCCCATAACCTGAAGGTCGTTAGTTCAAATCTAACTCCCGCTACCAACTAATATGAAATCCAGTCTCTTCAGGAGACTGGATTTTTTTGTGATTTGGAGATTCTCATGGAAGAGAATGTTGGTAACAACCAAGGAAAAACAACGCCCAAACCATTCACGGACAAACCAGTGCTCAATGACACTCAGGAGTTCAAGTTTGCGGTGATTCCTGACCGCACGGGCGGTGAGCGCAAGGGTTACTTCGGCAAGGCGATGAACGCACTCAATCTTCTGCGGCCTGAGTTCGCGATATGCGTTGGAGATCTAGTCGATGGGTGCTATGGCTATCCGACCGAAGAAGCGGCGGAGAAGAGGATGCGCGAAGAATGGGACGAGCTGGAGGGGATGATAGACACGCTCGACATGCGATTCTATTATGTCGTCGGCAACCATGACATCAATCTTGGATGGCCTGGAAACCACCTTGCTCACGATGTCTCCAAGAGAGTCTGGCAGGAGAGGCACGGCAATGAGACATACTATGACTTCATGTACAAGGGATGTCATTTCATCTGTCTGGACTCGATGGACGGACGCGACGGACATATCCCTGTTCAGGGAATCTCAAATGCACAATATGCCTGGATCAGGCAGGTCATATTCGATCATCCAGAAGCACGATGGACATTCATTTTCTTGCATATGCCAATCGACTTCACAAGCGACAAATGGCTCGCCCTTGAGCGCGAAATCAACGGCTTGGACTACACGGTCTTCTTTGGAGACTGGCATAACCATGTCAAGGCCGTCCGCCATGGCAAAAACTACTACATGACAGGAACATGCGGCGGCTGTTTCATGCACGGTCTAACGTCAGACGACCTACGCTATGGCGTCATGGACTCCATAACGCTTGTGACCATGACATCCAACGGACCAGTCGTGGCCAACCTGCAACTTTCCGGAATCTTCGGTGACGATGTGCAACGCTGCGCCACCACAAAGGGATGGATAGAGAATCCTCTTGACTATCCTGACCATCTGAACGTTCCAGACGGTTTAGACGCCGAAGGAAAAGGGGACGGCACATACGACTGGCACTTCCGCCACGCCATGATTCTCCGCAATGGAAAACTGCTCGTCAAGCCCGACATCGTCATCGCAGGCGATGGCATCATCCACCGCTGGGGCTCTCTCCACTGGTATGGCGACGAATGCTATCCGAGACCACCAGAAGTTCAGACACCTTTCTTCACCAACCATCGTGTTCTGAACATCGGATTCATCGGCGACAGCAACGAGAACTTGCTTTGGCGCATACGCCATGGGGAGCTCGGCGGCATCTCGCCGTCCACCGTCATCATGCACATAGGCTCTGAAAACCTACGCGCTGGCGAATCGCCTGAAAGCACCGTTGAGGGCATCATGCGCAACGTGCATGCCGTCCATGCGGCAGTGCCAGACGCCATGCTCAAGGTCTTAGGACCACTTGAGTCAGTGCATGGAGACAAAGAACTCAAGGCTCTGCTGAAACAAGTCCTCGCAGGAGATTCCAAAGCAGAGTTCCTTGACCTCTCCGAAGAGTTTGCTCAAGGCGGCGTGGCGGCACTGGAGCAACGCTTCATTTAACTCAAAAACAAAGGAGACACAGCATGAAGAACCTTAAACAACTCATCGTTTCATTATTAGTTGTATCTTCTTGCATAGCAATAAGTTATGCACAAACAAGATTCAATCCCAAGCCTATGAGCCCCCGTGTGCGGAAAATTGACGCCACAGCGAAGCGCGTGCTGTTCCAAGACGGCAAGGTGGACTTTGAGATAATCGTACCCCCGAAGGCCTGTAATGTAGTCATGTTCGCGGCGAACGAACTGGCGAAACACCTTGGAGAATCTCTTGGAGTTGAATTGAAGGTGCATAATAAACGCGAAGGCACGGGAGTCGCCATAAGGGTCGGAGACAAAGAGTTTGCCGCAGCGAACGGTTTGGATGCGGCTGGTCTTGACCACGATGGCTACTTCATCAAAACCATCGGCGATGACATTATAATTTTGGGATGCGATTCGACCGATGTTCCCTCGCCTCTCAAACACAACAATGCCAACTACGAACGCGCCACGCTCTTTGGCGTATATGACTTTCTGGAAACCTGCGTCGGCACACGTTTTTACTTCCCTGGCGAAATCGGCACCGTCTGCCCAAGGCTGACCCGTTGGGAGGTTCCCGCTCTGGAGATTGTCGAACGTCCCGACAACCAATACCGCAGGACTTATGTCACCCACCAGTTCAGAAAAGGCAAGGCAGAGTGGTATGATGACGGAGACCAAATCACTGAAGAACGGCTTGCCTGGTTCCGCTATCGCCTCAACACGCAGGACATCCCGAACTGCCATGGGCTGGCCTTCCTCGGACTCGTAAACCGTTTCGCCAAGACGCATCCCGAATACTTTGCCCTCCGCGAAAACGGCAAAAGACACGATGGCTCAGTCATCTCCGCCGCAAGCGACAAGGACGGGCAGATATGCTACTCATCCGAAGGACTAAAGAACGAAATCTTCCTAGACGCAAAGGCGTTCCTAACAGGCCAAAGTGCTGAAAGCCGTGGCATCATCATGAACGACGGCAACTCCTACTGGAGTCCAAGCCGTTTTCCAAAAGGGCCTTTCTTCAACATCATGCCCAACGACTCCGACTATCCATGCCAGTGCCCGCAGTGCAAGCCGCACTTTGACGCAGGGCCGCAGGAGGCCAGCAACTACATCTGGAAGTTCAAGACCGACATCGCCAAACGGATGATTAAGGAGAATCTGAATGGCTACGCCACAATGATGGCATATTCGCGCTACAAGCTGATTCCAGACTGCGACATTCCGCAGAACGTCCTTGTGATGCTTGCGCTCAACGGCCCGTGGTCGGAGGGACTTGCCGACAAGCGCGCGAAGGACGAGGCCCTGTTGAAGGCCTGGAACAAGAAGCTCGGCGCGAAGACATACCTTTGGACATATCCGTCAAAATATGGCGCAAGAATAAAACATGTACCGAACTATGCGCCGCACGCCATCGGCAACTTCTACAAGCGTCAGGCTCCGTTCATCTTCGGCGCATTCATGGAGGCGGAGACCGACTGCTGGATATTCGGCGCGCTGAACTACTATGTCTTCAGCAGAGTGATGTGGAATACGGAGACCGACGTGGATGCTGTCATTTCCGAATTCTTCAATCTGATGTTCGGAAAAGCCGCCCCGCAGATGGCCGCGTTCTTCAACTCGCTTGAGTCGCATTGGATGAAGGACATCCTTACGAAAGTCGTTGAGACCACAGCAGGACCTGTGACGGTCATCCCATCCGACTTTGAGATTTGGACAAAAATTTTCGATGCCAAGCAGATTGAAGAGTACGAAAAGTTATTTGCGGAAGCGTCCAAAGCAGTAGAAGGCGATGAAAAATCAGCCGCCAGAGTCGCGTTCGCAAAGGCACAATTCCTTGAACAACTCAAAAGTGGGCGCGAAGAGTTCACGAAGACAAGCGGCAACAGAGACACATGGACCATGAACGCCACACGAATAACCTCCCCCATCACTATTGACGGCAAACTTGACGAGGAGTCATGGAAGCAGGCCAAGCCTGTATGGCTGCTTCCCGCGCTCGGCCCAGATTCCGTCGAAGTCCACACAAGATTCAAGTTCCTGTTCGATGATGACTTCTTCTATGTCGCCGCTGAATGCGATGAGCCTGAAACCGACAAAATCATCGTCTCAAACCGCCCATTCGACGACTTTGACATCTGGCGCGACAATGACATCGAAATCTTCCTCAACCCATCTTGCGACAGGAAGACATACTATCAGATTCTCATCAACAGCCTTGGATGCGTCACTGACATCCATAAGATGATAGGCACGGCTGACAGGGACTGGAACAGCAAGGCCGAAGTCAAGACCAGCGTCATTTCTGGAAAATGCTGGATCGCCGAAGTGAAGATTCCACGCTCCAGCATGGAACCATCAAAGGAGGACGCCATAGTCGCCAACTTCAACAGAGGACGCGTCATCAACGGGAAGAAATCGCAGTATTTCTCATGGAGCCATTTCATCAAGGCATTCAATGACTGCGAGAACTACGGCCGCGTCTTCCTTAAGCCGCAGCCTGAAAGCGTTAACATCATCAATGACTCCGACTTCTCGGCCCCCGTCAAAGGCAAACGCTTCCTCGGCAAATGGTTCGCCGCCAAGGTCATCCACAGAGACGAAGCTGTATTCAGGACTAATGGCGCGGCCACACGACTGGACGATGAGAACGATATGGTCGGGCAGTACCTCCCTGACATCCGCGAAGACACCAAATACAAGCTCTCGTTCTACATCAAGACTGATGAGATAGTCGGCGGCGGAGTTTATGCCATTGTTCGCTTCGGAAACCGCAAGCTCGTCATTTTCCCGACCATACACTTCACGGGAACAATGCCCTGGACACGCTTCGAATACGAGTTCACCACGCCTCCAGACAAGATCGGAACCGTCGAAAAACCATACATACGACTCGTCCGCTCCTCTAAGGCGACAGGCACCGCATGGTTCGACCAAGTGGAGCTCGTCGAAGTAAAATAAAGCAATTCATGTGATGAAGAACATGAGAAGAGCGCTGACAATCATACTGCTGCTCTTCTTGTGCACCTTTTCCACAGGCTGCATCCGCATGGGTGCACAATTCATGATGGGGGCGATGTCCGCGCTTGGTCCCACCGCCCCTCCCAACATCATGGTCACAGATACCCTTTTCGACGGCACAAGGCATGTTGCTCCGTTGGTCATCTCGCCTTTGGCACCACTAGTCATCATAGACCTTCCTTTTGAAGTTCTATGGGATGTTCTGATTATCCCAACACAACTCAGCATGCGGGCAAGCAGAAAGGAATCGCAGAGGAGATTAATCGCGAGCATGAGTCCGCCTTTGCTTGCGGAAAATGGATATTTCGATGAATTTAGGAAAAGGGTGCAGGGCATTGACCAGGAGCAGAAGTCGAATGTCATGGTAGAATTGGCAAGACCGTTCGCGCAAGATCCTGACAAGTTCAGACCATACATTGATTATCTTTTCTCATTGGATCATGAATGCGGAGGCGACATTGTTCTAGATTCGCTGTTTTTCAAGGATGAGACGGCCTTGACCAGCTACCTATTCAAATTGGGCCTTCGTCCCTCAGACTTCCCGCACGAGCACGCAGTCTTCAACGCCGTGAAATATATTCATTTGCATATCTATGGAAGACCGCCTGAATACAGCACTGAGAGACAATTGGAGCGGATACGAATCCTCCTTGAGAATGGATGCAATCCAAACTCCATACCAGAGTTTAACTGCAAGTACGTGTGGAATATTGACGATTTTCAGGGGGAGTCCTCACTGGACATGGCAAGGGAAGCCTTGGCAGCATTCAACAAAACAGGCAATGAGGATGAGGCCAAATGCATGCGGGAGATTGTGAGTCTGCTCGAAAAGCATGGTGCCAAGACAGCAAAGCAACTGAATTTGAGCAGATCTTTTAAGTTGATGAAACTCAAAAACTTCTATGAGGCGCGGGACTTAGAGCACTTTAGGATGCGCATGGACGTAGCGACTCGCAAGGAAAAGGAGGATGCCATGTTAAGCATCATGCATTCGGGAGCCAAAGTGAAGGAGTTTGAGCCTTTCTGCCGCCTTCTGCTTGCCGACGGCATACCGTTCCCTCTTGACAGGAGCATCAAAGATGGCTATCCGCCGAATCCACAATCAATTGACACTATAGAATTCGCTTTCAATAATGGGCGTAATCTGTCTGATTACATCGAATCACCCGTCATATACAAGCTCTGCCGTGAATTTTGCTCCTTTAAGGACTATGACGCAGAATATATCGAACTATTAAAACGTCTCCTTAAGATTGGCTTTGACCCAAATGTCATAATCGATCCAGGCACACGCTGGGAAAAGACCACCCTTACAATAATGCAAAGGGAATTGGAGAAAATAGAGCATGGAAATGTCTTCATGACAGGTGGAATTGTGTTTGTGGTTCCGCAAGAGAAAAACGTCAATTATGACGGCAGGAAAAGAATGATTGCCGAGGCTATTGAGATTTTAAAACAATATGGCGGTATGACTCTTGAAGAAAAAAAGAAACTTATACACAACAAGGGATTGGCTGAATAAGCCTATAGAAGAATGTACTTCCACGGGATGCGTCGATTGCTCACACCCAATTGGTTCTTTTGTCTTATTTCCAAAGGATGTAGTTTCTGGTGGCTACAATATCAAGTTTGTCTCTCTTAATTTCTTATGATTTACGACATACTAAATTGACAATCCTTAATATAAAATTAAATTAAAGATTGTTGTATTTAGAGTTAGACAAGAGTAATTTCTCAGGAGCGCATGATGACATTGAAGGACGCAGCCATTGGGCAGACAGTTAAAGTCGTTAAATTGCTGTGCACAGGTCCCTTCAGGAGACGGATAATGGACATGGGGATCACGAAAGGTGTCGCGATAACTGTAAGGAAAGTCGCGCCTCTCGGTGATCCGCTGGAACTCACCGTGCGCGGATATGAATTATCGATTCGCAAGGATGAGGCCGAGGCAATAGAAGTCGAGGCATAGGCTTTGTGGTATGGAAATCAAGATAGCATTGGCAGGCAATCCCAACTGCGGAAAAACGACGCTGTTCAATGAGCTGACGGGCAGCAATCAGTACGTCGGCAACTGGCCTGGTGTCACTGTCGAGAAAAAGGACGGACAACTTAAAGGCCATAAGGATGTCATAATACAAGATTTGCCTGGCATCTATTCGCTTTCACCCTACTCGTTGGAGGAAGTCGTGACGCGAAGGTATCTTGTTAACGACAAGCCTGACGCCATCATAGACATCATAGACGGCACAAATATCGAGCGCAACCTATATCTCACAACGCAACTTCTTGAGCTCAACATCCCCATCATCATAGCCATCAATATGATGGATCTGGTGGAGAAGCGTGGCGACAGGATAGATATGGATAAGCTGTCGCAGAAGTTGGGATGCACAGTTGTTCCAATGAGCGCGCTCAACGGCGATGGCTGCAAGGAGATCGCAAACAAAGCGATAGAAATCGCAAATGCGAGAGTCCATGTGGAGTGTCCACATGTCTTCTCAGGCTCGGTGGAGCATGCGCTGGCACACATTGAAGAGTCGCTTGAGGGGATGGTCGAGAAGAAGAGTCTGCGCTGGTTTGCAGTTAAAATCTTTGAGCGTGACGAAAAGGTCCTGAAGGAACTCAAGATAGACAAGGAGCTCTTTTCGCATCTTGAAGAGCATATCGCAGACTGCGAAAGGGAGATGGATGACGATGCGGAGAGCATCATCACCGACCAGCGCTACCTCTATATACAGAAAATTGTCGAGCAGACCGTACAAAAGAAGGCTCCGCCTGGAAGTTTGACGCTTTCAGACAAGATTGACCGCGTTGTTACAAACCGTGTGCTAGCCATACCAATTTTCGCAGTCATCATCTGGTTGATGTACTGGGTTTCAGTATCGACCATCGGCACATGGATGACGGACTGGGCGAATAACGGCGTCTTCGGCGATGGATGGTTCTTGGCATGGACGACGGACAAAGCACTCTTTACTTCAAAGGAGGTCAGACTACGGAATACCGAAGCCGCGAAAGCGTTTGACGCCAAGGTAGAGTTGGCAAAAATCAACAAGCGCATCGATGCTGAAAACGCCAAGGCAAAGGCTGCTTGGGGACTTGAATGCGCCCGCGCTTGGGCAAATAGCGAAATTCTGCCTGAAGAGCCCGAATACACTAGGCGTGAAAAGAAGGCAAAATTCAGACCTGAGACATGGGAAAGTGTCTCTGAAAAATACGACAACGCTGTGCGTCGTGTTGAAAAGTTCGAGGCTGCTTACAATAAGGCGACGGATGATTTCGCGGCTTTCATTGCCGAGGCAGAGAAAGCCGCCAACGAGGCGGCTATTTTGCTTGAGAAGGCGAAGGAAAAGCTGTCGGCTGGCGAACATGACGAGAATGCCGCGCTTTATGTCAAATTGCTCTCGCAAGATTCTGACGCCAAATCGACCCTAGTCGCAGCTACTAAGACAATAAAGGTTGAAGCCGCAAATAGCGACGATGCACAAGAGTTCAAAATAGACAATCCAGAACTCGCGAAGCTTATCAAAGTCCCGATATATTTTGAAGATGAAGAAAGCGGCGAAATTGAGCGCACCGAAATAATCGACTACAACGCTTACCTTGAGAACAAGAAAGCCACTGCTGTTGAAAACAAGCCAAATCCATCCAAATACGGCGTGTGGGTGCCAGGCGTTCCAGGACTTGTGGAGTCGTTCTTGAACAGAATTGGTGCTAACGAAATCATTAGAAGTCTTGTGCTTGATGGCATCATCGGCGGCGTGGGCACGGTGCTCGGATTCCTGCCGCAGATACTCATAGTATTCCTGTTTTTGGCATTCCTAGAAGACTGTGGATACATGTCGCGTGTCGCATTCATTATGGACAGGATATTCCGCCGCTTCGGACTTTCAGGCAAGTCCTTCATTCCAATGCTTGTGGGTGCAGGTTGTGGAGTTCCCGCCGTGCTAGCCACACGCACAATAGAAAATCAAAGCGACCGCCGCATGACAATAATCCTCGCGACGTTCATACCATGCGGCGCAAAGGTTGCCATCATCGCCATGATTACGGCGGCATTCTTCCCCGAAAGCAATCTGGTCGGCCCGAGCATGTACTTTGTGGGCATAGCAATTGTGGTATTGGGCGGAATAATGTTGAAGAAGACGAAGGCGTTCACTGGCGAGACATCATCGTTCGTGATGGAATTGCCAGCCTATCACATGCCCAGCCTCAAGAGCGTCTTCATACACACATGGGAGCGCGGAAAAGACTATGCCATCAAGGCTGGAACTATCATATTCTCCGCCTGCGTGGTGCTTTGGGTACTCATGCACTTCGACTGGAGTTTCCATCTGCTTGACCCCAAGACCGCAGACGGCCTCGGGCAATGTATGCTCCATGACATCGGAGAGTGCTTTGCATGGATATTCAACCCACTGGGTTTCGGCACATGGCAGGGCGCTGTCGCCTGTGCATCCGCTGAAATCGCAAAGGAACAAGCCACTGCAACGCTCGCACTTTGCTCGCCCGATGTTGCAGGCGGAACTCTCAAGGGAATCCAGGCACTCTTTGACGAAATGGTTCCCGCTTCCGTAATCGACCTCTCAATTCGAACCACATACGCAAAACTAATAGCGTTTAGCTTCATGGTGTGTAACCTATTCTTTCCGCCTTGTCTAGTCGCCATCGCAACCACCTGGCGCGAAATCGGCGGTGCCAAATGGGGCTGTTTTACTATCGGTTTCCAACTGCTTGTTGGTTATTTATTGTCGTTCATATGCTTCCGCTTGGGCATCTTCATCTGGGCTGGTGCGTCTTTCGGAATATGGCAAGTACTAGCTATTATGGTCATTCTGTTTGTACTGTATGCTGTGTTCAGACCAGTACCAAAACTTTCAAAGGAGAAATAATGATTAACTACGTGATTGGCCTAGTAATTCTTGTTTTTTTCGTAATGGCTGTTCGCTATGCGATAAAGGGTCATCATTGCAGCGGTTGCTCGCATTGCGGCAAGGGCGGTGGAGACTGTGGTTGCGGTAAGGGAGCCGCCTGCTGTTGCAAAGAGCACAATAAACCAAAAGAATAGAGGTAATTTCAAAACTCCATCAAAATAGTCAACAATAGAAACACAAATGCCCGCCCGAAAATTTCGGGCGGGCATTTTCTTATGATCCAGGAAGGTTAGATGTTCTCGAAAAGCCAAGTCGAGAGATATCTGTCACCAGAGTCAGGCAGAAGCGCAACGATTGTCTTGCCAGCGAACTCTGGTCTCTTGGAAAGTTCCAGAGCCGCCCAAAGAGAAGCGCCTGAAGAGATTCCGACGAAAAGTCCCTCCTCTTTGGCCGCGCGGCGTGCAATGTTTCCCGCATTCTCTGCTGCAACACCAATGACTTCGTCAATGATGCCTCTGTCAAGCACCTTCGGGATAAAATTCGCTCCGATGCCTTGAATCTTGTGTGGCCCTGGCTTGCCGCCCTGCAGAATCGGCGAGGTATCGGGCTCAACTGCGAAAAGTTTGAATCCAGGCTTGCGCTGTTTGAGAACCTGTCCAACACCTGTCAGAGTACCGCCTGTGCCGACGCCGGCAACAAATGCGTCCACCTGTCCGTCTGTGTCTTCCCAAATCTCCTCGGCTGTGGTCTCACGATGAGTCGCCGAGTTCGCTGGATTCTCAAACTGCTGCGGGATGAATGAGCCTGGATTCTCTTTTTGGAGCTCAATGGCCTTGTCAACCGCGCCTTTCATGCCCTGCGCTCCAGGGGTCAACACTAACTCGGCGCCGAAAGCGGCTAGAAGTTTGCGACGTTCAACGGACATCGAGTCAGGCATCGTAAGAATCAGCCTATAACCTTTGACGGCGGCAACAAGTGCCAGACCAACTCCCGTGTTACCACTTGTCGGCTCAATGATGAGTCCGCCAGGCTTAAGCGCCCCGCGTTTCTCCGCATCCTCAATCATTCCTTTCGCGATACGGTCCTTGACGGACTGAGCGGGATTGAAGAACTCGACTTTTACCAACACTGTCGCTTTTCCCTCATTCAGGCGATTGATACGAACCAGCGGCGTGCGACCAACCTTCTCCAAGATATTACTGTAGATCTTTGTCATTGTAAACTCTCCTTTTTTTAATTAAAAACAAAACTTAATTAGTAGTCTTTTCTTTCAACGAACATTAATATACATCTAGAAATCAGCAATGCAAACTAACACTACTAAAAAAGTTGTATTTTTTTAAAATAATATTGAGGAAGGTATCAGATGCAGTAGTCTATATTTTGATCATCTTTATTCTCGTTGCTTGTGTAAGCCTTGATGATATCCTCAAAAGTGACCTTTCGCATCATGTCGCGTATGCCATCATTAAGATTAGTCCATATTCCCCTAGCGGTACATGAGTGGTTGCGCGGGCATTTTTCTGGTGTAAGAATGCAGTCAACAATGGAAATAGTTCCCTCCATAGTCTCAAGGATTTCTAGCAGAGTAATCTCCTTTGGGGATTTGGCAAGATGAAACCCTCCGTTCGCGCCGCGCACCGAACGCACCAGACGCGCACGGCGTAAATCGACTATCAGTCTGCTGATGTACTTCTCGGAAATCTGCTGCGATTCTGCAATGTCTCTGATTAGGCGTGGCTTTTCTGAGACATGCGTCGCCAAATCAAGCAGAATCCGCAATCCGTAACGACCTTTTGTGGATATTTTCATTTTTTTCTCCTTTGCTTTTAAACATATTATTAATATATCTCATAATTTGAAAAAGTTACAATAGCATCTCGTTAGTTCTCTTGACAAATCTTTAAGTTGGAAATATCTTATTGAATCGGCATTTAAAAGGAACAATCATGAAAGATACATCATTGCGCATTCCAGACGATCGTCCTCTCTTCATCATCAACGAGGACAACGACCACTACTTCAAGCTCTCATCAGACCTCATGACGGAGCAGGCCCTTAAGGATTACATTGACGACATGGCGAAAGGTGGGCATGTCACACATATCTTCTTCTGCCCGTTCGGCCAGCGTCCATCATACGCATCGGATGTCTGCGAGCCAATCTGGGCTGGCATGGAAGAGCCTGACATGAACAATAAAACGCACAATATATGGTGTGTCAACGCCAAGCTGTTGCATGACAGAGGCATCGACCCATACAAGGTGTGGATAGGGCATTGCCGCGATAAAGGCATCTCGCCATGGCTCTCCATTCGCATGAACGATGTCCATTTCATCAATACAGAAAACTATTTCCGCACATGCAACTTCTGGCGCGAGCATCCTGAACTCAGACGCAATGTCGATTATGACCCAAATGGCAGCTGGGAGAGTTGGGCGTTCGACTACTCAAAGGAGCCTGTGCGCCATTTCCATTTCAACATCTTCAAAGAACTGATCGATAGATACGCCCCAGACGGCGTTGAACTTGACTGGATGCGTTTCGTCAGACATCTCACGCCAGGACATGAACGAGAACAAGCACACATCATAACTGAATTCATCAGGCAGTGCCGTGAGTACGCCACAAAAGCCGCAAAACGCTGTGGGCATCCAATTTCCCTTGCCGTTAGAATGCCTACACTTCCTGAGACCGCGTTCTGCTTTGGACACTCGCCAGTAGAGTGGGCAGCCGAGGGTCTCGTTGATTTGATTATCGCTGCAAATTTCATTGGCACAAATGACTATGCGATTCCTCTGGACGAATGGTTCAGAATAATAGGCAAAGTCAACCCCGAAGTCCTTGTCCTGCCATGCGCGACAAATTGCATATATCCATATACGGGAATCGCAACTGAGGAGATGTGCATGGATTACTATCGCTCTTGGGGAGACCTTATGTACTCCATGGGCGCAAAGGGACTCTACCTCTTCAACGCACCGTACCTGCCAAAGGAAAAACTGGATGAACTATACGGCGATGGCCTGACTCCTCAACGTCTTGCCTGCGCCATAAGACGCTTTCCTGTCAGTTTCCACGACTGCGTAGCACATCCTGACATGGCGGACATACAGCTGCCACGAAGCACTACGCAAGAAAACTCGTTCGCCCTTTTGCTTTCAAACATTCACAACGACTCAAGCATCACAGTCATCATGGGATTTAAGGAGGACGATGTGGACGTGCCACCAGCCGTCACCTTAAACGCAATCCCCGCGCTTGATTCACCAGTGCCCTACAAGAAGACGCCACAGTTTGTGGGCTATTTATTCAGCAAGAGCGCCTTCGCATACAAGTTTCCGTCATACGCTGCAAGAGACGGCATGAACCACATCAGAACCGCCAAATGCGACGGCACCCCCGCAACCATCACCTGGTGCGAAATTCTCGTCGAAAACTGATTCTGTGGTCAAACGTTAGGTGTGCACGGCCACAGCCGTGCACACCTAAAACGAATTAAAATAGCTTGTTTATCTCATTAACGGTGATGTCTGAGAGTTTGTATCCAGCATCATGGCCACACTGACCGTTGATGATGCATCCGCCGTAGCCGCGGAACTTTTCTGCGTCTGGACTGGGAAGATATCCTGCGGGACGTGATGCGCCCGCCGCCAGCTGCACCAGGAAGGTCTGCTCTGACTTTGTGCGCGCCTTAATGTTCTGTCCGTAGTAGAGATAGAGTTCGAACGGGTTGTCGGCGATGGCAATGTCACCAAGGCGAATGACGTTCATGTCGAAGTCGATGTTCGGTTCGGCGTCCTGATCCTCGTAGCGTGTGATGATGGCTTTTGCATTCTGAATCTGCACAAAGATTTCGAGTTTGTTGTCGTAGGGGCCTGGTCCGTCAAGCTTCTCTTTGGCGTGCGTGTTGTCACAGAACTGCTTGAAGGCGTCCTTTTCAGACATGATTGCCGTGAGTCTTGCGACCTCAGCCTTCGCCTCCATGTATTCGGTGTATGACGCACGGCGGCGCGGAAGAACAACGTTCACTCGCGTGTGCTTTAGAACTGGCGTGAACTCCGCTGGCCATAAAGTTGCCTTATCGACGGCGTCCGCAAGGCGTCCCGCAAGAACAGGCACACCGTCTTCATGCCAGAAGTCTGGTTCGGTGGTGTAATGCCTCACAAGGTCGCGCGGCGACTGACATCCTGCAGGGCTTATCTGGTAGATGGTATGGAAATCATCGCCAAACTTCTTCTTGAGCAGTTCACGCGTGGCTCCCGCGAAGTCAGACGAGACTTTGTACGTCGATTCCATGTTCTGCGAAGGGCATGCCACGTTCAGCAGCATTCCTGTGCGCTTTCCTGTCTCGTCACATGTGAAGAGCATCTCAACGCCACTGTCCTCACCAGCTTCCATGCCGATGAAGTCCTGACGTGTGGTGTCACCATACATCTCCGCGAGACCGTCGCTGAAAACTGCGCGGCGGCAGTGGCCAATTCGGGCGTTGCCGAAACCGCGAATGATTCCGCCAGGCTTGCGATTGTGCCATGCATCGACAAAATTCTTCGCGATGATTGGAATTACGAACTCAACGTACTCTTGCGAGGAGAGAATCGGACGCGGATCTTCCACCAAATCTTCAACGTCTTTCCAGCGCGTTATCTTCATTGTGATGGACGGCGCCGAATGGGTGTGTATTGCATGGAAGAAGATTTTTTCAGGCGCGATTTCAGGCTCCATTTCATGGACAGTCTGACAGACTTTCTCGTGGAATGCTCTGTTGATGCCGACGTTGTCTATGGAAGCCTCAAGAAAATACTCGTTTCCTGAGCTGATCGCAACCGCCACGGTTTTCAGGCGTGAGTGAATCTCATGCGTCAGACGCTCATAGTACTGCCCCATAAGAGGAATCAACTTGTCTGTCACAGGGGTGATGTCCGCCTCGCTCCAGCCAATCATCAATTTGTCTGCCATTTTTACAAATCTCCTTTGTTTTGAGTTATTATATTATATAATGTATTAAATCAACAGTTTAGGCGGCTCAAGCAGACCATTTTCGCGGATGTAACCGTCCATGCGGCCTGCAAGCGAGTTCCAGAGCGTCACGGTGATGCGGTGTTTGCCATTGAGATTTCCGAGCGGTAACTGCCACGGCGCCCAGAGGACGCTTCCTACTGCCTTTCCGTCCAGTGCCACCTTGCAGTACCATGTGTTCGGAACTTCAATGGCAGCGTCAGCATATTTGCCATCAATGTCAAAATCGTACTCGACTGCGCCATCGTAGAACGGAAGCCCCTGCTCTGTCCAATCGCCGAGCGCAAGCTCTGTCGGTGTGTTCAAAATGACGGACATTGACTCTGGCTTCATAATAATCCTGTGGTAATAGAGTCCCGAAACTTTATCAGTGGATGGGCCAGCGGAAACCTTCGCGGCGAAATCGCCGCGAAGAAGAAGAGGTGTCATGAATCTCTTCTGGGACTCTGGTGTCACAAGAGTGTCGGTGCTGGTTCCAGGCTGGAACCAGCCGTTCGCGGACACTGATTCAATGTTCGCAAAAGTAATCTGATGCTCACCGAGGGTGGTTGAGACGGGATAGCGGCGATACGGGTCGTCAAACTCCTTCGCCCTCTCTCCACCTGTAAGCAACACTCCGTCACAAATTACCTTTCCTTCAAGATATTCAGGCACCATAAGGAAAAGCGAAGATATGGGAGATTCGATTGTCCATTTGGAAAGGCAACGTAGAGGGATAATATTGTCTCCGAGGCGACGGACAGATTTTGGTGACAGCTCAAGAGACTTCCTTGGCGGCTTCGGGCTGCGGTACTCTTCCCATGGACCGCCAATGACTGCTATCTCCCCTGGCGCGATTTCCAACGGATATTCCTTGTCGCGCCATTTCAGTGTGCCAGTGAGCGTTGTTTCACTCCATACGCTCGCGACGAGAAGGTATTCCGTTCCGTCATCAAGCCTGCGGTGCATCCAAAGGAGGTCACCACCGTCGAAAGTGGCATCTGGCGTTGGAATTTCGGTAGTTTCGTCTAATGGATTAAGGACATAACGGAATTGTGAAACATGACTGCTATCTATGATGATGTATCCAAGACTCTGCCTGTTTAGTTTGTCGCAAAGACTATGCAATAGACGTCCATCATTACGTCCAGCCATTATCTCCAATGACGGGTCGAGCACGCCTATAGGTGCCACAAGGCTACCTTGCGTCGCAAGTCGGCAGTATTTCTCCAAGAATCCATTGAACTCTGGAAGGACATGCTGCCAGCCGCCCGTTAGGAACTCTGGTGGCGCATGGTATTTTACTTCGTCGAAGAAGCGATGTGAGACAGCCTGTGGGACAAAGAAACTGATTCCTTGCATAATTTGCCAAGCGGCGATGCGGCGAAGGCGTGTCGGCGTCGAATCCCATCCGCAAGCGGCATAAGACTCACAAAGAGCGCGTTCCTTGCCGAAGAGATAAGCTGCGCTGCCTGCGTATTTGGCGCGTAAATCAGGGGCAGTGTCCGCGAAATTCGGATCAATCTGCTCGGGTTCGCGGTGTCCAATTGTGACGATGTAATTGCGCAACCTTTTGTCGAAGTGTGTGCCGCCATCAAGAGACGGTAGCTCATGGTCTGTGCCAGGTAGATCAGAGTACTTGAAGATTTCAAGAGGAAGACCTTCGGAAAAGATTGAGCTACGGTCGCACTCTTCACGAGAGAACGCCCCTGTGTCCGACGTATGGAACGAGTATTTCACACCATGCGCATGGCACCAGTCATAGTTGTTCTTGAACCACTTCTGGTAGAGTTCACCCACAAAGAGCCAATAGTCCTGACAGACATTATGATCAGTGCCGTCCCATAGGCCGCGCAACAATGGGCGAATATCATATCCGAAGCGGGATTTGAAGTCCTCGACAAAGTTTCGCGACCATGGGAGATACGGAACACCATTCAAAAGGGAACGAACATGGTGGTTGAAGCGGCGGTTGTCCGCATCTGAGAAGAATCCTGTCAAACCGTTGCCAAAAAACTCCTTAAAACGTTTCCAGTACTCCTCGTATGTAAACTTAATAAAAAGTTCAGAGCTCTCGGGCTCCTCAAAGGCGGGATACCCCCAAGGCACTTCGACTGGCGCGACCGTGCCGTCATCTTGAAGCGCAAGGCGCATTTGACAAAGATTAGGATTGACCGCGCGAATGCGCCCTGCGGCATCGCCGGGCGGATAATCATGGCCGTCGTTCACCCAAAACTCAAGCCCTTCGGCCTTTGCCGCTCTGAGAAAGTTTCCGACCGCATCAAACCAGGCCTCGCTCAGATAGCCTTCGCTGTCAAAACCTGTAGGTGGCTTGTTGAAAAAGACGATGCCACCATAGCCAGCCTCGCGCACTCGGCGCATAGCCTCTGCGGCGGCGGATGGACTTAGTTCCGACGGATCAGTCGTGTCAATGTAGTAGAAAGGAACAGGTTTATAGGTTAACATGGTGCGTCTATCTATTTGGTTTATGGTTTTTTCTTACGCCTGTAAATATACCGCCATGCGCCTGTTTTGCAATCGGACTTCCATTCATTCCAACTATACGTGCTATATTAGAGAGATTTGATACCATAAAGGAGCCGTATGACAGACCATTTTCCCTTCCCACTCGTCAAAGAGTTCTCGCAGATAGTACCCGTCTATTGCATTACCCCAAAAACGGGCCGTACCATACACCGCTTTTTCGACACAAGTCCCATCAGCCCCTCAGGCAGATACATGGCTCTGTTCAGAATGCCTCAAGAGGAGAAAACGCCCTGCCCAGGCGAAATCGGCGAGGTGATTGTCGTGGACCTTAAAACAGGCGAGGAGCAGATCGTTGCCACTACGGCAGGCTGGGAATCACAGATGGGCGCAAACATCAACTGGGGAGCCGATGACGAAACTCTCATCTTCAACGATGTTAACACACGGGATTGGACGCCACATGGAGTCAAACTCTCATGGAAAAGTGGAAAGCGCGAACTCTTTGAACGGGGCGTATATCATGTCTCGCCCGATGGACGCTACGCCGCCTGCGCTGACTTGACCGCCATGCGCCGAACTCAGACAGGATATGGAGTGATGATTCCAGACAATCTCGTTCCAGAATATCACGGCATCTCAAATAAGAACGGAATCTGGCTGACAGATCTTAGCACTATGAAGACCACGCTTCTGATTTCAGGAGCGGAAGTCATCGAGCGAGCCGTCCCGAAGAAGTTTTGGGATGACTACGCCACCCGCGAAAACTACTTTTTCCACTCCAAATGGTCACCGTCAGGAACCTATCTAATGTTTTCTTTGCGACGCTATTCGGCTGAAAATGCAAAACAGTTCAGCAACATGTCCGCCGACATGCGCTATGACGTATTCACCATGCGCACAGACAAATCCGAACTGTGCGACACCATCCCTCAGGATGTCTGGCGAAACTTAGGGCATCACACCAACTGGTGTCCCGACAGCGAACACCTCTCACTCAATCTTGCAATCAACGGCGGCTCTACCACGAAATTCTGCTTTGTCAACAGAGATGGCTCTAACCTTCACAAGCTCTGTGACGACCCAATCGGCAGCGGACACCCGACCGTCCATAAAAATGGCAGTTTCCTTGTGACAGACGCCTATCAATTCGAAACCCTTTGTCGTCCCGACGGAACCACACCTCTCCGCATGGTGAATCTTTCCACACTCCAGACAACCATCCTTGCATGGCTTCCAGTAGCAATTCCACAAGAACGTCTGCTCATCGACGTGGGACTGCGAGTGGACCCGCATCCAGCATGGGACCGAACATGGAGATATCTGACATTCAATGCATATGTCAACGGCACCCGCCGCGTATATCTCGCCGATATGATTAATTTTGTTTAAAAAGAAAACTGAGATTTCATATTGATTATAATAAAAAATGTATTAATTTATTTTAACTATTATCCAATCACTACCAACCAAGGAGACTACAATGAAGAGATTGAGTGTTTTAATTTGCCTGCTTTGTACAATTTTATGCTTTGCAGAGGAACCCAAGGAGTGGCTTAAGAGCTCCTTTGGAGAGAAGCTTATTGACGCCAAGGGAGACGAGCACAATGTCTCCGAACTCAATAATAAGATGATTGCCATCTATTTCTCAGCACATTGGTGTCCGCCATGCCGTCAGTTTACCCCGAAGCTGGTGGAGTTCCGCGACGCCTGCGCCAAAGATAATTTCGAAGTGGTATTCGTCAGCTGCGACAACGATGAAAAGGCCATGAAAGGCTACATGAAAGACACGAATATGAAATGGCTTGCTGTTCCGTTTAGCAGTTCGCTCAGAAAGCAACTCATGAACACATACAACGTCTCGGCAATACCATATCTGATTGTCCTCGATAAGGAAGGCAAAATTATTACAAAAAACGCTCTTTCTGAAGTCACAAAGGAAGGCGTGAAAGCCCTCAAGCTCTGGAGCAAGAACTAACATTCCATCATGGGGAGCATTGTAATACACGGACCGTCTAGAGCGTCTGGAAACATACGGCTCGCCGGCAACAAGAACGCTGCGCTACCGATGATCGCCGCCGCAATGATGACGGACGAGCCAGTCATACTCCACAATGTGCCAGACATCCTTGACGTCAGAAACATGCTCCGCATCGCCGAGGACATCGGCGCCTCTGTCCAATTCAGCGAAAACACCCTGCGCATAGATGCATCGTCACTCCATTCCGCAGAGGTCTCGCCTGAATTGAGCAAATTGACACGAACCTCCTTCCTATTTGCGGGGCCATTATGTGTAAGGTTCTGCCATTCAAATATTTATAATCCTGGAGGAGACGTTATAGGACGCCGACGTCTTGACCCGCATCTATACGGGTTGTCCAAGCTCGGTATGAAAATAGAGATCTTGGAGGATCACTATGCATTCTCGACCCAAAGCCTTGTCGGCTCCGAAATGTTTCTGGACGAGGCAAGCGTGACCGCCACTGAGCATATACTAATGGTTGCCGCTCGCTCCAAAGGCGTCACTATGATACGCAACGCCGCCTGTGAGCCTCATGTGACACAGCTTGCCGAGATGCTTTGTGCCATGGGCGCTAAAATCAGTGGCCTTGGAACGAACATCCTGATCGTTGAGGGCACAGAAAGACTGCGTGGCGTTGAGATGACAGTCCAAAGCGACCATGTGGAGGCTGTAAGCTATATGACGCTTTGTGCGGCGACTGGCGGCAACATCCGCATCGATGGTAAAATCGCTCCGCACGACTACTGGATGCCACGCCGCGTCTTCGAACGCTTCGGATGCCAGTTCACCATCCAACCAGATTTGATAACCATGGCCGCCCCCGAAAGGCTCGTCGTCAAGCCAGACCTCAACAATGCAATTCCATGCATATCCGATGGTCCATGGCCGCAGTTCCCGTCCGACATGATGAGCTGCATGATTGCTCTGGCGACGCAGTCTCAGGGCACTGTACTGTTCTTCGAGAAGATGTTCGAGAGCAGGCTGTATTTCGTCGATAAGCTCATCTCCATGGGGGCAAACGCAATTGTCTGTGACCCTCACAGAGTTGTGATTTCAGGCCCAGTTCAACTGCATGGCGTCGAGATGAACAGCCCCGACATCCGCGCGGGCATGGCGATGGTCATCGCCGCATGCTGCGCGAAAGGCACTTCTATTATAAGGAATATAGACATGATACGGCGCGGCTATGAGCATCTGGACGCCAAGCTGCGGCAGCTGGGCATCAATTTTGAATTGCAGCAATGACGTACTGCATAACCACATCATGGTGCAATCTCTGCACCTTACACGCGGGTCTGGGAAAGCTTGTGCTTCTGTTGCCTGAAGATGCGAAAGAGGCACGTGGATTGGTGCGCTTCTGCAGGGAAAAAGGCGCCGCACCTTTATTTGTCGGCGCAGGGACGAATCTTGTCGGGAGCGATGATGATTTCGCCTACTGTGCATTGAGGCTTCCTGCAAAGCCTATTGTTCATATTGCCGGACGCCTTGTCCAGTGCACTGCGGGGGCGTTGTCATTGCGGCTCTTCCGTTGTCTCGCGGCGGAAGGCCTTGGCGGCTGCGCCGCCATTTCAGGCATTCCAGGCACCCTTGGCGGCATGCTCGCGATGAACGCAGGGGCCAATGGCATGGAGATATGCGAAATCGTCGCCGAAATGCACGGATTCAATCGTATGACTGACGAAGAGTGGATTTGGAAGCGCGGCGACGGCGGATGGGCCTACCGCAAATCCCCAGTACCGCCAGATGTCTGCATTACAGACGCACTGTTGGAACTTCGCGACTGCGCTCCCGAACAGGAACTTGACGCCATCAACGCGGAGATGAACCGCCGACGGCGCGTAACGCCCTCCTGGTGGTCGGCGGGAAGTGTCTTTCGCAATCCCTCCTCCGACATGCCAGCAGGAAAACTTCTCGACGAGGTGGGATGCAAGGAACTCAGATGCGGACCATTCGCCATCAGCGAAAAACACGCCAACTGGATAGTCAACGCAGAGCGCCGCAACGGCTCTGCTGAATCCGTCAGGCAACTCGTTGAGGAAATGCTGCGACGCTCCCCTGTGCCTCTGGAGTGCGAAATCCGAATGGTTACGCCCTGAATCCGTGAACCTAAAAATGCGGTTGGAATACTTTTTTATTTTATAAGTACATTTTTAGTCTATTTTTAATTAGAAGATACTTAAATTTATACTAATATATGACTCTAAACAAAATCACATACTAGAGGAGGACTAATGAAATAATTAAGTGCTAGCCTAGACTTCCGTAAGTACTCGGGATGATCTGATGGTCGCTGTAGCCAAAGTCCTGATAATCGGTGAGTCCCATGTCCTTGACAATAGTGCGCCAGGCAGTCGCGAAAGTCTCCTGAGCGTATTTTGGATTGTCGGAGATGCCCCATGCGGCTTGTGCCGTCTCAAAGAACATGCACGGCATTTCGTGGCCGTAGAAGATATGCCATGTGGTTTCAAGGATTCCAAGCATTTTCTGTTCCTCGGCTAATTTGGCGGATGAGTGTATGACATCGACCTTTCGCCATGGGCATACGAGTGTCGGGAAACCGTTATCCGCGAAGAACCGTGTGGTCGGATAGGTAGGCGGGCCTGGAAGGAGATTGTAAGAGTAGCCGTATTCCCAAACGGCCATGACGATGTCCTTTGGAAGTTCCTTGTGCAAGTTCTCAAGATGCTGGAAGTCTCGACCATGGGCACAATAGTACTCCCAGCGTTTGTCGGAGCGGTTTAGCAGCATGTCATGCCACATTATGACCTGTGCGCCTCGGCTGGCGAGCAGGTCATGGAAATGGCGGATGTGTTCTCGCAGAAGGTCAGACAGTTTATGTTTACGACATTCTGCGCAGACGGCGACGCTGTGCGCCTCGTCGAATCCGATATGGAAATACGGCGGCCTCCCGAAGAAGTCGTGCATTTCGCAGACGGCGTCCTCCAGAAGCCTTATGGCGTTCGGGTTGGTGATGCACCAGCACCAGCCGTCGGGTTCGAACAGCGGGGCCATTTCCGGATGCCTGTTTAGGACGACATGCTGCCCTGTGCCGCCTCTGCTATTCGCGGCGTGGCCGAGGATGTTGAACTGCGGAACCATTACGAGGCCTTCCTCCTCGCGCATCTCCTTTATGAGGCTTGCCCACTGCGCCCGCGTTCCCGAATACTCAGACCAGCAGAGTTCAGGATGGCTTTGGAACGGGAATGTGCCCCAGAACTCAATCACCACGGTGTTGAATTTCAGATATGCCGCCATGCGGATCTTCTTCTCGATTTCGGCGAAGCGGTTTTCGGGGAAGACGCAGAGGTGCAGGCCGCGGAAAGGCAGGGCGGGTGCGTCGTCGATGCGGACTTCAGGCAGGAGCCATGTGCCTGAGAGGCAGGATGTCCCACGCTCTGGCTCGGCCAGCATGCGACATGTGCGGAATGCATGGCGTGTGCCGTTTATGGTGGAGGCTGAGATGGTGAGTGTGTCTTTGGAAGCAATCAGCCGATAGCCCTCTTCAGGAATCTCTGCAGAAGAGTCACTGTATGTGATTTCCGCCTCAGTGATATTCCAGTATTTGGCCAAAAGGCGATTGGCCACAGGACGAGCCTCTTCAGGGATGTTGAGAGTAATCCTTGCGCCGTTGCAAAGTCTGAAGAGTCCGTCTCCATCCAGAGTGAAGTTCTTTGGAAAGGGTATGATGCGCTCGCGGAGCATGCATTCTATCTGCTGATTGTCCATAGTTTCTCCTTACTTTCAGACGTTCGCTGGCATGCCTGTCTTGACGCTTTCGTAGCATGCGTTCATGCAGTCGATGGTTTGACGATGCCATTTGAGGTTGATTTTAGGCTGCTTGTGGTTGCGGATGCAATCGACAAATTCGTCGATGAGGCCGATCCACTCGTCAAAATAGGTGTATTGGACGGTGTATCTGTCGTTAGGCGCGCCGTTGTGATAGACGTTCGGACCGAAGCAGTCGCACATGACCGTGCCCTTCTCGCCTGTGATGGTGACATTGACCTCCATGCGCTTCGGGAAGACCTCCCAGCCTGGCGCGGGAACTGCGATTCGCTCCTCCATGCGCGACCATGAGGGGTCAAAAAGAAACGCTGTGCCGTCCTTCATCTTGCCTGTCGCGAGAATCATGTCCTCAACCTCAAGTTCGGGGCGGATGTTCGGTGCCACCTGCGAGAAGACATAGTCGAAATCGGAGCCTGTGAGCCAGCGGATAAGGTCGAAGATATGCGGATGGTCGCAGAGTGCGCCACCACGGAAGCGCTTATCGCCATTTTTAAGCGGGACGCGAGTGCCGTAGGATGCTTCGGGGACGCCTTGCCATGGGAACGCCCAGACGGGCGAAAGAGTAATGTTCGTCATCTGGATTGAGAGAAGTTTGCCGAGACTTCCAGAGGCAATAATCTCCTGAAGACGCTTGACGACTGGATTGTAATGCATTTCAAGTTCCACTTGGCAGACGATTCCCGCCTTATCAACGAGTTCTATCATCTCGTCATACTCTTTCGGGTCAAACGACGGAATCTTCATGGAAAGGATGTGGACTCCGCGTTCCGCGCAGAGCTTCATTTCCTTGAGATGCTGGTCGTTTGCGGAGGCTATGACGACCGCCTCGATGTCAGGATGCTTCTCAAACATCTCCTCAGGGGAAAGATAGCATGGGACTCCATTGTCGTAGAGTTCATAGACTTCCTTGGCACGCTGGTCGGCGGCGCAAGACGCCACCCAGTCCAGTTTGCTGTTTTCACGAAGAGTCTGATAATATTTGCGGGTGTGGCCATGTGTGAGGGCCATCATTGCGATTTTGACTGGTTTCATGGTATGTTCCTCCTCAGCAGCAGACTGGCTTTCTTGTTTTATCGGACTCAAGCGCGGCAGCAACCTGCGCCGTGACCTTTGCGTCTATGGCGTTCCACTTTGCGGCGAGCGACGGCTCTGATAGGACCGCGAACGCAGCACGAATCGTAAGGATTTCGTCCAAGGCGAAGCCGAACAGCTCCGTATCAGTGTCAGTGTAGCGTTTTTCGCCATCGGCAGTGAACTCGTAGATGGAGGCCTGCGGGACCTGCGTATCGACGGTTCGGTCGCAAGCGACGCCGCGTCTGGCGATGATTTCATGCTTGTCAATCGGCTCGGCGTTTTCAGGCAGGGCGGCGGAGCACTCTATGGAGACGCTCTTGCCATCAGCAAGCCTCACGATAAGATTCATGGCCTTGCCATTCGCCACTGCGAATATAGAGGAAACCTCCGACTCGCCAAGGAACGCCGCAAGATCCAATTCACGATAAAGAAGGCTACGCACACATGGAGCGGACTTCAGGTTGAGGAAGCGCAGTGTCGAAACGTCTTCGAGCGTCTTGCCATCGACTAGCTTCTTCAGTTCAACAAAGCGGCGCTCTTTGCGCCATGGAAGTAGTTTGCAGACCGTCCCGTCGGTGAGCCGAAGGGCGGCAACATTTCCAATCGAATCAGCGGCGGCGGCAATGATTTCACCGTCGGCCACGACAGCGTACTTTTCGCGAAGACGCTGCAAAGCCTTGTTCATTTCTTCAAGTTTCATGGGATGTTCCTTATTGTATGTTATTGTATAATGCAGGCGCTTTGAAGAAGTGCCTGTTCAGTTGTAATTACAATCAAAGCATCTTGATTCTCGGCTTGTACTTTGCAAGGAGCGCGGCATTCTTCTCATCGCCGCCAGGTTCGTTTGCACTACTCCAGACGGGCGGCGTGAAGCCGCGTTCAAGGCAGAGACGGACCGTCTCAATCTCCAGCAGATGCGCGATGGTGAAGTCAACCACGTTCGAGACAGGTCCTATCGGCGTCGCCAGGCCAGGCATCTTCACAATTGCGTCACCGACAGGATTGTAGTCGTCGATTTTGACGTCCGCGAAGTCGAAAAGATTCTTGCCTGACGGATGGCGGATAAAATGGTCCTTCGGCATCTCGTTCTGCCAATACGAACTGGCCACAGCGATGATTTTGCCGCCAAGCTTCTTGATTTCCATCGCCGCATCAATTGTGGCGGGATTGATTCCGATGTTGTGGAAGATGATGACGACATCATCTTTCGCTATACCATAATATTTAATAATGGAGGCGCCGAAGTTGACGGTGCGCTCCAACTCTAAATATTTTAGCGACTGGTTGAAGACGGAGAGCGCTGTCTCCATCAGGGGGTTGATGTTGGCGAGTCCGCCTGCGCGGAAGAACATCTCGCCCATGGCGAGTGTCGTATGGCCACCGCCCGCATAGACGTTGATAAGCTTGTCCGCCGCGATGGCGTCAACCATGAGTTCGGCGGCCTTGTGGATGTTTTCGCCCTGCGATTCGGCGACTTGCCTGACATTTGCGAAGGCATTGTCAATGTAACCATAGTCGTTGATTTTCATGATGCAAAAACCTCCTATAGTTTTACCAAACCTTCAATGGATTCCGCGAGCCGCTTGATGTTCTGTGGCAGGTCTGCAAATGCGGCCTGCGTGTCGCGCTTCATGTCAGCAAGTGGCTTCTTGTGGAACGCATCCGAGACTGCGGCGTGAATATCGCGAATCTCCTGCAAAAGATTATCGAACGGGGCATGGTCGTTTGCGGCAATGCGTTTCGCGAAGCAGTCCGCATAAGCGTTGAACTCTGGGATGTAGATGTCTGACACAAGCTCAACCATCTGCGAACGGCAGTAGCCGTTTTCGGCGTTCCCCTTGAGCGTGAACTCGAAATTCGGATTTGTCTCATGCTTGGACTGAAGCGCCTTGAGCGAGGCGTTCAGCGAGAACTCGTCGCTTGACGCAAGAATCTCAAGCATGATTACAAGCAGTTCGCGGACTTTGTCGGCGAGAGCCGCAGGTTTTGATGCCTCAGCCCGTCCGCATCGCCATGCCTCCATGGAAAGCTTGAACATTGTGCAAGCGCAGTCGGCGGCTCTGGAGGCGACCATACGTGCGATGTCTATAACGTCGCGCACAACGAACTCGCCTTCAAGTTCCACATTTGCAAGCTTTTCGAGCATCGCGCCAATGGTGCAAAGGTTCGGCTTGATTGCCTTGACATAGTTCTCCAGACGATGAATGACCATGCTCTCCCAAGAAACCCAATATCCGATGTTCATTACATAAAGCGGATGATGGATGTTCTCATATCCTCGCGGCGTCTTCGGACCCGTCCAGTGGCGGGCCTGCGCCAGCGGCAAAGCCGCCTGCCAGAGCGGAAGCATCTCGGAGCATCTATCGCCATAGCGGTTATGGCAGAAGCGCTTCACGAACTCGCCTATCTTCACGTTGGATTCGGAGGGCGACCAGGCGTTTGCCGCGAAGAACTCAAGAAGCAGCGTGTCTGAGTGTGAGATTTCTGGCCAATAGATTAGTCCTTTGCACATCGGATCGTTCGCCGCCATAGGCAGATTCTGCGCAATGACATTGTAGTTGCCGCGCATTTCAGAGTCAGATTCGTATGCGTGGAAAATTCCGAAAACCCATGGGAAACGACCCATGACGCCCCAGTTCTTGAAGCTGTTGCGGTCATCGTCGGTGTCGGATGTGTAGTCAAAAATCAGCGTGTTTGCGGGATTCAGCTGCGAGACGAGTTCGCGGACCTGCTCCGCCGTCCAGTACATCGAGAAGTCCCATGACGCTATGAGCAGCGGCGAGTTCGGATACTTTTCACGCAGCTTGTGTATGATTCGTCTGTACGTGTAGAGTTTCATCTCATGGTTGGCGGCCTCGTCTTTGTAGCAGCGACGTTCGGCGAGTCCGATTGTGTGGAACAGTTCAGGTGAGCCGTATTCACGGATATGCGCCTCGGTGAGTTGGAAATATGCGTCAAGGTTCTTGTCCTGACGGATGTCCCAGACGAGTCCTGTGTCCTCCGAATAGCCCACCGTCGCTTGCGGGATGAAATCAGGCTTCACCTTTTCGATATACTGCTTAGGCGTGCGGCTGTACCAATGAGTCATGGTTCCCAAATCCTCTGGATGCATGAGGTCGCGGTCACGCGCATACTGCAGCAACTGCTTTCGGAGTTCGCCGCGATATTTGAGTGGCCAGAAGAGATTGCGGTCGTCGTATGAGCGTGGCACCGACTCAGGCACCTCCCATCCAGGGTAATCGACGATGTCGGGAAACGCCTTCTGGAAGATGTCGTCCAGCCCGATGCGAAGCATAAACATGTTGAGACGCTTCTTGAGGAGCCAGTCTATTTCGTGCTTCCACTGCTCAAGCCCCCAATGTTCCGCCTGAAAACGGTCGAGACTGCGGTGCGCGAAGTAGCGCAGTCCACGATACTCAAAGCGTGGCGATTCCACGACATCAAGATTCGCGATGTCAATGTCAGGAAG
>JAEEGL016899192.1_pt1 | contig 30518 bp, 23 predicted proteins | sample 9134231 | NCBI WGS metagenome assembly JAEEGL01 (sample SAMN16246548, study PRJNA631951) | gut metagenome | biome: gut microbiome; feature: rumen; material: fiber-attached | host: Bos | place: Iran: Karaj | collected 2018-10 | reverse complement strand
TACCGAACTGGATGCCGCTATCAAGGCTCTGGAGGTGTAATTACTATGGCAGATATGGCAACAAGAGAAGCTTACGGCAAGGCGCTTGCTGAAGTGGGAGCAGATTCCAAGGTAGTCGTTCTCGACGCTGACCTTGCAGGCTCCACAAAGACAGGAGACTTCAAGAAAGTATATCCCGACAGATTCTTCGATATGGGTATCGCTGAGGGCAACATGGTTACCACGGCAGCAGGTATCTCAACATGCGGCAAGACAGTATTCTGTTCTTCATTCGCTATGTTCGCTTCCGAGAGAGCTTGTGAGCAGGTCAGAAACTCTGTCTGCTATCCGAACCTCAACGTAAAGGTCTGCGCTACACACGCAGGTCTCACGGTAGGTGAGGACGGTGCTTCACACCAGTGTCTCGAAGATCTCGCTATCATGAGAACATTCCCTAACATGACAGTTCTCTGCCCTTCTGATGCAGCTCAGACAAGAATGGCTATCAAGGCAGCAGCTGAGACTTACGGACCTTTCTATGTAAGACTCGGAAGAATGAAGGTTGCTTCCGTATACGGCGAGTTCGGTGAGGATGTTCCTTTCGAGATCGGCAAGGCTAACCAGCTTAAGGACGGTAAGGATCTTACCATCATCGCTTGCGGCATGATGGTACAGGAAGCTCTCGAAGCAGCTGAGATCCTTAAGAGCAAGGGTATCGAAGCACGTGTTATCGATATGTTCTGCATCAAGCCCATCGACCGTGAGGCTGTTATCGCAGCAGCTAAGGAGACAGGTCTCATCGTTACTGCTGAAGAGCACATGATCAATGGCGGTCTTGGCGGTGCAGTTTCCGAGGTAGTCTGCGAAGAGGCTCCCTGCAAGGTTGTAAGATTCGGCGTTAACGACCAGTTCGGTCAGTCCGGAACACCTAAGGCACTCCTCGAAGCATACAAGCTCACAAGCGCTGATCTTGCTGAGACTTGCGAGAAGGCATTCGCTAACAAGTAAGTCCTGAGACTTTACGGAAAATGAAACGTCCCGCAGTTCGCGGGACGTTTTTTCTTTTTATCTGCGGTTCTTTTTCTTGGCTCTCTTCTCGATGTACATGGCCTTGTCAGCCTTATTGATGCACTCGATCAGGTCTCTCCATCTGGTCAGCCTGCAGGTTCCGATGCTTGCACCCAGTTCGTACTTATACTTGCCGGAATCGTTGACATCTTTGATGTTGTTCCTGACGGTCCTCATGAATTGGCCGAGTCTTCCGACATTTGTAAGATCGATGATCGCCGAGAATTCATCTCCGCCCATCCTGGCAACGAATTCGCCGGGCTTCAGGGCATTGTCGATGCACTTGGCCACCTCTCTGATCGCTTCATCGCCGGAATTGTGGCCGAAATTATCATTGATGTATTTGAGTCCGTCCATGTCGATCGATGCGATGGCCATGTCGTGGCGCTTATTGCCGATCTCGTCGAACTGTTCGGTAAGCTTGGACTCGAAGCCTCTTCTGTTGAGCAGGCCGGTGAGCGGATCCTTGGTATAGACTTCCATGATGTCCGCCATGCCGAAGAGCTTCTGATAGATATCGAGTCTGTTGATTATCTGTCCATACTGTATAAGGATGAACTCCATCGTCTCATTGATGAAGAAATGCTCGGACGTGGTGACATCCAATACGGCATATCCGTAAGCTGCGTTGGCATATGAGATAGGCACATAGACATAAGAACCTATGCGGTTTTTCATGAATCCTCTGGGGAGAAGCTTCTCGTTGGGGAAGGAAAGATTGGTTACGGTTATGTCCCCTTTTTCCTTGAAACTTCCGACAAGTTCTCTGCCGCTTTCCCTGTATCTTACGAGATAGCAGGACCTGACGCTCGGCTGAGCCCTCAGGTTCTCAAGAGTGACATTTATGGCAGCTTCGTTCGTGAGAGCGTTGTCGAACACGGCACTTATTACCGAGAACTGTCTCATGGCATCGATGGTGTTCGCTCTTGCAAGTTTAAGGTCACGCACAGCCTTATAGACATCGCGGCCGGGGTCACCGTCGCCGGTGCTTTCTCTCGGGATTATGTTGCCCGACACCGTTACATAGAGGTCGGGATTATTTTTCGCATTTATATCTTCGAGAAGCTTTACAGCGGAAAGTGCGAGGTCCTTATTTGAGATCTCGATGGTCGTGATCGAAGGAATGTGATCTGCACCCTCAGTCAGATTATCGACTCCGCTTATCAGCACGTCGCCGGGCACCGAATATCCTCTTGCTATGAGTTCGTCTGCCAGGGCGATAGCCATATAGTCGTTGGAGCAGACAATTGCCTCGGGAAGAGATCCGTCCCGTCTTATGAAAAAGTCTGCCATCTCGGGACCTTGGTCTATCCAATAATTGCCGTGGAAGACCAGATCACCGGCAACTTCATAACCTGCGTCATGCATGGCGTCCTCGAAACCGGCTCTCCTCTCGGCGGAATCCACCAGGTCGTCTCTGCCGGTAACAAAACCGATATCGTCCGTCTTGCACTTCGAGATAACGTATCCTGTTATCTCTCTCATCAGATCCCTGTTATCGGGGATAACGTTGAAGAAGCCGTTGATCTCGGCTCTGATGCAGACGACAGGAGGACATTCGGGATCTGCAAGGAGGCTGTCTATCAGTTCCTTGCCCATGCCAGTGTGATCTATGGTATCAAGACAGACTATGATGCCGTCATAGGAGTGCAGATCGGGAACATGGAAAATGCTCGTATAACCGATTACCTGAAGAGGATTTGTGTTCGGGATCGAACAGTTGCCAAAGATATCCACCCTGTGCCGCTTCTTGCGTGCATAGGCATCGATATGTCTTATGATGGACGATGAATAGTCCCTGTACATGTCACCGATAAAAGCACAGATCTTCATATGCATATTGTAGCGGGTTTTTCCGCGTTTGTATGCATTTGTTCAGATAATTCCCGCATAAAAAAGTAGCAGCCGTCCCGGGTAGGACGGCCGCAAATATGGGGATAATAGGAATAGAAAAATGTCTTGTTTAAGTACTTGAAGTATAGTTTATTTTTTTTGCCATTTCAATAATCTTGCGGCAAAAACAAATGTATTTAAGGTTTATTGCTATTGGTCCCTAAAGGGTGCTGCAGACCTTCCCGGAGTCCCGCCAAATTCCCGTAAATCCAGTGTTTTCAAGCGTTTCGGGGTATACCCCGATGCCCGTCCCCGGGAATTGCGGAGGGCAAGTATTTCGTTAGTGTAAATGTATCAAAAGAAACTTCTACAAGAATCGTAATAGTTTTTCTTGCTTTTTAACAAGGAAAGCAGCGGTAAATGCCCCTGTTTGACCTTATTTTTATACTTAATCTTTGAAGACTTGTATGGTATATTACTTGTATTTATTAGGGGGTGCAAAAGCAGAATGAAAGTAGTTCTTCTTGCAGGCGGTTTCGGTACGAGATTTGCCGAGCAGTCTGAGTATAAACCCAAGCCTATGATCGAGATAGGCGGAATGCCGATCCTCTGGCACATAATGAAGGAATATTCCTACTACGGTTTTAATGAATTCGTTATCTGTGCAGGCTATAAGCAGCACATTATCAAGGAATGGTTTGCAGACTATTTCCTTCATACATCGGATATTACATTCGATTTTGCAAACGACAACAAGATGATAGTCCACAACAAGCGTGCCGAGCCTTGGAAGGTTACGGTCGTGGATACAGGACTTCACACGATGACGGGCGGAAGGATCAAGAGGATCCAGCCCTATGTCGGCAATGAGACATTCATGATGACATACGGTGACGGTGTATGCGACGTTGACATCAACAAGCTCGTCGAGTTCCACAAGGAGCACGGCAAGATCGCGACCCTTACCGCAGTTACGATGAAGCAGGATAAGGGCGTCCTCGATATCGTAGGCAATACCGTTCAGTCCTTCCGTGAGAAGAACGCGGTTGACGGTGCGCCGATCAACGCAGGATACATGGTCTTCGAGCCGGCGGTATTCGATTACATCGAAGGCGATTCTACGGTCCTTGAGAAGGAGCCTCTTGAGAAGCTCGCTTCCGAGGGCCAGCTTATGAGCTATATGCACGAAGGTTTCTGGCAGTGCATGGACACTCAGCGTGAGCAGATTCTGCTCAATAAATATCTTGAGACGGGGCATGCTCCGTGGAAGAAGTGGGAAGACTGATTCATGAGAGATTTCAGCTGGTATAAGGGCAGAAAGGTTCTGCTCACAGGTCACACGGGCTTCAAGGGAACATGGCTTGCAAGGATGCTCGTAAACAGCGGCGCAGAGCTTTTGGGCTACAGCCTCGAACCTCCTACGGATCCCGCACTGTTTGACATAGCAGGTCTTGAAGGCAGGATGACGAGCGTTATCGGCGACATCCGCGACTACGATAAGCTCCTTAAGACATTCGAGGAATTCCAGCCGGAGATAGTATTCCATCTCGCGGCTCAGCCTATCGTCAGAGATTCTTACAAAGACCCCAAGTATACATATGAGACGAACGTCATGGGCACGGTCAACCTCCTTGAGTGTGTGCGCCTTACGCCTTCCGTAAAGAGTGTTCTGAACGTTACCACCGACAAGGTCTATCTGAACGTTGAGCGCGAAGAGGGCTACCGCGAGGACGAGATGCTCGACGGATATGATCCGTACTCGAATTCCAAGAGCTGCAGTGAGCTTGTCACACACAGCTACAAGAGATCTTTCTTCGATCCGATGCTCGCAAGCGGCGAGAGGTTCATCGTTGTATCTACCGCACGTGCCGGCAATGTTATCGGCGGCGGCGATTTTGCAAACGACAGGATCATCCCCGACAGCATCAGGGCTGCAGCGGCAGGCAGGAATCTTGAGGTAAGGAACCCTTATTCCGTCAGACCTTACCAGCATGTCTTAGAGCCCCTTGCAATCTATCTCACGATCGCCATGGAACAGGAGAAGGATTCAAAGTTCCAGGATTACTACAACGTCGGACCGGATGACTGTGACTGCGTTACCACAGGTGTTCTCGCGGATATGTTCTGCGAAGCATGGGGTGACGGATTTGCATGGGAGAACAAGTCTGAAGCAAACGCTCCTCACGAGGCGGGTTTCTTAAGACTCAACTGCGACAAGATCAAGAAGACCTTCGGATGGGAGCCTACATGGCACATCAAGGAAGGCATCGAGAAGACGGTTGAGTTCTCTAAGGTCTGGCTCGCAGGCGGCGATATCCCTGCCGAGATGGACAGGCAGATAGAAGAATATCTTAGTCAATTAAAGTTTTAAGGAGATTTTTGTACTATGGCAGAGTGGAAGAATGAAGCAGAAGCAAGAGACGCGATAAAGGCTCTCGTAGCAGAGTACTATCACGACTTCAAGGAGAAGAAGGAGCCCTTCAAGGAAGGCGACAGGATCTCCTATGCGTCGAGAGTTTTCGATGAGAAGGAGATGTGCTCCCTCACGGATGCGATGCTCGACTTCTGGCTTACAACGGGAAGATTCTCCGACGAGTTCGAGAAGAACTTTGCAGAGTGGATCGGCGTAAAGTTTGCACATCTGGTCAACTCCGGATCTTCGGCAAACCTGCTTGCGTTCATGACGCTTACTGCTCCCGAGTTAGGTGACAGACAGATCCTTCCGGGCGATGAGATCATCACTGTTGCCGCAGGATTCCCTACGACAGTCACACCCGCCATCCAGTATGGTGCGATCCCTGTTTTCGTAGACGTTACCATCCCTCAGTACAACATTGATGTAGACGCTCTTGAAGCTGCTTATTCCGATAAGTGCAAGGCGGTTATGATCGCACACACTCTCGGCAATCCTTTCAACATCAAGGCGGTAAAGGAATTCTGCACAAAGCATAACCTCTGGCTCATTGAGGACAACTGCGATGCACTCGGCTCACAGTACACGATCGACGGCGAAACGAGATTCACGGGAACATGGGGCGACATCGGAACATCTTCGTTCTATCCTCCGCACCACATGACAATGGGTGAAGGCGGTGCCGTTTACACCAACGACCCCAAGCTCAACCGTCTTATCCTTTCTTTCCGCGATTGGGGAAGAGACTGCATCTGTCCTTCGGGTCACGACAATTTCTGCGGCCACAGATTCGACGGTGATTACGGTGAACTTCCTCACGGATATGATCACAAGTATGTTTACAGCCACTTCGGATACAACCTCAAGGTTACTGACCTGCAGGCAGCAGTAGGCTGCGAGCAGCTCAAGAAGTTCCCTTCATTCATCGAAAGAAGAAGACACAACTGGGACAGACTTAAGGCAGCTCTCGCTCCCATCGCAGACAAGGTCATCCTTCCTGAGCCTGCAGAAGGCAGCCGTCCTTCATGGTTCGGTTTCCTGATCACTGTACCCGAGGGATCCAAGAACACAAGAAACGAAGTAACAAGATACATCGAGGACCACAATGTCCAGACGAGACTTCTGTTCTCCGGTAACCTTACAAGACACCCTTGCTTCGATCAGATCAGAGGTACAGATAAGTACCGTGTATCCGGTGAACTCAAGAACACTGACTACATTATGAACAACACATTCTGGGTAGGCGTATATCCCGGAATGACGGATGAGATGATCGACTACATGGCAAAGACCATCATCGAAGCAGTAGAACAGTAATCAAACAGCTTAAACGAGAACAAGCCTCAGACCGTTCTTCTGACACGAAGACGCTCGTGAGGCTTGTGCCATGCGGAAACAGGAAAACAAAAAGGAGCAATGCAAATGGGAAATGTCAGTTTGCTTGATTGCACACTAAGAGACGGCGGTTACGTAAATGACTGGCTCTTCGGGCATGACAACATGGTCTCGATCTTCGAGCGTGTCGTTGACGCCGGAACGGACATCATCGAGATAGGTTTCCTTGATGACAGAAGACCTTATGACTATGACAGGAGCATAATGCCGGATACCGACTGCGTCGAAAAGATCTACGGAGATCTCGACAGGAAGAATACCAAGGTCTTCGGAATGATCGACTACGGCACATGCAGCATCGATCACATCAAACCCTGCGATCAGAGCTACCTTGACGGCATAAGAGTCATCTTCAAGAAGCACTTGAGAGAAGATGCACTTGCATTCTGTGCTGAGCTTAAGAAACTCGGATACATCGTCTTCGCACAGCTGGTAAGCGTTACCGCTTATAGCGACGATGAGCTCCGCGACCTCTGCAGGATAGCCAACGACAAGAAGCCCGATGCGGTATCCATGGTCGACACATACGGTCTTACGCATCAGAAAGACCTGCTGCACATATTAGAGATCCTCGACAAGGAACTCGATCCTTCCATGATGATCGGATATCACGGTCACAACAATTTCCAGATGGGTTATGCGAATTGCCAGATGGTACTCGCTTATTCCAAGCAGACTGACAGGAATCTTCTTGTTGACGGTTCGCTCTACGGCATGGGCAAGAGCGCAGGTAATGCCCCCATCGAACTCGTCGCAATGCACATGAATAACGAATACGGCAAGGCATATCACATAAGCCAGTATCTCGAAGCAATAGATGCGAACATCATGCAGTTCTACCAGCCTGCGACATGGGGCTATAGCATGTTCTTCTTCATCGCGGCAAGCAACGACTGCCACCCTGACTATGTTAAGCAGCTTACGAATAAGCACACGCTGTCCATCAAGCAGATGAACGAACTGCTCGGAAAACTTGAGGGCGAGAAGAAACTCCTTTACGACAAGAACTATATGGAGAAACTCTACCTCGAGTTCCAGGATAAGGAGATCAATGACAGCGAGCAGATCAAGGCTCTGTCGGAAGTCCTTAAGGACAGGACCATCCTGGTTACAGGTCCCGGCACGACGATCAAGACAGAGAGCGATAAGATAAGCGAGTTTGCAAAGAGCAATGATCCGCTCATAATCTCGATCAACTTCGCATCCAACTCTTTCATGCCGGACTACATCTTCCTTACGAACAGCAAGAGGTACATCCAGGTATCCACTCTTCTGTCGAAGCAGAGCATTCCCGTTATCGCCACATCCAACGTGACAGCGACACACAAGCCTTTTGAGTATGTGGTCAACATCAGTGATCTTCTTGACAGGGATTCCGAGTATGCCGACAACTCCCTCATGATGCTCCTTAAGGTGCTCATCAGATGCGGAGTCAAAGAGGTCAACCTCGCAGGCTTCGACGGTTATTCCGGCACTGATGCCAACTACCTCGATGAGGGCAAGGAATATGACTTCGCAAAGAAGAAAGCAGACTATCTTAACGGCTACATGTCCGGCTTCTTCAAGACCCACAAAGACGATATCAAGGTCAATTTCTTAACAACGACAAGGTATGACATAACATGACAGATAAGATGAAGTACGAGGCTGTCCTTTTTGACGTGGACGGCACCGTTCTTGACACTTCCGAAGGCATCGTCCTCTCGGTAAGGGAGACAATCGAACATTTCGGTTATGAGATGCTTCCTGAAAGCGAACTTTTGAAGTTTATCGGTCCGCCGATCGAGTGGTCTTTCAGGGACAAGTTAGGCCTTGCGGAGGAAGATTATAAGGCGGCTGCCGCATATTTCCGCGACAGATATTCCAATGTTAATCTGCTTCTGGCAAAGCCTTACGAGGGCATATTCGAACTTCTGGATTTCCTTAAGTCAAAGGGCATTCCGATGGCAATCGCCACATACAAGAAGCAGGATTATGCCGAGAAGCTGCTCATACATTTCGGCTTCGACAAATACACGGACATCATCTACGGTTCCGACTATGAGGGCAAGCTCAGGAAGTGCGACATCATCGATCTTTGCATCGACAAACTTGGTGTCAGCGACAAGAAGAGGGTCCTCATGGTAGGCGACAGTTCACACGATGCAAAGGGTGCCGAACTGGCGGGAACTTCCTTTGCAGCCGTGTCTTTCGGATTCGGTTTCGGCGAGTTCGGAGGAGAAGATATCAATGATTACGAGCACGTTATCTATGCAGACCGTGCACTCGATATAAAGACTCTTTTCAGGGAGGATGAAGATGCGTAAAGTAGCACATATCATCGCAGATTTTTTTGTATCAAAGGGCGTAAAGCACATGTTTACCGTCACGGGCGGAGGCGCGATGCACCTGAACGATGCTTTCGGTCACAACGAGAATCTCACATGTATCTATAACCACCACGAGCAGGCTTGCTCGATCGCGGCAGAAGGCTATGCAAGACTCACCGGTAAGATAGCCGGTTGCTGCGTTACATCCGGTCCCGGCGGAACTAATGCCATCACCGGAGTCATGGGCGGCTATCTGGATTCCATCCCCATGTTCGTAGTATCAGGCCAGGTCAAGAGAGAGACTACCGTATGGTCAGTTCCCGATCTCGGACTCCGCCAGCTGGGAGATCAGGAATTCCCCATCGTCGATGCGGTTTCCTGCATGACAAAATATGCAGTCATGGTAACTGATCCCGAAGAGATCATGTATCACCTCGAGAAGGCATGGTACCTTGCAAACAACGGCAGGAAAGGACCTGTCTGGCTAGACATCCCGCTCGATGTTCAGGCGGCAAAAGTAGAAGAGGACTCCCTTAAGCATTTCGAGGGAACGCCCGAGATGGACGAACTCGTTGCAAAGGAAGCACCCGTATATGACGAGGCAAAGACAGAAGATATCCTGAAGAAGATCTCGGAGGCAAGACGCCCGGTTATCCTTGCAGGTACTGCGGTAAGGCTTGCAGGTGCAGAGAAGGATCTTCTTGCAGCAGCCGACAAGCTCAAGATACCTGTAGTTACGGCATGGAACGCGCACGACCTTATGCCCGATGATAATCCGTATTATTGCGGAAGACCGGGCACGGTAGGCACAAGAGGCGGTAATTTCGTAGTACAGTCCAGCGACCTTATCTTCGTGGTAGGCTGCAGGATGAACATAAGGATGATCAGTTACAACTACAAGGCATGGGCAAAGGATGCCTACAAGATCGTTGTTGACATCGATCCCGCAGAGCTCGAGAAGCCTACGGTAAATGTCGACATGAAGATCAATGCCGACCTCAAGGATGTTCTCGTATCCATCAACAAGAGCGGATATGAAGCAGACGGAAGACACGATGCATGGCTCAAGTGGTGCAGGGACATCGATGCAAGATTCCCGGCATGCCTTCCTGAGTATGACGATGTAAAGTCTCCCGTTAACCCATATGTCTTCATCGACAAGATGAGCAAGACGATAACAGAGAACGAGAGCGTCATCTGCGGCAATGGTTCCGCATGTGTCGTTACTTTCCAGGGTATGCACATCAAGAAGGGCACAAGGCTCTTCACCAATTCCGGCTGCGCTGCAATGGGATACGGTTTCCCCGCTGCAGTAGGATGCGCTGTCGCAAAGGAAGGCGAGAGGGTCATCTGCATCGATGGTGACGGTTCATTCCAGATGAACATCCAGGAGATGCAGACAGTCATCTACAACAAGATGAACCTTAAGACATTCGTCCTCAACAACAACGGATACCACTCGATCAGACAGACTCAGACAAACCTCTTCCAGCCGCCGCTCGTAGGCGTCTGCGACGGTAACGGTCTGAGCTTCCCCGATCTTGAGAAACTGTCATGGGCATACGGCATGAGATATGTAAAGATCGATGACAGCAGTGATGTTGAAGCAAAGGTAAAGGAAGTTCTCGAGGGCAACGATCCCGTTCTCTGCGAGGTAGTCCTGTCTGACAAGCAGACATTCTCACCGAAACTCTCATCCAAGGTCCTGCCTGACGGCAAGATCGTATCACCTCCGATCGAGGACATGTTCCCCTTCCTTGAAAGGGAAGAATTCGATGCTATCAAGGAGTCCGTACCTCAATGAAAAGAGCAATAGTCACAGGCGCGACAGGAATGCTGGCAATAGCCTTAACGAACCTTCTGGTATCCGAAGGCTATGACGTTATAGCAGTTATAAGACCCGGTTCTTCAAGAGCAGGAAATGTTCCCGTCAGCGATAATGTGACCGTTGTCGAGCTCGACATGGATGAGATCGGAACGCTCCCCGAAGTCCTTAAGGCTTCCGGAATAGGAGAGGCGGAGCTGTTCTTCCATTTCGCGTGGGACGGAACCCACGGTGATTCCAGGAATGACATGGACATCCAGATAAAGAACGTCAGATACTCCGTCGAGGCTGTCCGCGCTGCGGCAAAGATCGGCTGCAAGGCCTTCATGGGCGCAGGTTCCCAGGCAGAATACGGCAGGGTGAAAGACGGCATCAAGCTTGCCGGCGACACTCCCTGTTTCCCCGAGAACGGATACGGAATTGGCAAGCTCGCCGCAGGTCAGATGACCAGAGTGGAAGCAAAGAAGTTCGGCATGAAGCACGTATGGGTAAGGATACTCAGCACATACGGTGCTTACGACGGAATGCACACCATGGTAATGAGCGGCATCGGAACCATGCTGGACGGTAAGAAAGCATCTTACACAAAGGGCGAGCAGATGTGGGATTACCTTTATTGCAAGGACGCGGCGAAAGCGTTCTTCCTCGCACTTACCAAAGGCGTTGACGGCAAGGTGTATCCTGTGGGATCCGGCAAGGTCCGTCCTTTAAGTGAATATATAACCGCTATAAGAGATGCAACGAATCCGTCGGTTGACATAGGATTCGGAGAAGTCGATTATTATCCGGGCCAGGTAATGTATCTGTGCGCAGATATAAGTGAGCTCACGGAAGATACCGGCTTTGTTCCCGACTATACTTTCGAAGAAGGAATAAAAGAGACCGTAGAATGGTACAAGAAGGAGTACACGAGATGAAGAAGATTAGCGTAATGATACCCTGCTACAACGAAGAAGAGAATGTCAGGGAGATAGCTGCTGCAGTTAAGGAAGTCTTGGAAAGAGATCTTCCCAACTACGACTACGAGATACTCTTCATAGACAACTGCTCGACTGATGCCACGAGAGTCTATCTTCGCGAGATGTGCAAGAACGACAAGAAGATCAGGGCGATCTTCAATGTCAGGAATTTCGGCCAGTTCAATTCGCCTTACTACGGCATCCTTCAGACAACAGGTGACTGCACCGTTACCATGTGCTGCGATTTCCAGGATCCGCCGGAACTGATCCCCACATTCGTCAAGAAGTGGGAAGAGGGCTACATGATCGTAAGTGCCATCAAGACGGCTTCCAAGGAGAATCCTTTTATCTACTTCCTGAGATCCGTTTACTACAAGATGATGAAGAAGATGTCGGATGTAGAGATGATCGAGCAGTTCACAGGATTCGGACTTTACGATAAGTCTTTCGTACAGGTGCTCCGTGATCTCCACGATCCGATCCCGTTCATCAGAGGCGTTGTCGCAGAACTCGGTTACAAGAGATGTGAGGTTGAGTACGAGCAGCCCAAGCGCCGTGCGGGAAAGACACACAACAACTGGTACACACTCTATGATGCAGCAATGCAGTCGATCACCACATATACCAAGATGGGCTTAAGGCTCGGCGTATTCGGAGGCGCGGTCGTCGCATTCTTCAGCTTCATCATCGGAATTGTATATCTCATCATGAAGCTCGTTAACTGGTACGGCTTCGAAGCAGGTCAGGCTCCTGTCGTCATCGGTATCTTCTTCTTCGGCGGAGTTATCATGCTTTTCCTCGGATTTATCGGTGAGTACATCATGAGCATGAACCAGCGAATCATGAACAGACCGCTTGTTATCGAAGAGGAGAGGATAAACTTCGATGAAGATGACGAGGCTTGAAGACAAGCTGAATAAGATCATGCCGACAAAGCGATTACAGCTGTTGTCGGCATTTTTGGTATTGGCCGCATTTGCAGCCTTTGCTGTTGCAAGCCTTGTTAATCCCGGAGAACAGTTCGGCAACATCTTTTTCTGGAGACCGGATAACCAGACCGATACGTTCATGGATTTCTATAACAGCATCTATGATTCGATGTACGGACCTTACGAACATGAGGTCATCTATCCGCCTTTGTGCTGTCTGATCTTCAAGATGTTCGGCTCGCTCCTGCCCGGCACTTCATATGTAAAGACATGGACGGAAAGAGGCGGATTCAGGATCAGGGGATTTCAGGAGATCCAGTTCTCACTGCTCATATTCTTTGCCTTCTTCATCATCCTTTTTGTCGGCGCGATGCAGAAGCCCCTTAACAAGCGCGGTTATTTCGAGAAGATGATGATAACGCTCGCGATGTTTCTCAGCACCCCTGTTCTTTACGCACTCGAGAGAGGCAACATAATAATCTATTCGTTCGTATTTCTTCTTTTGTATCTCATCTGCTATGACGACAGCCGCCCGTGGCTCAGGGAACTCGGATACATCTTTCTTGCGCTTTCGGCCGCGATAAAACTGTACCCGGCGATATTCGGTCTGATGCTCATAAGGGACAAAAGGTTCAAGGAAGCTGTTCGCACCGTTATATACGGCGTCGTTTTAACCATCGGACCGTTTGATTTCTTCGGCGGGGTCGAAGCCGTTCATATGATGCTTAAGGCTATAGGGAAGTTCAAGGGTACGGAAAGTTACGGCATATCTTTCTCGAACGGCGTAAGCTTCCTGCTGCTCGGTTCGACGGGATATCACCGCTGGCTTACCTTTGCGGGAATGGTGGCTGCCCTGTGTCTGATCATCTGCTTCTTCCTTGTTGACAAGAAACCAGAACACAAGTGGAAGATGATGGCGGTGCTGTCGCTTTCGATGTTAGGTCTTGTCGAGAACTGCGGCAAGTACATGATCATTTTCGCGATAATACCGTGGCTGTCTTTCTTCAGGACGGAAGCAAAGCTTAAGCTTATAGATTATGTCTATGTCCTGATGATGACCGTGATGCTGGCACCGCTCCCTCTGGGCAAATTCGAAGAACTGCAGCCGTATTACGACAGGAACACAATGGTCATCTGCCACACTGCGATCATAATGTCAGTCGTGCTGATGCTGGACATATTGATTGACTTTATAAAGACACATAAAAAGGACGCAAAACAGTGTGTTTGACCGAAGTTGCTGTGCGCGGTTATAATAATTCGGTTTATTTATAAGAAGGCAGGGAATAATGAATCTTATCGACAGACTGATCAAGGCGGTATTTACACCTTTCCTAAAACTGTTTCACAAGGATCTTACCGAGAAACAGTGGGAGTCGCTTCTTCAGTTCATCAAGTTCTGCATGGTGGGCGTGACAAACACGATTATCTCATACTGTCTCAATGCACTTACTCTCCTGCTCCTTGCTCCGACTTCGCTGGCACAGCAGGTAACCATAGGCACATTCACTTTCTCTCCCGACGTCATGATCGGCATCGCCGTATCTTTCATCCTGAGCGTGCTCTGGTCTTTCTACTGGAACAACAAGATGGTATTCACACTGAAAGACGGACAGAAGAGAAACTGGTTTGCCGCTCTTCTCAAGACCTACGCATCCTATGCATTCACAGGGATCATCCTTGCCGCAGTCCTGTCATGGCTGTGGGTGGATGTCCTCGGCATAAGCAAGTTCATCGCGCCGCTCCTTAATCTTGTGATCAGCATTCCGGTCAACTTCCTTCTGAACAAGCTCTGGGCATTTAAGAGCAAGAGCGATGACAGCGGAAAGGCCAGGAACGAAGAACAGTACGATGAAGACCTTAACCTCGAGGCAGCTCTTTCCAGGACTCCCGTTGAGGGCGAGCCTTTCATCAGCGTTACATTCACCTGCTACAACTACGCACAATACGCGAGAAGATCTCTCGATGCCATAAGAAGACAGAGATTCAAGGACTATGAAGTCATCATGTGCGATGACTGCTCCAGCGACAACACTGTCGAAGTCATCCGCGAGTATATGGCAGAACATCCCGAGATGAACATCCAGCTCCTCGTCAACGAGCACAACATGGGTGTTTTTGAGACCAGGAACAGACTGCTCGATGCAGCTAGGGGAAGATACATCCTTCTCTGCGATTCCGATGACTGGATGGACGACGACTGCCTTGAAGTCCTCGCCGGCGCGGCAATGAAGTCCGATGCCGACAGGGTTATCGCGCAGTTCAGGGATGTCAACGTCGAAGGCAAGACCATTCAGTACCAGGACCTTCCTCCGCACCCCTCGAAATGGATCTGCGGCGTCCACCACGGAACCATGTACAGAAGGAGCATCTTTATCGACCACGGCATCAGGTTCAAGGAAGTATATCCGGACGATGTATATATAAATGTCTTATATAACCAGTACTGCAAGAAGGTCGAGTTCGTACACAAGACGATCTACAACTGGTTCGTTCATACGGACTCCCAGTCCAGAAAGCAGAAAAAGAATTCACCCTGGCAGGGCGTCAGGCTCTTTGATTCCTCATGTTCGTTCCTCATCCCGGTGCTCAACAAGCTCAAGGAGAACAACGATCCCGAGGCAAAAGATCTCGAGCTCATGCTGATCAAACTTTATACTCTCTCTTTCTACTGTGCATACGGACGCCCTTTTGCCGACTTCCTCAGGGAGTATGACAAGATCCGTGACACCATGATGAAGGTTGACCCAGACTATAAGAAAAATCCTTATCTTAAGCTCTCGGTCGATTCCCCGATGAGAGACTATGCGACCAAGATCGTAAGGATGACTGTCATCCTGGAAAAGCTCCATCTGATCAAGCCTGCACTCATCGGATACAAGATCGTTTCCAAGTTCCACTATTTCGATCTGTGATACCGCAAATACAATGAACAGTATCTACGGAGTAGTTACCCTATATAATCCTGACATTAAAGAAGCGGCAGACAACATCAACCGCTATCTTGAGCATATCGATCATCTGCTTATTTGGGCCAATTCGACGATTGAAGATAAAGAAGCTTTTCTCGGAATGCTGTCTGATCCGGACAAGACAGAGTTTTTCCAAAGCGAAGAAAACTCCGGCGTATCAAAAGCCATCAACGAAGCAATCAAAAGAGCGCGCGAAGGAGGCTTCAAGTATCTCCTGACAATGGATCAGGACAGCAAATGGCCGGACTTCCCCGGATATATTAAAAGAGCGCTTGCCCTTCGGGATGAAGACAGCACCGTCACGATAACGGGACCTTATGCGGTAGAAGATGACGGCAGCAACACTGAAAGCTTCAAAGCTCCCGGCGGAATTATGTATCTTGAATACGTCATAGTATCGGGCGCTCTTTATGATGTTTCTATGTTTGCCAAGACGGGAGATTTTTCCGAACTGTATTTCATCGATGCGGCGGATGAAGAATTCTGCCTGCGCGCCGTGCATCACGGTTTCAAGCACGCGGTTCTCGGTGACTGCCTGCTGATGCATCAGTTCGGAAAGAGAGTCGAGCACAACATCCTCGGCATCAAAATCATAACGCACAATTATACGGCGTTAAGGTATTATTATTCCGTGAGGAACCATATCTGGCTCATCAGATGCGGATATGCTCCCGTGTCCAGAAGGTTCAGGCTTTTTGGACGCTATGTGATAAAGACTTTCATAAGAGCATTGCTCTTTGAAGATGACAGGAAGACCAAGCTGTCGGAAGTGTTCCGCGGGATCTCTGACGGTTTGTCGAATGAACACAGGGCTGAGTGGAGAAAATGCTGAGAAGATTTCTTATAGGCAAAGAATCTGCGATAGGACGCGACAGTTTTATCTACAATACTGCCAGCGGTCTTCTGAACGCTGCCCAGTCAGTCTTTATCCTCATGGTCATTTCCAGGGTCCTTGGAGATTACGATGCGGGCATCTTCACCATCGCGTGGGCGGTCGGCAACCTCTTCCTCAATGTCGGTAAGTACGGAATGCGCGAAATGCAGGCGACCGACGTCACACACAAATATTCTTTCAAGACATATCTGAATTCCAGGATCATATCCACCGCGGTAATGATGGCGGTCTCCATAGGATACGTTCTCTACTCGGCGGTAACCATAGGCTACGAGACCTCTAAAACTCTCATCATCATCCTGGTATGCTTCCTCAAGGCGATCGACTCCATAGAAGATGTCTATCAAGGTCAGCAGCAGCTTAACGGAAGGCTCGATGTCGCAGGCAAGTGCTATACGGTCAGGCTTACCGTCACGATCATAGCTTATGTGGTAACGCTTATTGTCTGCAAGGATCTGCTCATGTCGAGCATCATCTCGCTCGCGATATCCTGCATAGCCGCAATATATCTTCTGTTCCTTACCGCATCTGTCGCAAAGGGCAAAGACAGGGAAGAAAAGGACAAGGGAGTAATGACGCTCTTTGTCGACTGCTTCAGATTATTTCTTGCCACGTTCCTGGTCTTCTATATGATCAATGCACCCAAGTTCGTCATCGATGCGCAGATGAGTTCGGAAGCCCAGGCGGATTACGGTTATATCTCGATGCCGGTATTCCTTATCGGAGTCGTCGGCCAATTTATATATATGCCCATAATAAAGGGAATGGCAGACAACTATTCAAAAGGCGACAAGAAGGCTTTCGCCAAGGAGATAATGAAGCAGACACTCTATCTCGTTATCCTTACCGTGCTGATAATGGCAGGAACATTCTTACTCGGCATACCGATGTTGTCCTTGTTCTTCGGCAAGGATCTTTCCATGTACAAGGGCGGACTTCTCGTACTGATGACAGGAGGAAGCCTTCTGGCGTACAGCAATTTCGCGCGCATCGTGCTTACTATCATGAGAAAACAGTGGTGGGTCATCGCGGCTTATGCCGTGGGAACCGTTTTCGAGTTCTGCCTTGCAGGTCCTTTCATTACGAAAGACGGCATCTTCGGAGGCTGCATGATCTATTTTTATTCGATGCTCGTCTTGACTGTTATAATAACTGCAGGTATGGTTATCTGTGCCGTTAGCATGAAGAGCAAGACACAAGAGAGATAAAGGAAAAGGAATGAACGTAAAGCTCCTGTTGGGTGAAGACAAACAGACCGGCGCAAGGCGTATCGCGGTAGCAGCCATACTGCTGTCGTTCGCTGCATTCGTACTGACGGCGATGTTCGACAGAGGCTCTCTTTTGGGCCAGCTCTTCTTCCGCGATACCGCAGATACGTTCATGGATTACTTCAACTGCCTCCCCGGCGTAGCCATGAGAAGGCCGTACGATACAGAGAGTATGTATCCGCCGCTGTCGGAGGTCATATTCTATCTTTTCTCGAAGATAATCGAACCCGATATGCTGGTAGGTTTGGATCCACGCTTGATGAGAGTCCAGCAGATCCCGCTTCTTTCATTCCTGCTCTATCTCGCAGTGCCGATCGCCGTCATGGTCTGGGCACTTGCAGACTACTTAAGAGGCGATAATGTCCTGAAGAGATTTGTCATAATCGCTTTCCTGGTGACATCACCTTTCCTTTATACAATAGAGCGCGGCAATGTCCTCATCTACAGCCTTGCTGCGGCTATCGTGTTTATCTGCTATTACGACAGTGAGAAGAAGTGGCAGCGCGAGGTTGCACTGATTGCGCTCGCGGTAAGTGCCGGCATCAAGCTGTATCCTGCCATCCTCGGCTTCGTCCTTATTAGGGATAAGCGCTGGAAGGAGACAATAAGATGCGTTATCTACGGCGTTATCTGTTTCTTCGGTCCGTTCGCGATCTTCGGCGGCTTTGAAAGCCTCAAGATAATGATCTCCGCTCTTACTGCCAACACCGGAGGCTTCGGCAACACCGAGTTTGCGGGCAAGATCAACTTTGCAAATATTATCAATGTAATCAATATCGAGTGGTTCGGCGGTGCCGGAGAGGTCGGCTGGGCCCAGATAGCTGCTTATATCATCTCGATCCTTCTGGTCGGAGCATCTTTCATTACAAAGAGAAGATGGAAGAGCATCCTTTTCCTTACACTCGTCATGATCGGTGCGCCCGCATTCTCGTTCTACTACACCGGCGTTTTCATGCTGGTGCCGTTCCTCATGTTCATTGCAGGAGGAGAGAAGGAGCTGAAGGATACGGATATCATCTATCTTTTGGCATTCATAGCTATCCTGGCCCCGATCCCCATAACAGACGGAGATATCTACCATACTTCCGTTATCAACGACAACCAGCAGGTCGTCGGAGTCGCGATGCTGGTCATGGCTCTCTGGGGCTTTATCGATGCGGTCATAGATTTGATGGACCGCGTATGCCCCAAGAAAGAGGAAAAGGCCGAGTCAAAGGCTTAAAGTACCTTTCCTTGACAAAAGATAACTCCCCGTAATATAATCTACAGGCTTATTTTGTATAACTATGCACTGCCGCGGCACGAGCGGGTGTGCGTGAAAGATAATGGAGGAACAATTGATATGAGCAAGATGACATATCAGCCTAAGAAGAGACACAGATCAACAGTTCACGGTTTCCGTGCAAGAATGCAGACTGCAAGCGGACGCAAGGTTCTCGCTGCAAGAAGAGCAAAGGGCAGACACCAGATCGCAGTCTGATACGGAGGCGAGCAGCTTGAAGCCCGAAGCACTCAGATTCAATTTTGAATTCTCAAGGGTGTACCGGTGCGGCAAGTTTGCTACCGGGCGTTATGTTACGGTCCACGTAATGAGACGCTTCAAGGGTGTGAGACAGAGTTGCCGCACGGTAGATCCCTCGGTCATCAGACCGGGGTTCTGCGCAAACAAGCGGGAACTCGGGGCAGTAGGAAGGAACAGGGCAAGACGCCTGTTGCGCGAAGCGTACAGGAATTACGAGAGCAGGCTTCCCCAAGGGATAGACATTATATTTACATACAGGGGCGGCAAAAAGATCCCTGAATATTCGGTCTTACTCTCTGATCTTGGTTCCTGTTTGACCAGACTTCATTTGACAGGTGACAGGTAATGATCTCCAAGTTCCTGATAGGTATGGTCAGATGGTATCAGAAGTACATCTCGCCTGCCATAGGTCCCCATTGCAAGTATCAGCCCACATGTTCTCAGTATATGATCGATGCCATCACCAAGTATGGCCCCATTAAGGGTACTTTGATGGGCATCTGGCGAATCTTAAGGTGCAATCCGTTCTCGAAGGGCGGATATGACCCCGTAAGATGATTTTCGGAGACTAGTTTTAATGGAAAATGTTTTTATACAGTTGGCGATCGCGGCGTGGTCTTTTGATCCGCTTGCTCCGCTGACTAATCTTTTCGGTTGGCTCACCAGGATCCTTTACGGATTCTTCGGCAACTATGGTGTGGCCATCATCATGCTGACGATCATTATCAGGGGACTTCTCATTCCTCTGAACGTCAAGAGCCAGAAGTCGATGCTCAAGATGCAGGCCCTTTCAGGCAAGCAGGCTGAGCTCCAGAGAAAATACGGCGACGACAAAGAAAAGTATCAGGAAGCTCTTCTGGAGATGCAGAAGGAGAACGGTGCCGGCGGTCTGTCGGGATGCCTCCTTCCTTTAATCCAGATCCTTTTCATCTGGCCTATCTTCCGTATCGTATCAGGACCTTTGATCTATCTTTCAGAGGTATCAACGGAAGCCATCCAGTCCATGATCGATCTTGCTCTCAAGAGTGAGCTTATTGCCAACACCGTAACCGCTACGAGCCATATCGGTCTCATCCAGGTCCTTAACAATAACGCAGCCTTCATGCAGAAATGTATCGACAAGGGCTTCATTACCATGGGACAGATGATCGACCTCAACTTCCTCGGACTTGATCTCACGGTTACTCCCTGGAATGTCTTATCGCAGAACTTCACCAATCCTGCGATGTGGCTCCCGTTCATGATCCTTCCTGTATTGGTGCTCCTTCTCAACTTTGCATCGATGCAGCTTACCAAGATCTTAAAGCCCGGTTATAAGGAAGAGCAGGAAGCCAAGAAGCGAGCAAAGCTCAACCCCGCACGCAAGGATCAGACAGCTGTTGATTCTTCTACCGAGCAGACAATGAAGATGATGAACTGGATGATGCCTCTTCTTATGGTATGGACCACGTTCACACTGCCTTCCGCAATGGGTCTTTACTGGTTCGTCGGCGGACTTATGGGCATTATCTCGCAGATGATCGTATTCGTACTCTTCACCAAGCCTTACGAGAAGAAGAAGGCTGAGCTCGAAGCAAAGAAGGAAGCGGTATTCAAGAAAAAGGCCGCTGTCCAGACAGCAGATGCAGGTGAAGGCGATACAGCCAAGAACGGCAAGAAGAAAAAGAAGAACAAGTAATCAACCTTTTAACGGAGGATCTCAATATGGAAAAGACAGTAACAAAGACAGCAGCAACAGTAGATGAAGCAGTAGCAGCAGCTATCGCAGAACTCGGATGCAGCAAGGAAGATGCAAAGATAGAAGTTATCAGTGAAGGCGCTGCAGGCGGTTTCCTCGGAGTAGGCAAGAAAGATGCTGAAGTAAAGGTTACTGCAGAAGTTGCAGACGAGGCAGAGGCAGCCGCTGCACCTGCAGAAGAAGAGGATGATACATACTACGGCGACGACGAGAGTTTCGAAGGCGATGCCGTATCCGAAGCAGAAGATGCAGCTGTCAATTTTGTTGCAGAGGTTCTTTCCGGTATCGGCATCCACGGCAACATGGATTCTTACAGAGAAGAAGATACGATCTACATCTCCGTTTCAGGTTCTGACTGCGGTGCGGCAATCGGCCGTCACGGCGAGACCCTCGAAGCAATCTCATACATGACAAACCTCATCGCTAACAAGCACAGCGAGCAGAGAGTTCACGTTCATCTTGATGTCGGCGGTTACAGAAAGCACAGAGAGCAGGTCATCAAGAGCCTCGCTGACAAGGCTGTATTCAAGGTAAAGAAGTCCGGCAAGAGATATGTTATGGAAGCAATGAGCCCTTCTGAAAGAAGGATCGTTCACTCCTATCTCCAGGACATCAAGGGAGTTACGACTCACAGCGAAGGTGAAGAGCCTTCAAGAAGCGTTGTCGTCGAGCCCTCAACCGAAGCGTAATCCCGGAAGGTTAGAGTCATCTGCCGATGTACGCTTATGACGACGAACCTATTTGCGCTTGCTCGACCCCTGCCGGTATCTCAGGAATCGCAGTAATCAGAGTATCCGGAGACGGATGCGGAGTTCTTGCGGACAAATGTGCCCGCATAATCAGATCAGGTTCTGATTGCAGGCTCCTGTCCGAACTCCCGGGTTATTCATGCGCATACGGCGCAGTAGTCGATCCTTCCACAGGCGATACGGTAGACGAAGTAGTATTTACCCATTTTACGAATCCGCACTCTTATACGGGTGAAGAGATGATAGAGATCTCCTGCCACGGTTCAGCTGCCGTCAAACAGGAGATCATGCGCTGCCTGGGCATCTGCGGCATAAGGCTTGCATATCCGGGCGAATTTTCCAGAAGAGCGTTTATAAACGGAAAGATGAGCCTGGCTTCCGCCGAGGCCGTCATGGATGTCATCAATTCCGAATCAGAGCGTCAGCTCAAGGCGGCAGACAGCCTCATGACAGGCAAGCTCGCCAAGACCATCAAGAGCATCGAAGACGAACTCTACGGTGCGATGGCGCTGATCGAGATGCTCGTGGAATTCGATCACGACGAAGACGATACCGAGAGCGAATTGGAAGACATCGCCAAGGTTAATAAGACTATGAAAGAACAGCGCGAGGTCCTCTACAACCTCTGCGAAGGATATACAAAGGGCAGGATCTTGTCAGAGAGGATGAGGGTAGCCCTGATAGGTCTTCCGAACAGCGGAAAGAGCACGCTGCTTAATACATTGACCGGCTTTGACCGTGCGATCGTAACAGAGGTTGCCGGCACGACCAGGGATACGATAGAGACTGCGGTAGATGTGGACGGTATCCCCGTAACGCTCATCGATACTGCAGGCCTTAGAAAGACAGAGGACTTTATCGAGTCCATCGGAATCGGAAGGGCAATGGACGCCGGAAGAGGAGCAGACCTCGTGTTCTATATGATCGCTCCCGACATCTCCGTTGAAGATGCAGTCGTGGGCGTGTCCGAACTCGCGGAAGACATAGGCGGCGAGTATATCACCGGAGTGTTCTCCAAGAGCGACGAAGGCGAGAATCCCCGTGAAGAAGAGATCAAAGACGCCCTGGAAAACATGGGCATCACCAGGTTCATCTCCGTATCTGCGGAAGAGGAACTCAATATAGACAAGCTTGAAGACGTCATCAGGGAATACTATGAGTCTCTCGGAGGAAGACAGGAAGAAGGTCTTCTCATTACCAACAGCAGACATTACGACAGACTCAAGGCGGCTCTCAAGAATTTGGACACTGCAATAGAGGCGATGGCTGATTCGGCAGGCATAGAAGTATGCTCAGTCGTATTGAGATCATGCCTTGATGAGATAGGTGAGGTTACGGGAAAGACGGTATCGGCTACTCTTGCCGACACGATATTCTCCAGATTCTGCATAGGCAAATAACATGACCGTAGAAGAAGCGCTCGCTAGAGAACTGAGCTACAACGCAGGAGATTACGATGTTGCGGTCGTAGGTGCGGGGCACGCAGGCTGCGAAGCGGCATATGCATGCGCAAAGCTCGGCCTTAAGACGATCCTGTTCACGCTGGCATTGGACAGCCTTGCAAACCTTCCCTGCAATCCGAGCATCGGCGGCACATCAAAAGGACAGCTCGTAAGAGAGGTCGATGCCCTGGGCGGAATAATGGGAAAGATCGCAGATAAGTGCGCAGTGCAGATGAGGATGCTCAACCGCACAAAGGGTCCTGCCGTATTCTCTCCGAGAGCGCAGATGGACCGCAGCATGTATTCCGTATGCATGAAGCATGAACTCGAGAATACAGATAACCTCACGATAAAACAGGGACATGTGGTAAGCCTTCTTACAGACAAAGACGGACATGCCTCAGGCGTGCTGACCGCAAGCAACGCGGTATACAGTGCCAAAGCGGTGGTCATATGTTCCGGCACATACATGGAATCAAGAACGATAAGGGGAGAGGTCATAACCGAGAGCGGTCCTGACGGACTTCCCAGATCGGAAGGTCTGTCCGCAAGTCTTGCAGAGCTCGGCATACCCATGTTGAGATTCAAGACAGGAACACCCGTAAGAGTTAATTCGAAAAGCTTGGACTTTACGCAGATGACCAGGCAGGACGGCGAAGATGACGTGCCTCCGTTCTCATACGACAACGAGATGAACGGCATCCGCCCAAGACCTTCTTCCGAGCAGATTCCCTGTTACTCTGTGTGGACCACCGAAGAGACAAAGGAGATAATAAGCTCCAACATGTCCAGATCGCCCCTGTACAGCGGCGTGATAAAGGGAATAGGCCCCAGATACTGCCCTTCGATAGAAGACAAGTTCATGAGGTTCAAGGACAAGTCCAGACACCAGATCTTCGTGGAGCCAATGGGCTCGCATACCAACGAGATGTATCTGCAGGGATTCTCGACGAGCCTTCCCGAAGAGGTACAGGAGAAGATGGTGCATTCGCTTCCCGGTCTCGAGAATGCGGTGATACAAAGAAGCGCTTATGCGATAGAGTACGATCTCGTAGATCCGCTCTCCTGCAAAGCGACCTTGGAATCCAAGATAGTCCCGGGTCTGTTTACCGCAGGCCAGATCAACGGTTCATCGGGCTACGAGGAAGCTGCGGGCCAGGGCATAATCGCCGGCATCAATGCAGCGCTTAAGGTCCTCGGAAAAGATCCCGTCATCATCGACAGGTCGCAGGGATATATCGGCGTGCTCATAGACGATCTCGTCACAAAGGGTACGAACGAACCGTACCGTATGATGACGTCGCGTGCCGAATACAGGCTGTTCCTCAGGCAGGACAATGCCGATGCAAGGCTCACGCCCATAGGGCATGACATAGGCCTCATAGACGACGGGAGATATGCACGCTTCCTCGCGAAACAGGAAGCGATAAAACAGGAGACGGAACGTCTGGCAAGTGTTTTCGTTGCCCCCATGGAAGAACTCGGGGCAATGCTCGAGAGCCGCGGGCAGAGCACTCCCAAGTCGGGTGTATCCCTGGCAGAGCTCATCAAACGTCCGGGCGTTACTTATGCCGACCTGGCACCTTTCGACAAGGACAGGAAAGAACTGCCCCTTGATGTCACGTTCTCGTGCGAGACGGACATAAAGTACGAAGGGTACCTTGCCCTCGAGAAAGAGAAGATCGAGAAGTTCAAGGGCTTGGAGAAGATAGCGCTTCCGGATGATGTGGATTATTCCGAGATCAAGGGTTTAAGGCTCGAGGCTGCGCAGAAGCTGAACGACATGAAGCCGGAGAACGTCGGAAGAGCGTCAAGGATATCGGGTGTATCGCCCGCTGACTGCGAAGTGCTGATAGTATGGCTCGAACAGAGAAGAAGGAGATCGGGAGATGATTGAGAAACCGTTAAAGGGAAAGCGCATTACAAAGGCCGATATAGAAAGACTCAAGAAGACACTTCCCAAGAAGGTCGAGATAAAAGCTGACGGCAAGACCGAGGTCACGCCGCAGGATGCCCCCGAGACAAACGAGGTGGCACCTGTATTAGAATCTACCGCGCCCGAGATAAGCGTTCCCCTCTCGGCTGAAGAGATACGCTCATTCCAGATCTACGCTTCGATGCTCAGAGAGAAGAACAAGGTCATGAACCTTACCGCAGTAGACGATGACCAGGGAATAGCGATGAAGCATTTCATTGACTCCCTGACGCTTTGCTCGTACATCAGAGAGGAAGAAGAGAAGGCGGGCGGCAAGACGATAAGACTTGCTGATGTCGGAACGGGTGCGGGATTCCCCGGACTGCCGCTCAAGATATCGATGCCCGAACTCGATGTTACCCTTATGGACTCGCTTGCCAAGAGGCTTAATTTCCTCGGAGAAGTCGTCGAGCGTCTCGGACTGGAGAAAGTATCGCTCGTCCACACGAGAGCGGAAGACGGCGGAAGAGACAAGAAATACCGTGAGAAATACGATGTGGTCACTGCCCGTGCGGTAGCAAGACTGCCTGTGCTTGCAGAATACTGCCTGCCGTTTGTTAAGGTGGGGGGAGTGTTCCTCGCCATGAAGGGACATGCGGAAGAGGAAGTGCAGGATGCCGGCAAGGCGATAGCCACCCTCGGAGGCACGATAGAGAAGACGGACACATTCACATTGCCCGGTACGGACATGGAAAGGACCGTGGTGGTCATCCGCAAGATCCGTCCCACACCGCCCAAGTACCCCAGAAAAGCGGGCACACCGGCAAAAGAACCCCTTTAAGACAAAATTGCCTTATATATTATAATATTCGTACGCGCGTACGCGTATAAGTATGATATAATACTAAAGTTTATGTTATATATTGTTCTGCCGTTGGAGCGGAACGCGGAGGTTAGATATGGCTGAAAGTGATGATAAGAAGCTCGCCAGACAGGCTCAGGAAGCCTCAATGGACGAGGCATTCAAGTCGGAACAGACAACGATCGTACCGGTAGACCTTGACGGTGAGATGAGAAAGTCGTTCATCGACTATGCGATGAGTGTTATCTCCGACCGTGCCCTGCCGGATATCAGAGACGGCATGAAGCCGGTTCACAGAAGGATCCTTTATTCGATGTTTACTCAGGGCTTCACCCCTGATAAGCCGTACCGTAAGTGCGCCACCACGATCGGTGACGTTCTCGGACGTTTCCATCCGCACGGCGACGCATCCGTTTACGATGCACTCGTAAGACTTGCGCAGGATTTCTCCCTGAGACATCCCCTCGTTGACGGACACGGCAACTTCGGTTCCCTGGACGGTGACCCGCCGGCAGCTTACCGTTATACGGAGGCAAGACTCGATAAGATCGCGCTCGAGATGATGCGCGACATCAATAAGAACACGGTTGACTTCAGACCGAACTTCGACGAGCACGAGATGGAGCCTGTGGCGCTTCCTTCCAGATTTCCGAACTTCCTCGTAAACGGCGGTGTCGGAATCGCGGTAGGTATGGCTACGAACATCCCGCCCCACAATCTTGGCGAGGTAATAGACGGCTGCATCATGATGGTCGACAACCCTGACGTAACCGTTGAAGAACTCATGACAGTCATCAAGGGACCTGACTTCCCGACAGGCGGCATGATCCTCGGCACATCCGGCATCAGAGATGCATACAGCACTGGTAAGGGCCGTATCGTCGTAAGAGCTCACGCCGAGATCGAAGATCACGCAGGCAAGACAAGGATCATCGTTCACGATATTCCTTATGCGGTCAACAAGGCAAGGCTCATCGAGAGGATGGCAGACCTCGTCAAAGAAAAGAAGGTCGAGGGCATCTCTGGACTCCGCGACGAATCAGACCGTAACGAGCAGGTAAGAATCGTCATCGAGATCAAGAAGGATGCAAACCCTGACGTTGTTCTCAATCAGCTTTACAAGAACTGCTCGCTCCAGGAAGCGTGCTGCGCCAACATGCTCGCACTCGTACCTGACGAACAGGGCAAGCTCGAGCCTAAGATGGTAGGACTTAAGGATGCGCTCCGTTACTACATCGGCCACCAGGAAGACGTCGTAACGCGCCGCACCAGATATGACCTTGAGAAGGATGAGGCTAAGCGCCACATCGACGAAGGCCTCCTCATCGCGATAGACCATATCGACGAGATCATCTCGATAATCAGATCTTCGAGGACCGAGCCTGAGGCAAAGGAGAAGATGTGCGAGAGATTCGGTCTGTCCGATAAGCAGGCACAGCAGATCGTCGACATGAGACTCGGCCGTCTCACAGGTCTCGAGAGAGAAAAGCTCGAGGCAGAGATCGAAGCACTCACGAAGGAGATCGAGTATTTCCACCAGGTGCTCTCCGACAAGACTATCTTAGACGGCATCATCAAGGACGAGCTCACAGCCATCAAGAACAAGTATGCTACTCCGAGAGTTACCGAGATCGTTTACGGTTCCTTCGACGACATCGATGATGAGTCATTGATCCAGGAAGAGGATATCGTAGTAACACTCACACACTTCGGCTACATCAAGCGCCAGAGGATCGATACATACAAGGCACAGCACAGGGGCGGAAGAGGAATCTCCGGACAGTCCACGAGAGAAGAGGACTATGTCGAGAAGATCCTCACGACCACGACTCACAAGTTCCTGCTCTGCTTCACAAACACGGGCCGCGTATTCAAGATCAAGGGCTATAAGATCCCCGAGACAAGCTCGAGGACAGCAAGGGGAACGGCTCTCGTTAACCTGCTGAACATGGCGGAAGGCGAGAACATCAGGAACATCATCCCCGTGGATGATTTCGAGAACGAAGAGCTCTTCCTTACGATGGTTACGAAGAACGGCGTCATCAAGAAGACTGCCATCTCCAAGTATGCCAACATCAACAGGAACGGTCTCATCGCTACAAGGATCCGTGAAGGAGACAGCGTGGTTGCAGTCCAGCTCACCAGGGCAGGACAGGAAGTCATCGTAGTCTCTGCAAACGGTAAGGCTATAAGATTCAATTCCGATGATGCCCGCGACATGGGCAGGACCGCTTCCGGCGTACGTGCCATGAAGCTCGAAGAGGGCGATGAAGTCGTAGGCATGGAGCCTGTCGATCCCGATAAGGAGATACTCGTTATCTCAGAGAAGGGCTGCGGCAAGAGATCCAAGATCGATGATTACAGAAGCCAGACAAGAGGCGGTAAGGGTATCATCACATATAAGGTCAACGAGAAGACGGGAAGACTCGTCGGTACGGTCTCCGTTACGGACGATAACGACCTGCTCATCATTACGAGCCAGGGCGTCATCATCAGAGTATCCGCTTCCGAGATCCCTACGCTCTCGAGAGCTACTTCGGGCGTAAGGCTCATGAAGTCCAAGACGGCGTCCATCGTTGATTTCGCTCTTACAGACCACGAAGAAGAGGATCCTGAAGAGACCGAAGGCGAAGAAGGTGAAGAAGGAGCAGAAGTTTCTGAGACTTCCGAAGCACCCGAAGCATCCGATAAGCAGGAAGGAAACGAAGGAGAATCCTGATGATGAGAAGAGGCTTCCGCATCATTAAGAGATTACAGGCACTGGCACTTGCGGCTGTTATGACCGCAGGTGTCATCGTCTGTTCCGGAAGCACTTTGGCAATGGCCGATATCGGGCAGCCGGACATCACGGTCCCGCCCCTTACGGACGTTCACTGCGCATCATACTGCGTCTACGACAAGACGACAGACATGATCGTCATCAGCCAGAACCTCGATGATAAGATCTATCCTGCATCACAGACAAAGATCATGACATGCATGCTGAGCCTTGAGATCTTAGACCTCAACGCGCAGCTCACCACATCCGAGACGGCGATGTCTTACGTGGAAGAAGGTTCTTCCGTCATGGGCATCAAGGTCGGCGAGAAGGTAAAGGTATCCGAGCTTTTGTATGGATTGATGCTTCCTTCCGGTAACGATGCGGCATATGTTCTTGCCGAAGGATGCATCGACGCGTTCTTCGAGAAGTATCCCGAGGGTGGCGATACGGTCAATGAAGACGGTGTTACCGCACAGTACCTTATCGATACTCTTGGTGACACAAAGGAGAACATCCTCGCAAACAGGAAGATCGAAGCTTTTGCGGCGCTCATGAATCTCAGGGCTGCGACGCTCGGCTGCACCGGCACGCATTTTACGAATCCCTGCGGACTTCACGATGAGGACCACTATACGACTGCTCACGATCTTTGCATCATGATGTGTGCTGCCACGAACAACCAGGACTTCAACATCCTCATCAGCTCCCAGACACATGTATTCGAGGCAACCTCGCTTCACAAGGCAGATGCCTGGGACTATGTAAAGAATACCAACAATCTTCTGTTCGACCCGTGGCTCGCTTCGAAAACAGCCAACGGCACACCGTCACATCTGGCAGCCATCGTAGGCGGCAAGACGGGAACGACAGATGCTGCGGGAAAGGGCTGCACGCTCTATACTGTCTGTGAGAATGGACACGAACTCATGGTCTCCATGTGCGGTGTCCCTAAGGAATACTATTTCTATACAACGATGTATCTGGCATCCATTACCGCTTACGGTAATCTCGCATGCTGGGAGAACGATCCGGTATCAGTCATTCCCGGAACAACAGGCGACTATAAGTGGATCAATGCTCCCGAAGACCAGCAGCCGGTACTTAATGTCATCCATTTCCCCGGCGACGCACCTTACATGCCCGCGATCGACACAACACCTTCCGTAACAGGTGAGGTTACTCCGGGCGTGGCTCCTGACGGCACGCCCGTCCCGGTATCCGAGTCACCGATAGTATTGTTTGTAAAAGCCAATAAGGAAGTATCCCTGGTCATAGGGGTAATAATGCTTTCTATAATAATCATCAATATAGTTCTGGTGGTCAGGATCCACCGTCTTAAGAACGCCGGAAAGAGGCGTGCAAAAAAGCATTCGGGAACGGGCAGCGAACTGTTCTGAGATTTAGTCAGATAAAGGGTTTTGCGCCCTTTGAAAAAAAGTCTGAAAATCCTCAAAAAACTTCTTGACTTAATAAGACTCATGTCGTATTATTAACGAGCACTTTGCGGCAAGGACAACTGAAAAGACGTCAAAAACCGCCGAGGCGCGCACCTTGAAAATTGAATAGAATGCAAGAACTTGAAGTAATAACGGACCTTTTCAATTCTAAGAATTGAGTTTAAAAAGAGTAATTGAGCCAAACATGGCTCTCAAAAGTTTTTTTTGAGAGTTCGATCCTGGCTCAG
>JAEEGL014731272.1_pt1 | contig 30518 bp, 25 predicted proteins | sample 9134231 | NCBI WGS metagenome assembly JAEEGL01 (sample SAMN16246548, study PRJNA631951) | gut metagenome | biome: gut microbiome; feature: rumen; material: fiber-attached | host: Bos | place: Iran: Karaj | collected 2018-10 | reverse complement strand
TGCCAGCCCATTGGGCTGGCAAAAAATTGGGGAGAAATGGGGGAAGAACGCTTTAACCCCCGGTAGTCGCTACGCGCCAACCGGGGGCTATTGATATTGAACGCCTATGGCGTTCTTGATATTGAACGCCTATGGCGTTCTTGATATTGAACGCCTATGGCGTTCTTGATATAGGTCTGAACTGTTACGGATGCAGCGCATTTTTCATTCTACAGATTGGCATTGTTGAATCTTTTTGTTATATTGCCTGTTGTATCGCATGAAGTCATTGTGATCTTTTTTTCATAACTGCGAGGGAATTGGGAATGCGTCATCTTAACAGCGTGATTTTGCTTTTATGTGGTTTGCTTTTGGTACCGGCATTTGCTTTTGCACAGGAAAGCGCTGAATCTGCGGATAATTCCAGTGATGTTGTTTATCAGCCGAGAATTGTTGAAACTGCTGAAGCGACAGAAACAGCAGATGCTGCTGCTGTTCAGAACGAAGAGCGCAGTTTCAGAGCGCCAAGAACAGCGAAGGATAACTTTGGCGGGCTGCGTCTGGGTGCAGATTTGATGTTTGGTGTTGGTCGTTGCGATGATAAACTTTGCATCGGTCAGCCAGAAGATGATTGGGATCAGGAAAATATACATTTTTCCACCTCACTGCAGCTTGGAGTGGGTTATTTATGGGGTAATGACGCTTTTGTTGGCCCGGAGCTCAATGTCCATGGCGGTTATCCATTTCTTATTGGCGGAGATGTGCGCGTCAGACTTGTGCTGCCGGTGAACTATAATAACGCATTCACGATGAGCGCAGGCTGGGGATTGGTTTGGCGAATGAAGATCCTCGATAAATTTGGCCATTACATTCCGGTGGATGAGGATTCATCTCCCGACGACGACAGAATGGCAGACATCATCCGAAATATGTATATTCCGGTGCAAGTCGGGTTTGAACATGTTTTTGACAATGGATTTGTGCTGGGCGTGACGCTCGAAGCCAGAATGACATTTAACAGCGAAACCAACGTCCTGGGTGTCAGGAGGCGGCTATTCGATAGTGCTGATTCTATCCAATATTCGCATATGGCAGAAGAAGAGCATGCGCACCTGACATTTGGTATGGCTGGGGCCGGAGTACATCTGGGATATGCATTTTAACGGGCCGTATGCGCACAGCGCATAGGCACGTGGAGACGTGTGATTAACACACGTCTCATCGCGGCGTATGAAATAGCCGCGTTCCGGATGGGTGCGGGCCGTATGCGCGCAGCGCATAGGCTCGCAGAGGCGTGCCGAAGGCACGTCTCCATAAATAACCAATTATACAATGGCGATGAGTTCGACGTCGAAAACGAGCATACCAGCTGGCGCGCCGGGTTGTCCTTTGTAGGCGAGTTCCTGGGGAATCCAGAGGCGTCGTTTCTCGCCTTCGACCATCAGTTGGACGCCTTCGGTCCAGCCGGGGATGACCTGATTGAGATTGAATTCGATGGCTTCGCCGCGGACGACGCTTGAATCGAACATTTTTCCGTCGGTTGTCCAGCCGGTGTAATGGACGCGAACGCGGCTGGCACCGCCGGGATGACGTGTACCTGTGCCGGGTTCGAGCACTTTTGTGGCGAGTCCGCTGGCGGTTTTGATGGCATCGGCGGGGGGCGCAGCGACATCGGCGGGTGCGGGAATGGGCTTGGGTGCTTCGCGAACGTGCAGCACTTCAACGGTAAAGACTTGTGCGCCTTTGATGGTCTGGCCGGCCGGATCGACGCCGAATGGTTGTGGCACCCAGATGGTGAGCTTGTCACCCTGATGCGCATGAATCAACACTTCGCTGAATCCCGGGAAGAAGTTTTTGACGGGGCCGACCAGTGGTTCGCCCACTTCGATGGACGAGTGGAAGCGCACGCCGGATTCGACTGACCAGCCTGCAAATTCGAGGGCTACAATGCTGGTTTCGCTGATTTCGGCTGCGCCGGCACCGCGTTCGTCAATGTGATAGGCCAGGCCGTCGTGCAGCGATACGGCATCTGCAGTTGGCTGCATCGCTGGCTTTTCCTGATTGACGATATCGATGATTTCGAATTCGAAAACGAGCATGCCCTGTGGCGCACCAGGAATGCCTTTATACGCCAGCTCTTCCGGAATCCAGACGCGGATTTTCTCGCCTTTGCGCGCGAGCTGAAGCGCCTGATTCATGCCGGGAATCAGGTTGTCGATGGGAAATATAGCGGGTTTGCCGGCTGGAATGCTCGAATCGAACATCTTTCCATCGGTTGTCCAACCTGTGTAATGTAATTTTACCCAGTCTTTGGGCTGAATTTTCTGACCATCGGGATTGGCGGAAAGAACCAGCCAGGCCAGACCATTTTCGGTGCGCTGAGCATTAGATGGTGCGGCGGCGACATCTGCTGGCGCGGGAATCATAGAAGCTACCATGTGAATCCTTGTAGATTTGAGAAATGAAAAAGCCGCATGCGAGAGGCGATGCGGCTAACTCAGAAACAAAATCATTAATGAATGTCGAGTAACTCGACATCGAATACGAGCATGCCTGCGGGCGCGCCGGGTCTGCCTTGATAGGCGAGGTTTTCGGGGATCCAGAAGCGCGTTTTTTCACCGACGACCATCAGCTGGACGCCTTCGGTCCAACCTGCGATCACCTGATTGAGCCCGAATTCGGCAGGTGTTCCACGTACTACACTTGAATCGAACATTTTTCCGTCAGTAGTCCAACCGGAATAATGTACGCGGACATGCGAAGTTGCGGTCGGATGCTCAGTTCCTGTGCCGGGCTGCAGGACTTTATAGGCGAGTCCGGAAGCGGTTTTTTGTGCATCAGCCGGTGGAGCGGCAACATCTTCGGGAACTGCGGGCATCTCTGCAGGGGCTGCGGCAGGTGCCGGATTATTGGGGATATCGAGTACATCGAGCACATTGATGAGGTAAAGCTGTGTGCCGGCCAATCCGCTGTTTTCGGGGCCAAGGTTTTCCGGCACCCAGATTTCCAGCAAATCGCCAACATGTGCGTTGGGAAGCACCTGTTTCCAACCTTCAAACATCTCTTTTACCGGCGCGACAGCGGGTTCACCCATCTCGGCCGAGGATTCGAAGCGTTTGCCATCATTTGCGGTCCATCCCGTAAAATCGAGCACGACAATATCCTCTGCTTTTAGCTGTTTTGCATCCGTCTCGGTTTTGAGAATGCGGTATGCCAGGCCATTCTCAAGCTTAACGGCATCTTCAGGGATTTCGACTGGCGGCATCTGAGGCGTGACGACATCCATGATATCGAAATCGAATACGAGCATGCCAGCGGGTGCACCGGGAGCGCCTTTAAATGCCAGATTTTCTGGTATCCAGCAGCGCACCTGCTCGCCGGTTTTGGAGAGCATCAGGCATTCCTTCATACCCTCAAGCAGGCTTTCGGGGATGAATCTTGCAGGTTCGCCAGTTGTGCTGGTATCGAACATTTTGCCATCAGACGTCCATCCAGTGAAATTCACCTGAATGAAATCGTTCAAAGTAAACGATTTGCCTTCGGGATTTTCTTTCAGTTTTTTATATGCAAGGCCAGATTCGGTTTTGACGGCATCTGCCGGTGGTGCTGCAACATCTGGTGGCGCAGGAATCGCATTTTCGACTGGTGGGAACTGTGAATCGGCAGGCGCAGCGTTGTCGGCAGCAGGCGCAGCGTTGTCGGCAGCAGGCGCAGCCGCATCGGCAGCCGCAGGTGCGGCGGTATCAGCAGCAGGCGCTTCAGCAGCGGGTTGAGGTGCGGGCTGGGCAGCTTCTTTTTTACAACCGGCAAATCCGCATAACATCAGGGCAGCCAGCAAACATATCCATTTTTGCTTCATATTGAACTCCGAAAAGCGTGAAAAGGCTGTAACGCGAAAATGATTCCATTGCGTCACAAATAATCCAAGACAGCATACGCCGAAATCCGCATATTTACAATCATTTTGCGCGGTATGTTGCCGTGCCTATCGACCAGCGCCGTGCGTTTTGCACAGCGCTGGATCGATACGGCCCGGCGCGCGGCTATTTGCAATACGCCGCGCGATTATGATTCTGAATCCCCATGTTCGTTGCGCTTCAAATACTCTGTATAGTTGTTCACCCGAACCATTTCGGCCGGGATATCTATACGCTGTGGGCAATGCGGTACACACTTTTTGCAGCCCACACAATGCATGGCCTGCCGCAGCTTTGGTACGGCGCGATCATATCCAATCAGAAATGCACGCCTGGCTGCTTCGTAATTGGGATCATTTGTATTTTTGGCGTAATTGCCTTCGTTCAAACATTTATTGTAATGTACAAATATGCCCGGAATATCCAGTCCATAGGGGCATGGCATACAATATTGACAATTGTTGCATTGTATTAACTGGAATTCCAGAATGGTTTTAGCAACCTCCTCAAGTACATCCAGTTCCGCTTGTGAAAGTGGCTTCAGCGGTGAGTATGTTCTCAGATTTTCGCGCAAATGCTCGCGATATGTCATGCCGCTCAATACCGTCATCACGCCATCCGGCGTTCCTGCATAACGAAATGCCCACGATGCAATACTTGCCTGTGGATCCAACTTTTTGAGCTGTTCTATGGATTTATAGTTCAGACTTGCCAGTCGTCCGCCGAGCAACGGCTCCATGATGATTGCTGGAATGTTGCGTTTGCGGAGCTCATTGTACAAATATTCAGCATTTGTATTGCGTTTGTTGACTTCTTTGGCGTGTTTCCAGTCGACATAATTCATCTGGATTTGTACAAAATCCCAGTCGACATCCATATTCAGCGCATGGTCAAATACAGCAATATCGCCATGATACGAAAATCCCAGATTCCGGATGCGTCCTTTTTTGCGTTCTTCGAGCAGAAAATCCAAAATGCCATTATCGATATATCTGGCGTTGAAATTTTTCATGCCGTCGTCACCCATACCAATGCCATGCAGCAGCATGTAATCAATGGTATCGACCTGGAGCTCTTTAAATGATTTTTCATACATTTCGATAGAAGCTTCGCGCGACCAGGTACTTTCGGCGAAATTCGACAGCTTTGTTGCAATATAGTATTTGTCTCGCGGATGGCGGCTTAAAGCAATGCCCGTGGCATGTTCCGAACGTCCCTTGCAATAGGCCGGTGATGTATCAAAATAATTCACACCATGCGCAATGGCTTCGTCGATGAGCGAATTGATCATTTCCTGATCCAGTTCACCATCCATTTCTCTGGCACTTTCACCTTTTATTGTGGGCAATCGCATCATGCCGTAACCCAGAAGCGATATCTTTTCGCCGTGTTTGTTGGTGCGATATGTCATTTCACCATCGGGAAATGGGCCGGGATCTTTGGCACCCGGTGCCTTTTTATCGCTGCATCCGACTGCCGCAAGCGCAGCAATTGCAACGGTTCCGGCACCGGCTGTCTGGATAAATGATCTGCGATTCATCGTATTGTCACTCATATATTATCCTAATTCTCGTGATGAACTTCGTTACCTTCGACATGTATGGCACTGATTGGTCGAACCGGACATACAAATTCACATGCACCGCAGCCGATACAACGCTCTGTATCGACTGATGGTGTTTCATATTTCGATCCATCGTCGCGTTCGTGTTCGACCATAATGATCGCGCCATTCGGACAATGCCTTGAACAATTGCCGCATGGATCCTTGCCCGTAGCCGGTAAGCACAGATCCATCGTCCAGACGGCGACACCGATTTGCGTGCTGATTTTGGCTGCTTTTGTCATCTTTTGAATGGCACCAGTCGGGCAGACTTCGGAACAGCGAGTGCATTCGGGACGGCAGAAACCTTTGTCGAAATGCATTTCGGGCTGCATCAGATTGAGCAGCGATGTCGAAGGCCGAAGAACACCATTGGGACAATTGGCGACGCAAAGCTGACAGCCTGTGCAACGCGTGGTGAAATTTTTTAAACTCTGTGATCCGGGCGGTTTGACTGGCGTTGTGCGGTTGGGATTTTCCCGGGGCTTGAGATCTGCCATGCCGCCATCCGTCGTTTTATCGTCTGCAGCCTGTGCGACGCTGGCAACCGCAAGTGCAGGTATTGAAAGCAAAAATCCACGTCTGGCGGTTGATACTTCACCTTCTTTTTCTTTTGTATTGTTTTCGGTGGCTGCAGATTTTTTATATGGCACATGAGCAAATGATATCGCGCCTTTGTGGCAGTTGCCGATACAATTCATACAGGCTACACAGCGGCTTGTATCAATGGTATGTGTGTTTGAATCAATACAGCTCGCTTTGCATCTTTTTTCGCAGGCATGACAATTCACACATTTGCTTGTATCAATCGTTGGTCGGAACCATGCGAATTTTGACAGAAATCCGAGAATGGTTCCAACGGGACAAATCGTATTGCACCAGGTTCGGCCTCCGCGCCATGCCAGAATAATGATGCCGATAAAGGTAACCGCCGCAATAATAAACGTTGGAATGCTTCGAATCCATACGTCGACGCTGTAAAATGCATACGATTCGGCACGTTCTGCAAAATAAGCCAATACATTGTTACCAGCCTGATATATCGGAGCAAACAGATTCTGAGCAATGCGTCCATAGGCACTGTAAGGCGCAATCAGCAACGCGACAGAATGCACACCCAGAATCATTAAAATGATAAAAATACCGAGCGATATGTATCGAACAAGGGATTTGGCTTTTGTATATTTATAGCGGTTTTTATTTTTGCGCGTACTGAACCACGATACGATATCCTGGAATATTCCCAGTGGGCAGATCACCGAACAATATACGCGCCCGATGATGAGCGTCATCAGCACAAGCACCACGATGATTATCAAATTTATTGCGAGCAGCGCTGGCAGAAATTGTATTTGAGCCATCCAGCCCAGCCAGTGATGTATGGTTCCTGTAAAATCCAGAAACAGCAGCGTGATGCCTATAAACAGCAACGTCGCCAGACAGATCCTTATTTTTCTTAGCATTCAATTCTCCGGATATGCATCAATTCCCTATGGCCTTTCTTCGGCATCCCCCATGCCGCAGCAAGAATATATGTCATTTTGTATGCACTGCAAGTCAAGTGTTTTTGGGGATTTGTAGGATGACTGCGCTGTTTTTATTCTTCCTGGCAGTTGATAGGCCGTCCGTGTACACTTGTAGTGCGCACGGTCGCGATTTGTATGGGTGTGTAATGTATTTGTATCGAAAGGTGGAGAAAAGTAGAAGGGGGTGAATTGATTCGTATTAATCCTGTATATCGGCAATCAGAATGGTTTTAAGCATGATTTCAAACGCATCTCCCGTATAATACCCAATTTGGTAGAACTTTTGACTGTCTCTTATGCAGACAAGCCGACGGTTAAAATCTATATTGGATACATCATGACCGCTATGTTTGTATTCTGTAGTCCAATCCTGATAGATTTCCGTCAGTCGTGGATCTCTCTTGAACATATAGGAATTACCGGAACGTTTTCCATCCTTTCCTGTTTCGATGCTGATATATTCTTTATCAATGTCTATCCATGTAGTGTTGCTCGCTAATTTTAATACAAATGGAATGGGGAGAAACAGCATAGCCATTAAAATGATGATGAGAAGGGTTGTCTGAAAGTCAACATCGAGCATTATCATCATTATCACAAGCATGGCACAAAGAAGAAATCCGACGATCGTAACGATGATGGCTAGCTTCTTTGTGGAACTTGAAGTCTTTTTAGGCATTCTGAGCAATGTTGCCTGACCAGTGGATGGATTGTATCGATCTAATTTCCATCCCGGCACGATTGCCAATTCGTTCCAGTGATGTATGACGGGGATATTGGGAAATCCGTTGCCGCTTGGAATACCATTCGCTGATTGATCAGCATCCATTACCATCATCGGATTCTGAGATGCATCCGAATACCCCTCAAATTCATCGCCGGCAGGTTCCTTAATTGTGGTTTGTGGCCTGGAGCTTTGCCCCACTGGGATGAGATCGGATGTATCGGTTCGCACCGCGCATGCATGGCACGATGGGTTCGATCCCTTCAATTCGCCTTCAAGTATGATTTCTTTGCATTCCGGGCAGTACATCAATGGCATGGTGATTTCCTTTTGAAAAACAGTTATCGTAAGGCTATGTTTAACCCATATGGATATAGCGTTACACCGATACGTGTGAGATACTGGCAAAGAGCGTTGAGCGTCGAGCGTTGAGCGTTGAGCGTTGAGCGTTGAGCGTTGAGCGTTGAGCGTTGAGCGTTGAGCGTTGAGCCAGCCCATTGATCACTCGTCACTCATCGCTTGCAACTCAAGTCCATAACGCAAACGACTTTGTATTTTCATATCCACATTCGTTAAATAGAGCCTATCGTAAAGTGCCTTTATTTGCCATCCATTCCGTATGGCTTGCTGAAATCATGTTATCATTATAACCTATCTGCTCCATGATGTTTTTTTGCAAAATGCATTTTTTTTGGCCGATTTTTTTTTAATTGCCACATATATGGAGTGAATCATACATGGTACCTCGCGGAACAGCTTCGGCTTATCTGTAAGTCAATATCATGTCCCTGGTTTCGGCTGCGTTACATAACGAGGTTCACTGGAGCAATCATGTCTGACGAGACAGGCTGATTCACTGGATCCCGGCATCATGCAAAGGAACACCGATGAATTGGCGTGTTTAGTGACAGGTCAAAACGCAGAAGTGTACCCAGTTGGAGACGCAGCTGGTGGTGGTGGCGGGGGAGGGGGCCCAATGGTTAAAATCGTCATACGCTGTGAACCGCCCGTGAGTAGGTGAATGTGGGTAGATGTGAATGTTCGGGGTGTGCATCGTGTGCGCGGTTTAACCATCCATGTGCTCCCGATGGCGGATGATTGCGAAAAAAACGTCCGAATTCGGGGTAAAAAAACGCCGCGTATGGCGTTGCCATAGCGGCGTGGGGGAGACGCGTATTTCGCTGCGCATGCAGCGAAAAAGCGGCTTGGGGGCGAGAGCCCCCATATATAAAAGTGTTAGTTGTTGTTCTCTTTGCGTCGTTTCGCGGCGCGTCTGTCTTTGCTGTTGAGCACTTCGACATCGATGACGTCGTTGGCATCAACGGCTTTGTTTGAGCCTGCAGCAACTGCGGCTGGCTGGTCTTCTTTGGCAATGATGTGTCGAACGTAGAAGCTCTGGACCATGGAGAACAGCGAGCTGACCACCATATACAAGCACAAACCGGCGGGGAGGAAGAGCATCATGGCGCCGAAAATGATGGGCATGGCGAAGAGCATGATTTTTTGTTGCTTGCTTTTGGTAGCTTGTGGCGTGAGCAATTGTTGCAGAATGAGCAATCCGACAGAGAGCAGAGGCAGGATGAAGAAGGGATCGCGTGCCGACAAATCGTGAATCCAGAGGTAGAACTCGGCGTGATAGAGGCCGCCGGTGACGAAGATGCAGCGATAGAGGGCAAAGAAAATGGGCATCTGAAGCAGCAGAGGGAGACAGCCGAAAGGATTGATGTTTTGTTCGCGGTAGAGTTCAAGCTGTTTCTGTTGCAGCATCTGTGGATTATCTTTGTATTGTTCCTGAAGTTGCTGCATGAGCGGGGCGATTTTGGACATGCGCATCATAGAGATTTGGCTTTTTTGCGCGATCGGCCAGAGTAATCCGCGCACGATGAGCGTGAGCAGAATGATGGCGAGTCCCCAGTTACCGAGCCACTGGTGGAATTTATCGAGGATCCAGGCCATTGGACGGGCGAGCACTTCTATCCAGCCGTAATCGATGATATCGTCGAGGGCACGATCTTCACCGAATGCATCGAGATATTTGGATTCTTTGGGGCCGAGGAAAATTTCGAAATCGTAGGAGGCTTGCTGGTTTACGCCCAATGTGACGGGGACTTTAATCGTACTTTTTAGCAAACCGTCGTCGTTTCGGATTTCGCAGCTGTTGGCGTAATCGGCGGTCATGGCGGCAGCAAAATACGACTCATCTACAGCAAACCAGCGGAGTTTGGTTTTGAAGGATTCGCTCTCGTTTTTATCTGTGGCGTCGACATATTTCATGTCACCGTCGGAGTGGCATTTGGCTGCAACATAGGAACCGGGCTGGAAAATGCCGGGCTCTTCGCCTTCGATTTGTTTGATGAACATGGAAATAGCCATGCTGTCAGAGACGGGTTCAGCAGTCATGTTTGTGAGCTGAAACTTTGCATGGATGACGTATGGCGTTTCCGTCGTTGTAAAAGTCTTGTCAAACCGAAGTTTTCCGCTGGTATCGGTATAGGAAAAGCTGGCAGTGCTGTGATCTTCGGCGTTGCTGACCGTGGTGTATTGCGTTTCGGGATTGATACCAAACGAGGGCAGGGTGACTTCTAGCGGCAGCAGACCACCGACGTTTTCGGAGGAAGGTTTTTGTGAGCGGATAAAGTCGCCGTCTTCGCCGTGCTCGACGTAACGATCGGGATCTTTGATGTGTACGCTGCTAATACGACCGCCGCCAACATTGGTAAACGAAACCGAGATTTGATCGGTCTCAAGTGTTCGCGGCTGAATCTCATATTTGACAGAGATGGGGGCTTGTTCCAAAGCAGCCGGCTTGGCATCGTTCGATGATTTTTGTGCTTCGGGCGGTACTTCGGGGCGTGGCATCATATAGCTCATTCCGATAAAAAAGAGCATAATGACAGCCATCATAATGAAAAATCTGCCACCACCGTTATTATTGTTATTATCTGAACCGTTGTAGGATAAATAATCCATGTATACTCCGGATAGTGTTTATGGTACGGGATCGTAGCCGCCCGGGTGTCCAGGATGACATCGCAAAATGCGCTTGATGGCGAGCCATGATCCTTTGATAGGACCATATTTTTGAATGGCCTCGTATGCGTATGCGCTGCAGGTTGGGCGATATCTGCAGTTGGGCCCGAGTAATGGAGAAATGCCTAGCTGATAGCCACGGATACAGAGCATCAGTATGCGACCGAAGACAAATGCAAAGGCACCAGTGACGCGTTTGACGAGATAATTCATAACCGACTCCGGCAGGCGCGTTGAAAAATATCGAGGATATCCTGTTTTAGTGCCTGATAACTGGCACTTGCTGCTTCTTGTTTGGCAATGCATACGACATCTGCATGCATTGGGCCCAATGCATTTTTATTTTGTCGCAGGATATCGCGTAGGCGTCGTTTAACGCGATTTCGGGTAACCGCGCATCCTACACGCTTGCTCACCGTCAGCCCAAAACGAACGCCTAAAAACGAAGAAGGCGCGAAGATCACAATAAGGAACTTCCCGCCCATTCGGCGTCCTTTGGATTGGACGCGGCTAAATTGTGCATGTTTACGCAGGCGAACCGCCTTACCCCAACCGAATGGTCGGCGCGGGGTATCTTCCATGGCGATGCTTCCTTAGTGCTTGGAAGGAACTGTCGGAACCAGGCGTTTACGGCCCTTGGCACGACGACGATTCAAAACCTCACGACCCTGTGCGGTTGACATTCTGCTACGGAATCCATGTGTGCGAGCGCGTTTAATTTTGCTCGGCTGATAAGTGCGTTTCATCGTTCATTCTCCAATTATAATCAGGCTTTCGCCAACAGTCATGATGGTCTCACTGTGCGAAAGGTCGCACAAAGCGACGCGTCTTTTGGCACAAACCAAAAGATTTGTCAAGAAAGTATTACATCAAACCAGGAATGGAGAAGCCGCCCGTTGCACGATTCATTTCGGTATTGACCATTTCACGGACATTATTCAATGCGGTGTTGACGGCACTGATGATGAGATTCTCGAGCAGTTCGGAATTCTCGCTGTTGATGACGGAGGGATCAATATTGAGGGCAATGAGTTCCCGGTTGCCATTGACAACCGCTGTCACTTTGCCGTCTCCTGCCGATGCTTCGACGACTTTTGCCTTCATTTCTTCTTCGAGACGGCCCAGACGACCCTGAAGTTTCTGTGCCTGCGAAAGAATTTGATTTAAACCTGTGTTTTTTGAAAGTTTGCTCATTTGGTTACCTGTCTTGGTTGATTGTGAATCGAACCGCGTTGGGTTCTATGTGAAACTGCTCCAAAATGATTTTCATCATTGGATGTTGCCTGACTTTTTCAATTTGTGCGTTCTGGGCTTCGATGAGTTCCCGTGCCTGTTGCGCAGCCAGCGTCTCTGTTTCGTCATCAATGGTATCGTAACGAAGCTGTAATCGACAATTACTGTCTATCACTCGCTGTAACAGTCGCTGGATTTCCTGAATATGCGCCTGCGTGATGATGTTGCCATACACTTTCGGAAGCGTAATTTCTGCGCTGTCACGCTTTAAGACGTCAACCCTTGCCCGCGCCATAATGCCTGATAATGGCAGCGTGAGCATGGATACGACTTGTTTCCATCGAAGTCGCAGATCCGATTCCGGATTCGCAGCCGCATTTCCGGCAGGCGCATATTTAGGACGATTTGCAGAAACTTCAAGAAGTTTTTTAGAAACAGGTGCATTTCCGGCATCTTCGTCCGAGTCTTCTTCGAGATCATCATATTCTGCGCCCATTGCGGCGAGTGCATCTAAATCTTCTTCCGTTGTCTGCGTGGATTCATATGCATCATTCCAGAGTACATCATCGAAATCGCTGGTATCGGGGGGAGTTTGAGTTTGAGGGGGAGTTTGAGGGGGAGTTTGAGTTTGAGTTTGAGTTTGAGTTTGAGTGGGAGTTTGAGTTTGAGTGGGAGTTTGAGTTTGAGGGGGAGTTTGAGTTTGAGGGGGAGTTTGAGTTTGAGGGGGAGTTTGAGTTTGAGGGGGAGTTTGAGGTTGAGGGGGAGTTTGAGGTTGATGGGGAGTCGGCGTTATCGTTTTGAGCGTACCAGAAGGCTTTGGTGGTTCAGATATCGTTATTCCGGATTTTTTTTTTTCATCCTGAGCGATGTCAGACCCGAGTGAGTGTGCATTTAAATATGCCTGGATATGTTCGAGCGCATCTGGTCCCAGATTGAGATGATTGCTCAGTGCTTTTGATATGGCATCCAGCTTTCGAACGATACTTTCAAGCGGTACAACGGATTCAACCTGACACATCTTGACAGCGGCCATTTCCATCACCAGTCGTGGCGACAAACTTTTGGGCAGCAGTTCAGACGTCTGATACCAGATATTAAACATGCGCTGCATTCTGTCGAGCGTTGTCAGATGCAGCCATGATTTGGCGGTTTCCTGTTCCTGAGGCGTGAGTTCCATAGCGGCATTGCCTTTGGATGCCCAGAGCACGGTAACATCGCGCAAAAACTCGAGCAAATCGAACGCAAACTGCGACAGATTCTGCCCATAATGATCGACATGTTCGATGCAGGCGAGCGCCTGCGACACATCGCGCCGAATCAGAGATTCGACCATTTTCATCAACGTTTCGCGACTGGCGACGCCCAGCACTTCGGCCGCACGTTCACTCGTGATCGGCTGTTCCGAAAACGCAATAATCTGGTCCATGGCGCTGAGCGCATCCCGCACGCCGCCGCGGGCTGTTCTCGCAATCAGATGCAGCGCCGATTCGTCAAAAGCAATATTTTCTGCTTTGGCAATGCGATCGAGGTGCGCCACCAAATCTGCAGTCTGAATGCGCTTGAAATCGTATCGCTGACACCGGCTGACAATGGTAATCGGAATTTTATTTGGATCCGTTGTGGCGAAAATAAAAATGACGTGAGGCGGCGGCTCTTCGAGCGTTTTGAGCAGCGCATTGAACGCCTCGGTCGTCAACATGTGAACTTCGTCGATGATGTAAATCTTGTAGCGATCACGGCTTGGCGCATAACGCACGGCGTCCAGCACTTCCCGAATCTCGTTGATACCGCGGTTGGATGCGCCGTCGATTTCGATCACATCCATCGAATGACCATCGGTAATCTCACGGCAACTGTCGCATGCATTGCAAGGTTCATGACAGGGGGCCTGCGCACAGTTTAACGCTTTTGCAAAGATACGCGCCGTCGAAGTCTTGCCAACGCCTCGCGATCCTGTAAACAAAAACGCATGGGCAACGCGATTTTGCGCGATTGCATTCTGAAGCGTCACGGCGACATGCTGTTGCCCGACGAGATCTGCGAATGTCTGTGGCCGCCATTTTCGGGCCAGAACGATATAAGAAGCCATAAACGCCCTCCCAAACCGGCTCTTTGTACCCGATTTCAGACGCGGAAAAAATCTTTTTTTATCACTTCACTGGGCGTGGCTATCTGATGGATACGCCTCGCACATCGGGCTATCTCGTTGAGAGACGTTTCACGAAACGTCTCTACACCGCGATACGCCCTCCAACGCTCGCCTATGTGCTCGACCGTGACGTTTCACGAAACGCAGCTTAAGAGACGTTTCACGAAACGTCTCTACTACACGGTCTGCGCGCATACGGCTCGCGCACTAATATTGGCTATTTCACAATATCAGCTTCGATCAGGGGATCAATGGCGGACAGCAAAATCTCCCGCTCCTGTCTCAGTGAGTTGGTAACATCTTCAATCGTTCGGCTGCTCAGATTCGGTTCAAATGGATCGAAGACATTCTCCATAAACAAATACAATCTTGTGTACGAGAAAGCGATTGTTACATTCGATTGCGCAGAAAACTTCAATTTGACGAGTGCAGATTTGACGGCATCGCTATCGGTAAGATCTGTCGCTGTATACGGATTATCGACATCCACTTTGTCCGAGTCTGCTATGGGATTTGTACCGGTCGTCAGCGTAAACAGGCTGTCGAAATCTACGCCTTCTTTTTTGGAGTTGAACATGATGAGACTGTCTGTTGGCTTGTTTAGGGTCATAACCAAAAGCTGTCCCATCCAGCTTAACGATTCTATCTTTTCGCCGGTATTAATATAGAAATCGTAAAAGCTGAACTCAACGCCGCGATAATTGGCTTTGAAGCAGTCGCTTACGCCGATGGCAGGCGGATTCGGATGAATCGATTTGTTACAAATATCCTTAAGGTATGAAATCGTTTTGGTATTGTCGAAGATATATTTTCTCATTTTGAGTTTTTCTTCAAGGATTGCCGTAACGATTTTCTTTTTGTAATAGTACAAATCCTGTTTGCGGATGAGTACTGAGAGAACAATAAATATAATGCTGCTGCAAGCGATTAGAATGGCTGTCAGAATGTTAGGATTGTCAAACCAGAAAACATAGAAAACAGCAGCGGCGAGCGGCAAAAACGTGCAGATAAAGAGAACGACAGAAAGCGTGAGCATTAGGTTATGTTTCTTGACAATATCCCGGATAGGACTGTCATCTGCAATTTCTTTGACGTCTTTTACCTGCGCGGTTTCTTTGATGTCTTTTGCCTGGTTATTGGTGGAATTATTTTTGTTTTCAGCATCAGTTGCGGATTTTTTATTTTCTTCAGCCATTGTATATATCCTGAATATAAAAAATAAGTATGCAGGCGTATTGCGGATTTATCCGCAATAGCCGGCATCGCTGCGCGTATGGGGCAATTGCCCCATAGCGCACGCACCCAAAAAGAAACTAGAACTCAAGTTCCTTATAGACTCTGAGCAGTTTATAGGCATGAGAAACGAGGCCGGAGATGCGGTCTTCGGCTGGTTCGTAGTTGATTTCGACGACATCGGTGCGACCGGCTTTGGCGAGTAGATCTTTGAACTCGGTTTCGGAATAGGGGCGGCGCTGCAGCTCGACACCGTGATCGGCAAGCATCTGGCGAATGGCCTTGAATTGAGAACGCGTTGTCGCAAACATTTTGAGATCGCGTTCGATGTCAATTTCTTCCATCCAATAGCTTGAACGCGCTTTGAACCCGAGCTTTTCAGCCGCTTGTTTGAGAATGCCGAATTGCTGAGAATAGGTAATTTTGCCGTCTTCGAGCGTTTGAACCGGGTATTTGATATCTTCGCCGAATTCTACAATAAACATCTGCGTGTTGAACGACGTGAGCTTTGCGAGGTTGCCGAGCAGACGCAGCGATCCCGAATTCAGTATGAAATCTTCGGGCGCATCATATAATTTTAGTTTGTATTTAAATATCAGCTGAACGGCATCGCCTTCGCCGATAAATGTTATCTTGTTGCTGTCTGCGGCTGCGTGCGCTGGTTTGAGCTCACGATCGGATGTATCGGGACGATCTTCTTCTTCCTCATCTTCCTCTTCATCACTGCCGCCAAGCGACATTTTTCGTACATTAATCGATGGCAGATTCGCAATGTATTCATCCGAATAGATGATGTCATACTTTTCGCCGTCAAGGATTTCTGCGATTTTCTCGATATCACCGGTGACAATCTTCACATTTTTGATGTCGGCGAGTACTTTTTTGAGATGATCGGCGTTACCGGCATTATCGGGCGCAAAGATAGTATATTCGATGTTCGTATCGGGAACATTTTGTGCGCATGTTTTTATAAAAGTACGGGCTGTATCGCCAAGACCACCGCCGACTTCGAGTATTTTGCACTTTTCGCCGGTAATCGGGAAATACTGTGTAATGGCGTCATAGACCGCCTGGCCGTATGAACGTCCTTTGAGTGCGTCGTGTGGTTCGCAAAGCAGCGATGCCAGTCGTGCGCAGTTTCTGTCGAGTTCAAGGGTTTTGTCATCGATGGGGATGATTTCCATGTGCGCAGGTTTGCAACGCAGCGGTTCTTCATATTTTTCGAGGATGTTGCCTTGTTCGTCGACTTTGGTACGAACATCTGCGGTGACTTTCTGATAGGGCATGGTCGAGATGAGATAGGGCGGCACACCGAATCGGCGGCCTTTTACATTTGCGCAGGGTTCGGCCGAAAGCTTTACCGCCTGAATCGAGCAGTGTGACCATAATGCAAGTGCAGCTGCAATGCGGATTTCAACTTCGGCTGCCAGTGCACCGTCTTCGGCGGCCATTTCTTCGGCAATTTCTCCCACCGATTTGTCGCCTTTCAGACGCGCCCACAGACGCGATTCCCATGCATCCAGCGTAATTTTGATGATACTTTTTTGATCCTGCGTGTCGAATGCATAGATGACAACGGCTTTCGGATCGGTCTGATCAACCGTAATCCAGCGTGCTGTCGTCGGGAACATGTCGTGCGTCTTTTTGGGCTCGTATTCATCATCGGGCAGCAGACATGCCAGCGTTCTGAAAATAGACAGAAATTCGTTGAGCGTATCACGGCCAAAAGCTTCACCAAACTGCGTAAACATTTCTTCGGCATTCTTGGGACCATCGTTGAAGAATTCCAGAAAATCCACAAGATCTTCGCTCATCTTGAGAATGTAGCCATAGAGGTTGTGATAGACGAAGAAATCATCGCCATTCTGAAAATAATCGATGTGCGGAGAGACAAAAAGCGTGCCTTCAAATAGCGGTCCGTTATTTTCTTCCTGTGCGGTTTCGGTTTGCTGCGCTTCTTTAGCTTTTTTTTCTTCGGTCATGATGGCTCCTTTATGAAATGCTTATGGTTGAAATGATAAATGACTGATCAGATGAATGGGGTACCAGTGCGCATTACCACTGGCGAATTGGCTTGAGACACAGCAGCTGGTTGCCGATGAGGATACAGATGGTATCGGTCACCGTGGCAGGTTTTTTGAGTTTGACAAAAGTGCCGTTGGAGCTGTTGAGATCGGTGAGAATGGCGCCCTGTGAGGATTCGCGTAACGAAGCGTGCCGACCCGAAACGAATCCATCCCGCGGAAACAGAATATCGGCCGAGGTTCGTCCAAGGGTTACCGTCGGAGAATAGAGACGATAGACGTCGCCTTCGGAATAAGGGCCCAGAATACTGCTGATATATCCCCATCCAAAAGATTCGCTGCCGCCGATAAGCTTTGTCGCGTCATTGGTTCGTGGCGAAAGAATTGGCTGGGTAGAACTGCCGTGTGCATAACAGAGCAGCTCTTCGCCGATTCGGAAAGTATCGCCATCATTAAGGGTGACGCTTTCATTATTCATCTTTCGATAGGTGCCGTTGAGACTGCCGCAATCTTCGATCGTTGCTGAATTTCCGCGACACGTAATGCGCACATGCTTCGGACTGACGAATCTGTCCGCGTTCAGTGCTGGGGACGAGGAACGACCGATGATATTTTCACCTTCTATAATGGGAATATCGTCGCCACGGGAACCATCCGGATTGATGTGATACAGCGTGAACATCACGGGGACGTTGTTTGGAGACGATTGCTGAGGCACATTTTGCTCGAGGAAATTCACTCGGCTGATGACGCGTCTCGCATTATTTTCAAAATCTTTGTTGGCTTCGGCGATTTGTTTTTCTGGTACCGGCTCGTATCTTTTGCCGCAATTGCCGCAGAATTTGTGGCCTTCCGGAACAATTTCACCGCACTCATCGCAGATCCTTGGCATCGCACCAAGTTGCTCCATGGCAGAATCTGGCAGTGGCTGTGCGACGGAGACCAGGCCATTTTGCGTATTGACTGGAGATGCATCCCCGTCAGGCGTTTCGGCCTCTTGCGTTTCGGGGCTTTTTTCGAGCAATGCATCGGGAATGGAGAGATCGCTGCTTTCCTGGGCTTCGGAATCCTTAGGAATATCGTCCAGAATCCAATCGTCCAACAGACTTGGTGCCGGTGTCGTGACCGTCGATATCGGCAAACCCTGGATCGGCTGCTCTGTGGAATTCATCGCAGATGATGGATTCTGGCCTGTGGGTGTGCCGCAATATTGACAAAACCTAAAATTGTCCTCGTTACTTTTTCCGCATTTAGAACAAATCATCAGTCATCCTCGCAATTATCATCAGGTTGCACCTGATAAACTATAATCGATTATTGTTTCTTAAAGTAGCGGAATTGTCAATTCGAATCGTGGAATTTAGCTGGGCTACGTAACGATTCAGCCGTCGACAATGAATGCCGTTAGGCGTTCAATATCAATAGCCCCCGGCAACGCCGGGGGAATATGGCATTTGCGTCCGATCTCAATGAATCTGTGCGATGCATTGCAGGGACGCGCAATTGCGCGTCCCTGTTTAAACATCATTATTCTGTTGCATCGCTGTTTTCAGCCTTTGAAACTTCAACATTTTCTACGCTATTAGCACTATCGGTGCTATCAGCGTTATCGGCGTTATCGGCGTTATCAGCGTTATCGGCGTTATCGGCGTTATCAGCGTTATCAGCGTTATCAGCGTTATCAGCGTTATCAGCGTTATCAGCGTTATCAGCGTTATCAGCGCTTTTGGCGCTTTTGGCGCTATCGGTGGCATTGGGTGTAGCTTCGGCGAGTTCGGGATGTTTTTTGTCATAGATAATACTGCCGACAATACCAAAAATGATGCAGACCAAAACCGTAACAAGGCTAAAATAGATGGGAAGCTCGACGTCTTCGTGTGTATAATTTGTACCAAAAGCCCAATTGACGCCATCGGCACCTAACGGCAGCAACAGTTTGATTGCGACAAACATCAAAATGACGAAGATCGCATATTTGATGAGTTTGAAGCGTTCGATGATGCTGGCGAGCACGAAGTAGAGAGACCGCAAACCAAGGATGGCGAAGATGTTGGATGTGAAGACGATGAAAGGATCCGTTGTGATACCGAAAATGGCGGGGATCGAATCCACCGCAAAGATGACGTCGCTGACTTCAATGACGACCAGACAAACCAACAGCGGCGTAATAAATTCCTTGCCGTCAATCTTCTGGAAGAAATGCATGCCGTTGATTTCCGGCGTGTAGCGGAAATGCTTCATCATGAATTTGGAGATCCACTTGTCCTTGGGATCTTCTTCTTTTTCTTCGCCAAAGGTCGATTTGATGGCGACGACGATGAGCAGAATGCCAAAGAAATAGAGCACCGAGTGGAATGTAGAGACGATTGCTGCTCCAAGACCAATCATGATGCCGCGGAATATGAGTGCGCCCAGAATGCCCCAAAACAGCACGCGGTGCTGGAATTTGAGCGGTACCCTGAACGACGCAAAAATCATGGCCATTACGGCAATGTTGTCCAGCGAAAGCGCTTTTTCAATAAAATAGCCGGTATAGTAAAGCAGGAGCGCTTCTTTACCGCTTTCGGATGCGCCTTCGTGCAGCCCCAACCCAAAAACGTGGTTGTCATACCCGAGATAAATCAAACCGCCAAATGCCAGCGCAAGTCCGATCCAGAAACCTGTCCATTTGAGCGCCTCAGTCGTATGGATTTCGTGAATTTTTCGATTGAGTACGCCGAGGTCAAGCGCCAGCAGCGCAAAAACGAGCAAAAGAAAGATAATCCATGGTATAAAAGACATCTAATTCTCCTTATAAAGCAATTTAAGCTAATAATGACGCCGGTTTGCGGCATCGCTGTCTGCCGAAACCGGCTTTATTATCATTTTTATTTGACGGCGTATAGCATCAACTCACGTCCAATATTGAACGTGGAAACGATTCAGCCGGGGCTCTTTCCTCATAGACCCCCGCTGGGGTTCTATGGATTAAGGTCATACTCTGATCCCCCGGTAGTCGACTACGGTTCCAACCGGGGGCTATTGAGATTAAACGCCGACGGCGTTTAAATAAAGTGGACTGATCCGTTACTTGTGGAATTGCTAAATTGGCATTTGCCGATTGATGAAATCCCGCGATGGGTGTAGAGACGATGCGCCCAAAACAAGGTCGTTTGGGGCATGTGCGATACGAATATCAAGCAAATATGATAGCTTCTCTCGATGATCAGTTATGGCCCTCTGCACAAAAGGTTTTGTCAGAAACCTTTAAACTGCCGGGATTTCGTGATGGCCAGGAAGATATCATTCGCAGCATTTTGAGCGGACACGATACGTTGGCTGTGATGCCGACCGGGAGCGGCAAGAGTCTTTGTTATCAGCTGCCAGGCGTCGTGTTGCCGGGAATCACACTTGTGATCAGCCCACTCATCGCATTGATGAAAGATCAGGTCGATTCGCTGATGGCCAAAGGCATTCGTGCAGCCAACCTGCATTCGGGTCTTGAATATGGCGAACAGCAGGCGATATGCCGGGATGTCGTCGATGGACGCGTGAAGTTTTTGTTCGTTGCTCCGGAACGCGTACGCAATGCCAATTTTCAGTCGCTTTTAAATCAGGTCAAAATCGGTTTGCTCGCTGTTGACGAAGCGCATTGTATCAGCCAGTGGGGACACGATTTTCGTCCGGATTATCGCCGTCTGAGCGCACTCAGACAGACGCTGGGCAATCCGCCGACCATTGCGCTTACGGCGACTGCATCACCAACGGTTCAGCGCGATATCGTCGAACAGCTCGATTTGCGCGATCCCGGCGTATTTATTCTGGGATTCGACCGGCTTAATCTCAGATTTGGCGTGAAAATTTTTAAAACCGAGCGCGAAAAACTCGAGTACGCATACGATTTTGTGAGCCGCCAAATCCAGAATCAGTGCGGATTTAAACGACAGTATCCTGGATGTGGCATCATCTATGCGTCGACGATAAAACTGGCCGAAAATGCCGCATCCTATCTGAAGGAACGCGGTATTCGAGCAGGTTTGTATCATGCCGGACTTTCGCCTGCGATGCGCACACAGGTGCAGGAACAGTTTATGAACGACGAATTCCATTGTCTGATTGCGACGACTGCATTCGGCATGGGCGTCGATAAACCCAATATCCGCTATGTGCTGCATCTGTCCATGAGCTCGAGCGTCGAAGCCTATACACAGGAATCCGGGCGTGCCGGGCGTGATCGGCTGCCAGCCGAATGCATGCTGCTGTTCTCGGGCGTCGATGCCAAAATTCAGGAGCACTTTATCGATGGCGGCTGTCCGGATTTGACGATTTATCGTACGCTGATGGAACTTTTTGCCGATTCGGAAAACTCAGGCCGGCCAAAACCCGGACAGCGCCTCGAAATGAAGGAAATACTCGATCATTTTGAACGCAAGCAGCTTCAGCAGGTCGATACGGCGCTTCGCAAGCTGCGCGCGCAGGATGTGATCTCTATTACCCCCGATGGCCTGGTCGTCTGGAACCGCGACGTACCGGCGGATTACGCCAAATCCATGGCCCGCGAAAGCGACCTGCAAAAAAAAGTGAGCAAAACACAGCTCAAAAACCTGATAAAATATGTGTATGACGGCAATTGCCGCACCAAATTTATTCTCAAATACTTTGGCAGCCGCGATGCGAATCGGTTTAAGTGCTGCAACCACTGTGATCTTTGCAATGCGCTTCCCAACCGTCCCCAACAGGGGATTCCAGGCCCGTTCCCGCCGGAACCCGTACACTTCGTTTTGCTGAAATATCTTTCGACACTGGCTCGCTGTCAGAATGCGCATTTGCCCGTGAACACCAAACAAATCGCGGCAATCTTAACAGGATCGACCGGAGAACCTGCGCTGACAAAGATTTCGACTTTCGGATTGCTCGATTATTTGGATCCCGCCGAGATTCCAGTATTGACCGGTGCATTGAGAGATGCCGGGCTTGTCGTGTCGCAGGGCGCATTTGTTGCGCTTACGGCGCGCGGGATTCAATTGCTTGGCGCTAAAAAACTCACCGATTTTCCTCCGACGCTTCAGCATTATATTTCGCTGAGATTTCCTCATGCGGAGAAACAGGGCGGCGCTTATCATCCATAATCCGTAAGGCTATGTTTAACCAGTGTGGATACAGCTTTTGGGGTGAGGGGGCAACGCCCCCTACGGCGCTATTTGCCGTGCAAATACGCGCCTACCCCCTGTGCGGGGTATCCCCGCAACGCCCCAATCGTGGCGCTGTTCAACTTTCCAACCGGGGACTATGGATATCAAGCGCCAACGCCGTTTTGGGATTGGGCTGGACAGTTACCTAGAATCACCAGATGAATACATAAAAAACTTGAATGAAATACGCCAAAATGCAAATATTATGCCGTATCTGAATTTGGATACAGGACCTTGATTTGTATCGCAGTGGGGTAAATCATGTCGCAAAAGATGCAGCTCCAAATTGGCATGAAGCAGCAGCTTCGTATGACGCAGCAATTACAGCAGGCAATTAAGCTTTTGCAGCTATCGCGTCAGGAACTGGCTGCCTCGATTCAGGAAGAGCTTACCGAAAATCCTGCGCTTGAAGAAGTTCCGGAGTCGACGGGTGAATTTGCACAAATGGAATCCGGTGAGCCACCTGCGATAATGAATGAAAGCGAAGATCTCGGTACGAGCCTTCGAAACCTGGACAACAGCATTTCCAAGACCGATACGATCGATTGGGATACCTATCTGAACGAGTATCAGACGCATACGCCGATGACAGATGCGTCGTATTCGGGGTATGTTGGCGAAGAAATGCCAAGCTATGAAGCGACCCTGACGGCTCCGCCAACGCTGAATGAATATTTGCTGCGCCAGGTGAAGTTGACACGGTTTGATGAGACCCAGACGCGGATCGCCTGCGAAATTATTGGCAATATCAACGAAGACGGCTATCTGGTCGGCATCACGCTTGAAGAAATTGCCGAAAAGCTCAACGTCGATCTCGATTCGGTGGTTTATGTTCAGGAAACGATTCAGGAATTTGATCCGGTAGGCGTCGGATCCCGCGATTTACGCGAGTGTCTGCTTGCGCAGGCCGAAATCCTCTATCCGGACAATACGCTCGTTCATGCGATCATCGATCAGCATATTCCACAGCTTGAACGCAAAAATTATAAGATGATTGCCCGCTCGCTGAAAACAACGGTTGAGCGTGTTGTCAAGGCTTCGCGCGTGATTGCGTCACTGAACCCTAAACCCGGCGTCAAATACAACGACGAACGACCGCTTTATATTACGCCGGATGTTTATGTCGATCGCGGCGCAGACGGCGAATATCACGTCGTGATTAATGATGATGGTTTGCCGCGGCTTCGTGTCAGTTCCTATTATGCCGATTTGGTGCGCAATGGGGCGTCTGGTGAGGCTGCGTCATATATCCGCGAAAAAATGACGAGTGCACGGTGGTTTCTGCGTTCCCTGCAACAGCGTGAACGCACGATTTATCGCGTTACCGAAGCCATCATCAATCGACAGCGCGATTTCTTCGAAAAGGGTGTGAACTATCTCAAACCCATGATTTTGAAAGATATCGCCGAAGATACAGGCTTGAGCGAATCGACCATCAGCCGTGTCACGACCAAAAAATTTATGCATACGCCGCAGGGCACATACGAACTGAAGTTTTTCTTTACCTCCAAGATTTGTCGTATGGATGCATTTGGTGGCGATGATTTGGCGAGTACGGCAGTGCAGGAACGCATTAAAGCGATTGTTTCGAAAGAAGATCCAAAGCATCCGCTGAGCGATCAGAAAATCGCCGAAATCCTCAAAGATGAAGATATCGATATCGCGCGACGAACGGTTGCCAAATACCGAGAAGTGCTGGGCATTTTGTCGTCGTCGCAGCGAAAAGGATTATAGAATTAGCAATTAGCAATTAGCAATTAGGGTGAGGTATTCCCTTATTCGACGCGCCCGCAGGGCGTAACCGTCAGCGCCCTGTAGGGGCGCAATGTCAGAGCCCGGGGTAAGCCCGAAGGACGCAACCCCGGGGAACAGTCAATCGGCTGAATCGTTACCATGACCCTTGTTAAGATTTTTACCTATATTTTGACGGGATTTGCGCTGGCGGCGGATGCTTCGTCTGTATCGATCGTCTATGGATCGAAGTTTGTGCCGTTCAAATGGCGGTATGCGCTGATGCCGGCGATTGCCTTTGGTGTGGCGCAGGCTGTGATGCCGGCGATTGGCTGGTTTGGTGGAGATCTGATTGCGAGCTATATCGAAGCCATCGATCACTGGGTGGCCTTTGTGATTTTGTTGGTGGTCGGGGGGAATTTCATTCGCGAATCGCGGCACGATGTCGAGGTGAAAACCGAGAGCTTTATCAGGCCGCTACCGCTTTTGATGGCTGCGCTGGCGACGAGTATCGATGCATGTGCGGTGGGCTTTAGTCTTTCGCTGAGTGGTAATCCGATTTTGATTCCCGCCATTATTTTTGGCGTGGTCACATTTTTGTGTTCGATCGTTTGCTGCCGGATCGGTGCGAAATTAGGTGAGAAATTTGGGCCGAAACTGATGTGTGTGGGCGGGATCATTCTGATCGGCATTGGCACCAAGATTTTGATCGAGCATTTGTTTTTTTAGCGCTGTATGGCGATCGTGTGCGCTTATCAAATTTTGGGTAATTAGTCAGTCTGTCCGGGCGTGCCGCAGGCACACCCGGTTACTGATGCAGAAGTGACGCCTTCCAGGCGTGTCATATTGTTGTATCGCTTTTATGTGTCATGATCATTTTGATGCTATCAACACGCTTGCCATACAGAGCATTTGTTTTTTTTAGCGCTGTATGGCGATCGTGTGCGCTTATCAAATTTTGGGCAATTAGCCTGTCTGTCGGTGGTGGTTGCTTAAAGCTGTGTACAAAAAAAGCCCGGCGTATTGGCGGCAGCCAATAGCCGGGCGGCCGGGCCGTATGCGCGACGCGCATAGGCCGGCAACAAAAAGGCGAAATTAGTAGTCGGAATTGGATTTTCCACCTTCGACGATGGCGACACTGGCCGAAACGCCGAGACGAGAAGCGCCGGCTTTGACCATGGCGATGGCAGTTTCGGTATCGCGGATACCGCCGGAGGCTTTGACGCCGATTTCGGGGCCAACGACGCGACGCATGAGGGCGACGTCTTCGACCGTGGCACCGCCTTTCGAGAAGCCCGTGCTGGTTTTGACGAAGTGTGCGCCGGCGGCTTTGGAGAGCGCGCAGGCGATGACTTTTTCTTCGTCGGTGAGCAGGCAGGTTTCGATGATGACTTTCACGAGCGTACCCTGAACGCCTTCGACGACTTTGCGGATGTCGTATTCGACGAGCGCATAATCACGGCTTTTGAGCGCACCGACGTTGATGACCATGTCGACTTCGACGGCACCACAGCGAACGGCTTCCTGTGCTTCGTAGACTTTGGATGCGGTCGTGCCGGCACCGAGAGGGAATCCGATTACGGCGCAAACATTTGTTTTGCTGTCTTTGAGCAGTTCGCTGGCGAGGTGAACCATGGTGGTGTTGACGCAAACGCTTTTGAAGTTGTATTTGCGGGCTTCGGCGCAGAGTTTTTCGATTTGTGCGCGATCACCATCGGGTTTGAGATAGGTGTGGTCGATGATGCCGGCCAAATCGGCGGCTTTAACATTATCGACATCTGGGACGCCGACCGTATCGGGGTGAACGACGTGAAGGCGGCCAAGACCATCTGAACAGTGACAATTGTTGCAGCTCATAAAGACTCCCTATAGTGGTGAAGCGGGGAATGCCGGCGAAATGCAGACATTTTCTGCTTCGGCTTTGATAAATCACAGGCGGCGCTGAATGATCTGTGCGACGGATTTGAGTTGTTCCGCAGTACAGACGTTTTCAGAACAAGAGATGAGTACTGTAGCGCGTTTTGCTTTTTCAAAAAAGCAGAGTTCGTTCAATTTGTGGTGGTTTGATGAGAAAGCGTCTGTGGCGACATTTTTGACTTTTTTGCCGCCAAAAGACTGGCTGTAGAGATCGTTAAAGCGTTTGGATGCGGCGGTTTCGTTGCCTGGTTTCCAGACCTGGACGGCGAAACCGAGTTCGTCGGGTTTGTCGGTGGCCAGACGCATAGCATTGTAGAGGTTATTGGGATTTTGTCCGAGCAGCCAGGCCTCCTGGAGTATACCGGAATAGCCGGTTTGCTCACGGAGTTCGCGGATATTGATGAGTTTTTCGATGCTCATGCCTTCGCGGGTTTTGGGCTGGCGTGGGGCTTTGGGCGGCGGTGCAACTTCGGCAGCTGCATCATCGTCAGAGAAGTCCAGACCTTCGGGTGCAGGCTCGGGATCAGCTTGTGCCGGTTCTGCTGCATCTTCTTTTGCGACAGCCGCAGCATCAGCAGGTTCGGCCTCATCTTTTTTAGCAGGCGGTTTGCCATGTTTGGGCGCATCATCCGGCTTTTTGGCATCGGGTTTATCTGCATCCTGCTTATCTTTATCGCCCTTTGCAGTTTCTTTTTCGGTATCCGCAGATTTGCCCCGTGGTCTTTTGTTTTTCGACGGTTTTTTGGCTTCGTCGGGATTCTCGGCATTATCTGCATCGGATTCACCGAGATCGACGGTTTTGGATTTGGCTTCGGGGGCAGGTTTGGATTCGTCCTTTTTCTTGGAGCATCCTGGGGCAACGAGCACCAGAACACAGAGCAGAACGAACAATTTCATCCATTTATGCATGCAACACCTCTTTGGCGCTTAGCGCTTGGAGCCAGGAGCTTAGCGCTGAAGCATCGAGCGATGAGAATTGAAGAGATCGTATTTGCCCCACAGGGGCATCAGCGGCACAGCCGGAGGCGGGCATTAGCTCATACTCGCGGCGAGGTGAAAGGGGAAAATTGGATAATTAGAACATGAAGTACAGATTTGTCTGAACGTTCCAGGCGACATCGGGATCGTAGGATTTTGTCGTCGATTCTTCGTATACGCTTTGCGACGGCAGGATGGGATAAGACGATCGATTGAGATGTTTCCAGGCTTTGCCGGGAGCAAAGAATCCGGCACCGATTTCGACTTTGAACCGATCGGTTTCTTCGTAATAGAGTTTTGCGTTGCCTTCGAATCCGTACCACGAACCGTTGCCAGGTGTGGCCGATTTTTCGATGGCCATTGCGGTTGAAAAATCGACGCGAGCGCCAAGCGCGGTGGTCATTTGCGCAAGACGAACGGGGAATTTATATTCGCCATAGATGTTCATATACCAGGCGTTGTTGATACCATCCATGAGTTCATGGAACATGATTTCGTCGATGCGGTAGTTTGGATCGAAGCGCATGATAGATCCCATGGGGACAATGGAGAGGTCTTCGATCATACTGTGGCCGCTGTAGACGGTATTATCGGCCCATGCGACACCGGTTCGCAGTCCTGTATTGAGATCACGCCAGGTTACAGCACCTTCAAATGCGAAGCCGACCTGAGCAATATCGCGCGATTCGCCTTCGTTTCCGCTGTCGAGATCCACGCTTCCAAAGACGCCGACGATTTCGGTTTCAAGCCGCAGCATGACTTCTTTGGGCATTGGCAGATAAACGCGTCCCCACAAATCGAACATATATGCGGTCGCATTTTTTTCGTACAGATCGTAGGTGGCCGCAGCACCATCGCCATTTTGCTGAGCATCGACTTCGGCAGCGATGGTTTGGTCGCGATAGCTGAACATGACGCCCCAGTCGAAATCCCATTCGCGGAGTTCATACAGCCGGCGGAATCGCTCATCGATTTCCTGCTGAGAGAGCGGCCGATCGAAGACAGACAGCGTGAATTGCAACACATCGTCGGTATCGGTCAAATCAAAAGCCTGTCCGAGGGAATCCTGCTGGAGGTTATAGCTGGCGAGCCCGGAATTGACGAAATCCCAGCTAAACATGAGGTAAAGGACATCGAAGAAGGGATCGCGCAGACGATATTCGATTTTATCGACGGCATCGGAAGAATCGCAGCTCAGGCATTGCCATGCATGTCCGTCAATGATCTCGGTTTCGCGGTTAAATCGACCACCATCATTATAGATGATTCCCATACCCCAATGCGTAGGTACGCGACCGGCCCGGAATGTACCAAGCATTGTATCGGCTTCGCCGTACAAGGCTTTTACGGATATGGCATTGCGTCCGATGGTATCGCCGTTTGCCGGTTCCGCACCATTAAAGGTAAAGAAGGTATCGGAGCCCCAGTTTGTACGAAGTTTATTGGGGGTTGTTCCGAGCACCAGGTTATCGAGAATATCCAGTGTTGCCGAAACGCGGATGGTTTCGGAAATATGCAGGGTTGGTTCGTAACGGAAGCGCATATCGCCGCCGAGTACAGCATCCGAATCGTCTTTTTTAATGTTTTCCTGCTGTGTTGCGCCGCGTTCTTTTGCGTCCAGTGGCGCGGCAACCGGTGAAGTGCCGCGTGTATTCAGGTCGTAGTTGCCAAATGCAGACAGGCGGGTTCTAAAATAGCCGTGATGTTCGAAATGCGGCATGCGTTCGGAGACTTTTGCGCCCGCAGGAATGACACGCGGCGAGATTGGAGAATCCGCAGCCTGAATGGGCGCAGGCGTTGCATCCTGTGTTTCTACCGCATCTACCGGATAGGAGTTTGAAAGCGTGCGCATGGCTTCTTTTCTGGCTTCACGGCTGGATTTGCTTGAAGAAATCACATTGCCGGGGATGTCGCGCGGTTTGGTTTCGACGGGGGCCGGCGTCGTTTCTGCAGCTGTTGGGGCAGCCTCGTCGTTGTTTTGACCATCTGCCGAATCTGCTGATGGAGACTGGGGCTGAGCATTTTCTGCCGCATTATCGCTGGTATCCTGGCTTTCGGTCGATTCCTGAGCCTGAACGCCTAGCGGCAGCATCAATGCACCCGCGCACGCTATAAAAGCCAGTTTCTTTGCTATTTTCTGCATATCTTACGCCTTGTATGCGAATCCTGCCATATTCCGATATGGCTGCATGTTGTCGATGGAATGTGTGGACGGCGTTTGGAGCGCCATACCAAAAATTGACCTTCTATACCCTCTGTATTATTTAGAAGCAACGATTTGCTTGTCTTTACATGATAAAGACGAAATCTTCATATCATTCTTTACCATCATCCGTGCAATTTTGAAAATACCCAGATTATGAATGGTTTTATTCTCATCGACAAACCCAGCGGGATTTCGTCATTTCAGGCGCTTCAGCAATTGAACCGGCGATTTCGCATCCAGGACAACTATGGGCGGCTAGGGCATGGCGGTACGCTCGATCCCGAAGCGTCGGGACTGCTCGTGATCGCGATTGGCCGGGCGACCAAGCTGCTGCGATTTTTTCTTGGCAGCGACAAGCGATATACGGCGACGATTCAATTTGGTGCGCGCACAAATACCGACGATGCCGAAGGCGAAATCGTTGCCACTGCGCCATTTAACCATATTACCCGAGACGATGTCGCGCGGGTTATCGAACGGTTTAAGGGTAAAATTCAGCAGATTCCCCCTGGTTTTTCTGCGATCCATATCAATGGCAAACGCGCTTACAAGCTCGCCCGCAAAGGCAAAGATATCGAGATGCCGCCGCGAGAGGTTGAGATTTATGATATTCGCATCCTGGATTGCGGTTTGCCGGAGAATCCGACGCTGACACTGGATATCGCCTGTTCTGGCGGCACCTATATCCGCACCATTGCGCACGATCTCGGTATTGCACTGGGATCCGAAGCCTATCTGTCGACATTGCGCCGAACCGAATCATGTCATTTTAAGGTTCAAGATGCGCTTGAACTCGGTGCGTTCGAGCATATCGAGTCTCTTGAAAGCTGCATGCATACCAATGTTGAGGCCATGTCTGCGTATCCGGCGATCCGGCCGTCCAAAAAAAACATCATCCGGCTGCTGAGGGGATTACCTGTAAATTTTAATATTTCGCAGGATGGGATCTATACAATCATTACGCCCGACGAACAGCTCGTCGCAGTTGTCGAGCGACGTGATGGTAAAAATGACTATTTGCGGCTAACAACCCCCGAAGAACTCTATCCCAAAACGTGAGCGTTCTAAGGATCAGGGACTTTGGATAATCTCTGAAG
>JAEEGL011455967.1_pt1 | contig 30518 bp, 22 predicted proteins | sample 9134231 | NCBI WGS metagenome assembly JAEEGL01 (sample SAMN16246548, study PRJNA631951) | gut metagenome | biome: gut microbiome; feature: rumen; material: fiber-attached | host: Bos | place: Iran: Karaj | collected 2018-10 | reverse complement strand
TGGGGGTGTTCATCGGGAGCGGGAGGTCGTTGTCGATGGTCTTGGGCACGTGGATGTTGTGGATGGGATACTGCTTGGCTTCCAGGAACTTGGCAATGCGGTTGGCCGTGGAGGCGGTGTCGTCTCCGCCCACCGTCACCAGCAGCTTGATGTTGTTGTCCTGGAACAGGCCCAGGTTGAAGTTCTCTTCAAAATCCTTGTCAGTGGGCTTGAAACGGCTCATCTGGAGGTAGGATCCTCCGCGGTTGAAATAGGCGTCGGCCTTGAAGAAATCGATGTCCTCGGTGCGGGGGCTCTTGGAGAAGAGGCCGCTGTAACCACCGTGAAGGCCGATTACCCGGTAACCATTGCTAAGGAAGGTCTTAGCTACAGACATAACCACGGTGTTCATGCCCGGAGCCGGGCCACCGCCACAAAGGATAATGATAGAATCTTTCATAAAATGTATAGATGTTAAAATAACTTCCGTTAAATCATGCAAAGATAGTCATTTTTCCTGATATGTGGGCTATTTGTGTTTGGCAAATCGGGAAGGATTGCCTACCTTTACGGCAATAACACGTTTTTTCATATGCAGAATTATCCTCAAATAGACCTGTCGGCCTGGACGCAGGTGGGCGAAGGTTTCAACGGGCAGGCTTTTATCTCGGATGCCCATCCGGGAAAACTGCTCAAACTGGTGCACGGTACCCTCTCGTCGGCTGAAAAGGTAGAACAGGAATTCTATGCCTCGAAGGCGGCTTTTGAGGCCGGCCTTCCCGTCCCGGAGGTCTATGAAATAGTGCGCGACGGCCGGAATCACGGCTATATTGCAGAAAGGATAGAGGATAAAAAATCCTTTTCCCGCCTTTGTGCCGATGAGCCGGAGCGCATTCCCGAATTTGCCGTCCTGATGGCAGAGTACAGCCACCAGCTGCACGCGCATCCCCTTTCCGTAAGTCGCTATGTCCCTTCCCTGAAGCCCATTCTGAAGGAAGCCGTGGCCTTTGCTCCGTTTTTGACGGAGGCCCGTCGGGAGAATCTGTTTGCCCTGGCGGAGGCCCTGTCCGATACGGCTACCGCCGTACACGGAGACCTTCAGCCGGGAAACCTGATCCTGTCCCGGGAGAAGCCCTACTGGATAGACCTGGGCTGGCTGTGTGTGGGAGACCCTTTGATAGATCTGGCCCATATGTATAAGATGATGATGATAGACAGCCTGATTCCCGCAGTCCAGGATCTTACCCATATGGATCCGGAACAGATGGCTGCCTTCTGGGAAGCCTTCGCCAGGGCCTATACGGGAGAAGAAGATCTGTCGGCCCTGGAGCGGAAACTGCGCCCCTACGCCGCTTTGGATGTGGTGCGCACCTACTACTTCCATCCCAACGAACATCCCCAGTTCCTGGATTTCTGCAGGGGCCGGATGGACGAACTGCTGGTCTGAGTGGATGAAAGGACCTACATAGCCATTGACCTGAAGTCCTTCTACGCCTCCGTGGAGTGCGTCGAGAGGGGCCTGGATCCGCTTACGGCGCGCCTGGTGGTGGCGGATTCGTCCCGGACAGACAAAACCATCTGCCTGGCCGTCTCCCCTGCCCTCAAGGCCTACGGAATCCCCGGGCGGCCGCGCCTTTTCGAAGTGAACCAGCGGATTGCCCGCCTCAAGCAGGAGGATCCTTCCCTGCCGCTGGACTTTGTCATCGCCCGGCCCCGGATGTCCAAGTATTTGGAAGTGAGCGGGAAAGTGTATGGCGTATACCTTCGTTTCATAGCCCCGGAAGACATCCACGTCTATTCGATAGACGAGGTGTTTATTGATGCCACGCAGTACCTGAGGATGTATAGCGTGGACGCCCATACCCTGGCGATGCGCCTGATCAAGGAAGTCCTGAAGGAAACCGGAGTCACCGCCACGGCGGGCATCGGCCCCAATCTCTATCTCTGCAAGGTGGCCATGGATATTGAAGCCAAGCACCAGAAGGCCGATGAGGACGGCGTCCGTATAGCCGAACTCACGGAAATGAGCTACCGGCAGAAGTACTGGACCCACCAGCCCCTGACGGATTTCTGGCGCATCGGGCACGGCACTCAGGAACGGCTGGCTTCGGCCGGAATGTATACCCTGGGGGATGTGGCGAGGATGTCGCTGCGGAACGAAGAAGTGCTCTATAAGCTCTTCGGGGTCAATGCAGAACTGCTCATAGACCACGCCTGGGGCTGGGAGCCCTGCACGATGGCCGATATCAAGGCATACCGGCCCAGCGCCAGCAGCCTTTCCAGCGGGCAGGTGCTGATGGAGCCTTATTCCTTCGAAAAGGCCCGCACCATCGTGCGGGAAATGACGGACCTGCTTTCCCTGGATCTGGTGGAAAAGCGTCTGGTGACTACCCAGCTGGTGCTGCACGTCGCCTACGAAGCCGGCAAGGGAAAAGGACCCATGGTGAAGGACTGGTACGGCCGGCTTACGCCCAAGCCGGCGCACGGTTCCGTGAACCTTCCCTTCCCCACTTCGGCTACCTCCATCTTCCTTCGTTCCATGATGGAATTGTACGATAAAATTGTAGATAGAAATCTTTTTATAAGAGGAGTTTATGTTGTTGCATCTCAAGTAAAGAGAGAGGAAGAGGTGGGCGGCCTTCAAATGAGCCTTTTCGACGACGAAACAGATACTTCCCGGGAGCGGAAACAACAGGAAGCCATCCTGGAAATCCGGCGGAAATTCGGGAAGAACGCCATCCTCAAGGGGATGAATTTCGAGGAGGGCGCCACCACCCGCGAGAGGAACCAGCAGATAGGAGGACATCACGAATGAGGAATCCGTACGAAGACATCATCGGCCTGGAGCATCCCACCTCCAAGACGCATCGCCCGATGGCCCGGCTGGACCGCGCCGCCCAGTTTGCGCCTTTCGCCGCCCTGAAGGGGTATGAAGAGGTAATAGACGAAAACCGCCAGAAAAACGAGGAGGAGAATTCCTTTTAGCTCCATTATCCGGTTTTTTTTGCTATCTTTGCGTTTTACGTGCGCGTGGGCGCACATACGTACGCTATGGATTACACCGAGGCAAAACACAGGATAGAGCAGCTGAAGGCCATTCTCTGGGAGAATAGCCGCAAATACTACGTGGAGAACGCCCCCACGATGAGCGACTACGAGTACGACCAGCTGATGCACGAGCTGGAAGACTGGGAGCGCCGCTATCCGCAGTATGCCACCCCGGACTCCCCCACCCGTCGCGTGGGATCAGACCTGGAAGAAAAGTCAGAGGCCGGTTTTGCCAAATTTCCCCACAAATACCCGATGCTCTCGCTGGCCAACACCTACTCCATCCAGGAGGTGGAAGAATTTGCCGAAAGAGCCTCAAAGGGGCTGGACAGGCCCTTCTCGTACTGCTGTGAACTCAAATTCGACGGAACGGCCATCTGCCTGACGTACAAAAACGGAAAGCTTTTTCGGGCCCTCACCCGGGGAGACGGTGTGCAGGGAGACGATGTCACCAGAAATGCCCTCCGCATTGCCAGCATCCCCCATACCCTTAAAGGAAGCGGCTGGCCGCAGGAATTCGAGATCCGGGGAGAAGTGCTGATGCCGTACGAATCCTTCGACCGCCTCAACCAGGAGCGGGAGGCCATGGAGGACCCCCTCTTTGCCAATCCTCGCAATGCCGCCAGCGGCTCCCTCAAACTGCAGGACCCGGAAGAAGTGGGCCGAAGAGGTCTTTTCTGCACCCTTTACCACATCCCTACCGGTCAGGTGGACTTCCCCACCCACGACGAGGCCTTGAAGGCCGCCTCCCAATGGGGACTGCCCGTATCGGCCGAAAGGAAAATCTGCCATAATATCGCGGAAATCGAGTCGTTCATCCGTCATTGGGACGGCGCCCGCAAACAGCTTCCCTATGCCACGGACGGCATTGTAATCAAGATCAACGAGATGGACTGCCAGCAGGAACTGGGTTACACCGCCAAAAGTCCCCGCTGGGCCGTTGCGTATAAATTCAAGGCGGAGCAGGCCTGTACCTCTATCCTGAGCATAGACTACCAGGTGGGCCGGACGGGGGCCGTAACGCCCGTGGCCAACCTGGAACCGGTGTTGCTGAGCGGCACCATGGTGAAGCGCGCCACCCTGGTGAATGAAGATCAGATCCGTGCCCTGGATATCCACGAAGGAGACTGGGTGTATGTGGAGAAAGGCGGGGAGATCATCCCCAAGATTACCGGCGTGGAAGAGTCCAGGCGTGAGCCCGGTGCCCGTATTCCGGTTTTCCCGCACGTCTGTCCGGACTGCGGAACGCCCCTGGTGCGGGAAGAGGGGGAAGCCAAGTGGTTCTGTCCCAACAGCAAGGGCTGTCCCACCCAGATCAAGGGACGCCTGGAGCATTTTGTAAGCCGCAAAGCCATGAACATTCTCTGCGGAGAAGCCACCATAGACCAGTTGTATAACCTGGATCTGGTCACTCTCCCCTCCCACTTCTACGCCCTCAAGGCAGAGCAGCTGGTGATGTTGGAAGGCTGGAAGGAACGCGCGGCCGCCCGCTTCCTGGAGTCCGTGAAGGCCTCTCTGGAAGTGCCCTTCGAGCGGGTCCTTTTTGCCATCGGCATCCGCTTCGTGGGAGAAACCACGGCCCGGGATGTGGCCCGTCATTTCGGCTCTATCGATGCCATCGCATCGGCCACGCAGGAAGAACTCCTGGAAGTGCCTGAGGTGGGAGAAGTCATTGCCAGAAGCATCTTCCATTATTTCCTGGATGTGGAAAACTGCCGGGAGGTGGAAGCCCTCAGGGCCGCCGGGCTGCATATGAGCGTGGAAGAATCGGACAGGAGACTCTCGGATGCCCTGGAAGGCAAAACCATCGTCATCAGCGGCAATTTCAGTATCTCACGGGATGAGATGAAGGCCCTGATAGAAGCCCATGGAGGCAAGAACAGCAGCTCTGTGAGCGGGAAAACTTCTTATCTTCTGGCCGGTTCCAAACCCGGTCCTGAAAAACTCAGGAAGGCCGAGGACCTCGGAGTTCCCGTGATTGACGAAGAGGCTTTCAGAGCCCTGATAAATCAACCCTCAGACGCACCTACTTTATTCTGATGTTCAAGAAACTGGGTCATAAATTGGATGTGTTTTTCCGGTGGGTTTCCATCTGGATTACCCGCATCTGGAAATTCATGACCCACGATGTCTTCCTTTTGAACGAGAAGAGCTTCTCCAGCTGGAAGGCCCGGCTGGTCAGAGATGCCAAGACGGTGCTTCTGATGATCAATACTTTTTCCTCCCAGAAAATCGGCTATCAGGTGACAGCCCTGGCATACCGCAGCATGATGTCCGTAGTTCCGGCCATCGCCATCGGCTTTTACCTGACGGACGGCCTGGGCCTGCGGGAGAAATTCGAGCAGATTCTGGTAAACAATCTGAGGGATACCGAAATTGTGGATCAATTGCTGCAGGCGGCCGATAATATCGTACAAACGGCTGAGAGCGGCCTCTTTGGCTTTATTTCCATGGCCTCCTTCGTTTGGATTGTGCTGTCCCTGATGATTATGGTGAGACAGGTGTTCAACAATGTATGGAAGGTGGAGCAGGAACCCAATTTCCTGAAGATGATGGGTGTTATTCTGGGAATTACCATCCTGGCGCCGTTTGTGATCATTATCTTCTTCTCGGGTTCGGTGGTGTATTCCCACGTACTGGATTTGCTGTTCCCCAGCAAGCTCTTTTTCTCCGACCACCTGAAGAATTTCCTGTCGTGGACCTTGTTTGCAGGGATTGTGGTCCTGATCCTGTATGTCATGTACAAGTATGTGCCGGGTACCCATGTACACAGCCGGCATTCCTTCAAGGCGGCCATTATTTCCGGACTCCTGTTTGTGGCGGTGCAGTACCTGTACCTGGAAACACAGGTAATGGTGGCCAAGACGGATGCCGTGTATGGGGCCCTGGCGGCCATTCCCCTCTTTATGATCTGGCTCAACCTGGGATGGACCATCATCCTGTATGGGTCAGAGCTTTCCTATGCCTTCCAGAATGTGGCTAAGCACAGCATTACCATAGCCAAGCTGGATGAAATGAATAAACAGGCCGTTCGTGAACGCAAGGAACGGCGATTCCAAAATACGATGAGTATATGAGTTTTTCCGAATTTGGAGAAAAAGATTACGAGGTTATTTCCAGAGATTGGGAGGTGCTGAAGGCATCGGCCCAGAAGCGATGTGCCAATGAACAGGAAATGGAGGTGGTCAAGCGCGCCTTCGACTTTGCCAACGCGGCTCACCGCAATGTACGGCGCCGCAGCGGAGAGCCGTATATGCTGCATCCCATTGCCGTGGCCCAGATTGTGGTGGACGACATCGGCCTGGGTTACAAGTCTATATCGGCCGCCCTTCTGCACGATGTGGTGGAAGATACGGACTATACCGTAGAAGACATCCGGGAGCGCTTCGGAGACAAGATCTCCTCCCTGGTGGACGGTCTTACCAAGATCAAGAACGTGCTGGATACGGAGCAGAAGACCCGTGGAACGGACATTAGCCAGCAGAGTCTCCAGGCCGAGAATTTCAAGCGCATTCTCCTTACCCTGAACGATGACGTGAGGGTGGTTCTCATCAAGCTGGCAGACCGTCTGCACAACTGCCGCACCATCGAGCATATGCCGGAGCACAAGAGGGACAAGATTCTCTCGGAGACCATGTTCATCTTCATCCCGCTGGCCCATCGCCTGGGTCTTTACAGCATCAAGAGTGAACTGGAGAATATCTGGCTCAAATACAAGGAACCGGATGCCTACAGCGATATCAAGGCCCGCATAGACCGCGAAATAGCGGGAAGAGGCCGGGAAATGGCCGAATTCGTGCTGCCGATTGAGGCCGCCCTGGAAAAGGCCGGTTTTCATTACGAAATCAAAAAGCGCATCAAAACCCCCTACTCCGTCTGGCAGAAGATGCAGACCAAGGGTGTGAGTTTTGAACAGGTGTATGACCTGTATGCCATCCGCATCATCTTTGACACGGATCCCCATTCGGCCGAAAGCGAGAGAGACCAGTGTTATCATATCTTCTCCATCATCACGGGCCTGTACCGCTATATGCCGGAGCGGCTGAGGGACTGGGTGAAGCATCCCAAATCCAATGGTTACGAGGCCCTTCACTGCACGCTTCTGAGCGCTTCCGGTGTGTGGGTGGAAGTTCAGATCCGGACCCGCCGCATGGACGACATTGCCGAAAAAGGCATCGCCGCCCACTGGACGTACAAGAAACACGGCATCATGGGCGAAGGAGACTACGAGATGGATGCCTGGCTGGACCGCATCAAGGAAATCCTGGTGAACCCGGACGTGAATGCCCTGGAACTGCTGGATATCATCCATAACGACCTCATTTCCACAGATATATATGTCTTTACTCCGCGCGGAGAACAGCGCAGTCTGCCCAAGGGCTCCACGGCCCTGGATTTTGCCTACGCCATCCACACGGAGGTGGGTAACAAGGCCATCGCCGCCAAGGTGAACCAGAAACTGGTGAAGCTGAGCGAGGAACTCAAGACCGGAGACAAGGTAGAGATCATTACGGCCGAGGACGGAAAACCCCAGCCGGACTGGCTCAAGTTCCTCAAGACGCACAGGGCCCGCACCCTTGTCACGGATTATTTCAAAACCCAGCGCAAGCAAACGGTGGAGTATGGCCGCAATACCCTGGAATCGGCCATCAAGGACCTTGGATTCGAATGCGATGAGGCCACCCTGCAGCGTCTGGATGCCGCGTATGACATGGGTACCCATGAGGAGCTTTATTATGCCATCGGCATCGGCCAGCTGAGCCTGGATAACCTTCAGGATGTCCTCAGGCGCTCTTCCGGAGGCAAACTCTCCTGGATCCGCAAGATGTTCCATTCCGAATCCAAGGAAGAAACCAAGCCGGAGGAAACCTTCATCATCGGCTCCACGGATCCCGATGCCCCCCATTTTTCCATCGCTACCTGTTGCAACCCCATTCCCGGAGACGCTGTGGTGGGCATCAAGGCCCCGGACGGCACCATCACCGTGCACAAGAAAAGCTGCCCGGTGGCAGACCGCATAGCCACCCGCCACGGAGACTGGCTGGTGGTTCCCAAGTGGCTGGAACAGGCCGAGGATACCTCTTTCCTGGTAAGAATCAGCCTCAAGGGCCTGGATCGTGTGGGCATGCTGAATGAAATCACCCGCCGCGTATCCCTGGTGATGGGCGTGAATATGCGCCGGCTCAATCTGGCGGCCGAGGACGGTCTTTTCGAAGGCTATATAGACCTCTACGTCAATTCCAAGGACATCCTGGACAAGATGATCAAGAAACTCGCTTCCATCGAAGGAATCGAGAATGTAAGCCGGAGCGAACTATGAGCCATCCCCTGAAAAAATTCCTTCCGCTGGTTCCGGCCGGCCTTATCCTGGGCTCCCTGATGTTCCCTTCGGGCTGCGCCAACACCACTACGCCCCCGACGGGCGGCCCTAAGGACACCATTCCCCCGGTCCTGACCAAGGTGGCTCCCCTGCCCGCTACGGTTAATGTGCCCACCAAAAAGACCAAACTGCGTTTTACTTTCAACGAGTATGTGAAGGTCAAGGACGCCAACGGCATCTTCCTGTCTCCCCCGCTGGAGAAAAAGCCCAAATCGGCTATCCACGGAAAATCCCTGGACGTAACCTTTGAAAGCGACCTGGACAGCAACACCACCTACACGCTGGATCTGACCGGCGCCATCGCGGACAACAATGAAGGCAATCTCTTTCCGGGCTATACCCTGGTGTTCTCTACCGGTGAAAAGATTGATTCCATGTGTGTGACGGGCCTTGTACAGGACTGCAGCACCCTGATGCCCGTCAAGGGTGCCACGGTGCTCCTGTATAAAGACCATTCCGATTCGGCCGTCTTCCTCAAGCGGCCTTTTGCCGCCGCCAAAACGGACGACTGGGGCTTCTTCTCCATCCGGAATATCCAGGATACGCTGTACCGTGTGTACGCCATCAAGGACGAGAACAACAACAACAAATACGACCCTGAAAGCGAAAGGATAGCCTTCCTGGACAGCCTCCTGAGGCCCACTATCGTGTATAACGACAGCCTGTACGAATTCAAGAAGTTCGATATGAAGGATACGGCCCTTTGCCTGGCCCGCCACGCCCAGATTGAGCTGAACCTTTTCCGGGAGCGTCCTTCCAAGCAGCTCATCGTGAAAAAGGAAAGGGTGGGGCCCAGAACGGCGTACATTACCTTCATGGCGCCGGATGCCGTCATCCACGATATCCGCATCAAGGGCCTTCCGAGGGAAAAGCTCATTCGGCAGTTCAACATCCAGAGAGACTCCCTGGAGCTGTGGGTGAACGATCAGCGCAAGATGCCGGACACCCTCCAGCTGGTGGTGAAATACGACAAGACGGATACTACCGGAAAACTGTTTCCCCAGGAGGAACTCATCAAGCTCACCTACAGCAAGGAGCTGAGAGCCGAAATGATGAAAAAGGAGAACAACTTCCGGGACCGCAAGCACGAGGATACCATAGCCGTGATGACCACCAAGGCAGATCCCACTACCATTGAGCAGTACGGCTTCGACATCGAGTTCAAGTATCCCCTTATCCAGGAAGCCTGGGATTCCCTGGGCTACCGTATTGTGAATCCCCGCCAGCAGGAAACCAGGGGGAAGGTGAAGGTGATCCGGGACAGCACCAATCTTCGCCATTTCCGGGTAATGTCGGAGGAACCCTTCCAGCTGGGATATGATTATTATCTGAAGATTCCCCACCGGAAGTTCCGGGATATCAACGGTTTCTATAACGACAGTACCCAGATGAAGGTCACCCTCCCCAATGACGAGAAACTCAGCTCCATCACCCTGGAACTGAGCGGGGTGCACAACCGCTATCTGGTGGAACTGCTTTCGGAAAAGCGGGACAAGGTGATCCGCAGCTTTGTCGTGGACGGAAACGGGGATGTCGTGTTCCCCTACCTCAAACAGGGAAACTACTGCATCCGCATTACGGAAGACAAGAACCGCAACGCCATGGTGGACACCGGTAACCTGCTGGAAAAGAGGCAGCCGGAGAAGGCCCGCTTTTTCAAGCAGGACGACAAGTTCCTCATCAAAGTGCTGGAAAGGGCCGAGATGGTATGGAAGCTTAATCTGGAGGAGATGTTCCGATGAAAAGAGTTATTACCCTGATATCGGCTCTGTTGTGCTGTAGTCTTGTTTCCCGTGCCCAGGTGAATCTGGACGAGGAGTTTTTCTCCCTGCCGGATACGGTAACCAATTCCTACCTGGATAGCGTTAAGCTGAATATAGCCCGTCCCAACGATTATTGGATGATCGGCGTCTTTGGCGGCGCATCGGCCCAGTACGGCTATTTCAACCCCTCTCGCCTGGTGCGCTGGCAGCTTCAGTATCCCGTCTTTGGTTTCTCCGTGGTGCGTCATTACACGATGTTCGGCATCTTCCCCAATATGGGACTGGAATTCGGCGCCCAACTCAACTATGAGGGGTATGAGTTCAAGAAAAACGGAGAAACCGGCAGCCGTTTCACGGAATCCGGTGCATACAAGGCGCTGATTACGGTTCCAGAGGGCTTTTTCCTCTCCCATTTTCACCTGGATATAGGAGAGCATTTCAAGATAATGGCCAAGCTGGGCCTCTACGGAGGCTATCGGCTCAAGATCCACCGCATCCTGGATGAGGGCTTCGAGGAATCGGAAACCTACCAGCAATATGTGGACTCCTTCCGGGACTACGACCGCCGGCTCACCTATGGCGTGGCTGCCGGCGTGGGGCTGGGACTTATGTTCTCTCCCTTCGAGTTCCATCTGACGGTCAACGGAAAATGGGGCTGGAGCTCATTCTGGAAGCCGGATTATGCCAGTCCTTATTATTACCGTTTTGCCTATCCCCTGGATGCCGGACTCACCTTCGGCGTCTATTATCAGCTAACCCCCCGTTATGGCCACACCCGCGCCCAGCTGCGTAAGCTGGCCCGCAAGCTGATGGCCGAAGAGCAGAATAAATAAGATGAAAAAAGTATTGGAAACCCGTACCGTCCGCGTAGGAGAAAACGTTCTCATCGGCAGTGGCCATCCCATTGTGGTGCAGACGATGTGCAACACCCATACATCCGACATAGATGCCACCGTGGCCCAGTGCAAGCTGCTGGCCGCCGCCGGCTCCCAGCTCATCCGCATCACCGTGCCCGCCATGGCCGATGTAAAGCATCTGGAAGAAATTAAAAACCGCCTGAGGGCGGAGGGGATTCAGACTCCGCTGGTGGCCGATATCCATTTCTCCTCCGAGATTGCGATGGCCGTTGTACCGGTGGTGGAAAAGATCCGCATCAACCCCGGTAACTTCCACCCAGACCATCAGAAAGCCCGTGCCCTCTTCGGAGAGTTCCTGCAGCTTTGCAAGCAGTATAACCGGGCCATCCGCATCGGCCTCAATCACGGATCGCTGGGCAAGTATATTGTTGAGAAATACGGTAATACGCCCGAAGCGATGGCCCTGGCGGCTATGGAATGGGTTCAGATGTGCATGGACGCCCAGTTCTATAATGTGGTAGTGTCCCTGAAGGCATCCAATACCGTTGTAATGGTGCAGGCATACCGCAACCTGGCTCGCATGATGCAGGAAAATGGCGTGGTGTTCCCCCTGCACGTAGGCGTGACGGAAGCCGGTAACGGAGACAGCGGCCGCATCAAGAGTTGTGTAGCCATCTCCACGCTGCTGGAGGAAGGCATCGGCAATACCATCCGTGTATCGCTGACGGAGCCTCCGCAGAACGAACTTCCGGTGGCACAGTACCTGGCCCACCGCTACTCAGAGGCCCCTGCGCCGGTGCTGGGAGAACGCGAAGAAACCATCCTCCAAGCCGCCTGTGACTACGGCGCTCCCCTTCTAAACCACGAGGTGGACGATATTCCCCTTTCCGACGAATACCTCAAGGACGAACTCCTGCAGGCCTGCCGCCGCAAGTTCTACAAGCCGGAATACATTGCCTGCCCCGGTTGCGGCCGCACGCTGTATAACCTGGAAGAGACCTTCAACCGCGTCAAGGAAGCCACCGCCGGCTTCAAGGATGTGGTAATTGCCGTCATGGGCTGCATCGTGAACGGGCCCGGAGAAATGGCCGATGCAGACTACGGTTACGTGGGCGAAGGCTTTGGCAAGGTAACCCTCTACCGGAAAAAAGAACCCGTCCTCCGGCATATACCCGAGGACGAGGCGGTAGAACGTTTGGTCGAATTAATCAGGAAGGATCAGGTAAAATAGCGAGTACGCTTTCTACTGCCCGGACTTTATCTCCGACCTTAACTTTGACATCGGCTTCCAGCGGGACGAACAGGTCTATACGGGAGCCGAATTTGATTACTCCGCACTGCTCTCCGCGGTATTCCATATGACCGGGCGTGGAGTAGCAGACGATGCGGCGGGCGAAGGTGCCGGCAATCTGCTTGAAGAACACCTCTCCGTACTCATTCTTGAGGCAGGAAGAGGAGTGCTCATTCAGCTCGGAAGATTTGGGATGGAAAGCCAGGAGGTATTTGCCGGGATGATATTTATAATAGGTCACCTCACCGGAAATGGGCCAGAAGTTGCAGTGGACGTCGAAAAAGTCCATATACACGGAAATCTGGATGCAGTCCCGTTTCAAGTATTCCTTCTCGTATACCTTGTCTACAATAACTACTTTTCCGTCTGCTACGGAGGTGACCAGGTTTTTCTGGTCCGGAGAAGGGATTACGCGGTCCGGTACGCGGAAAAACCAGGTGATGAACACCATGAAGATAATCATGAAGGCGCATAGCGGAGCACTTATCCAGACAATGGGAATATACCGCGCCGTGAGGAAAATGAGAACGGCGCAGATGCACCAGGAGGTTAAGATGGTTCCGTAGGAGTCCTTGTCTATTTTAGTCCATTTCATATACTAAACCAGGTTAAAGACGAGAAGATAGATATAGCCGGTAGGAATGGCGAACAAGGCGCTGTCAAAGCGGTCCATGAGGCCGCCGTGCCCCGGGATGATATTGCCGGAATCCTTGATGCCGGCAGAACGTTTCCAGAGGGATTCGAAGAGGTCTCCGAAAACACCCATCACGTGCATGAGGGCGGCCATAATGAGGCAGTGTATCATAGGAAAGGCCACCAATCCAGTCCAATGGAGGATGGCTCCGGCGAGAACGGCCATGAGGAGACCGCCAATATAACCGGCCCAGGACTTCTTGGGAGAGATTTGGGGGCAAAGCTTGGCGGGCCAGATCTTCTGCCCCAACAGCATACCGAAGCAATAAGCTCCCACATCCGATGCCCAGATGATGCAGAAGAAAGCTAACATGAGAAGTCCGCTGAACTCCCCGTTCCGGTATACCACGGCATTGGAAAGGGCCAGCGGCAGGCCGATATACAAAAGGCCGGCATAGAGGTAACCGGTCTTGAGGAAATCACTGTTTTCCTTATAGAGGAAGATGGTTTCTGCCATAATGAGGAACAGGCCCAGCAAGCCCAGGGAAACCAGCGAAGCCAGCTTGAGCGTTCCAAAGAAGTAGCTGTTTGCGGCAAGGAAGAAAACGACCCCAATGACGATGGCGGTTCTCTGGGACGCCTCGTAGGCCTTTCCCATAGTCATACGGTAGAACTCCTTGAGCATCACAAGGGTGATGAAGGCAAAGAGGATAGTGTACAGGAAGTCATAAAAAAGGAGTCCTCCCAGCATCACTGCCAGGAAGAGGACTCCGAATATGCTGCGTTTGACAGTACTATTCATCAGCGGTTATCTCAGATTTAGGTTCCTCAGGGGTGAACTGGTCCTCTATCGCCGGTTTAACCTTGGGCCCGAGAACCTTTTCAATATCTTCTGCAAAGATAACTTCTTTTTCCAAAAGAAGGGCACCCAGGTGCATGAATTCTTCTTTATGGTCCTGAATGATTTGCAGGGTGCGGCTGTGTACCTGGTCCACCACGGACTTTACTTCCTGGTCCATCAGTTCGGCCGTTTTCTCCGAATAGGGCTTCACCAGGTTGTATCCCCGGGCGCCTGAGGAATCGTAGAAGCTGAGGGTTCCCACCTTCTCACTCATACCATAGTACTGAACCATGGAGTACGCCATTCCGGTCATTCTTTCCAGGTCGTTTAACGCACCGGTGGAAGGTTCTCCGTTGAGCACTTCCTCGGCCACACGGCCGCCCAGCAGCATGCACATCTGGTCCATCATGACGCTCTTGGACCAGTTTTTCCTTTCTTCGGGAAGGCTCCAGGTGAGGCCGAGGGCCTTGCCGCGAGGGATGATGCTCACCTTGAACACAGGATCTGCGTACGGGAGCAGCCAGCCCACCAGGGCGTGACCGGCCTCATGATAGGCGGTGGTGCGCTTTTCGGCAGGAGTCATAATGGTGTTGGACTTTCTTTCCAGACCGCCGATGATGCGGTCTACGGCGTCCAGGAAGTCCTGCTGCATCACTTTATCGTGGTTGCGGCGGGCGGCGGTGAGGGCCGCCTCGTTGCACACATTGGCAATATCCGCTCCGGAGAAACCGGGCGTATGCTTGGCCATGAATTCCACGTTGAAATCATCTCCCAGCTTGATGTCCCTCAGGTGTACCTTGAAGATTTCTTCGCGTTCCTTCAGTTCCGGAAGCTCTACGTGGATCTGGCGGTCGAAACGACCGGCACGCATCAGGGCCTGGTCCAGGATGTCTGCCCTGTTGGTGGCGGCCAGCACGATGACACCGCTATTGGTGCCGAAGCCGTCCATTTCTGTAAGGAGCTGATTCAGCGTGTTTTCACGCTCGTCATTGGAAGAAAAACCTCCGTTCTTGGCGCGGGCGCGGCCCACGGCATCAATCTCGTCAATAAATACGATGCAAGGGGCTTTCTCCTTGGCCTGGCGGAAGAGGTCACGGACACGGGAGGCACCCACGCCCACAAACATTTCCACGAAATCAGAGCCGGAGATGGAGAAGAAAGGCACGTTGGCCTCCCCTGCCACAGCTTTCGCGAGGAGGGTTTTACCGGTTCCGGGAGGGCCTACCAGAAGGGCTCCCTTGGGGATTTTACCACCCAAAGACGTATATTTCTGGGGATTCTTGAGGAAATCCACAATTTCCATCACTTCCTCTTTGGCGCCGTACAGGCCGGCCACATCCTTGAAAGTGACCTTCACCTCTCCCTTTTCGGCCTCACGGGCGGTGGACTTGCCGGTGTTGAAGGGGTTGAAACCGCCTGCACCCGGGCCGCCGCCGGCTCCGCGGTTCATCCCGCGGAACATCCAGACCCAGAAGAGAATGAAAAGAAGCAGCGGGAAAGCCATCTGGAAGATGTCCATCCAGATATGCTCTTCATTACGGATCACTACTTTGAAGCGGCTCTCCACAGGGAGGCCTTCATTAAGGGCGCCGAAGCTGGTTTCCGGGTCAAACTTGCTGGAAACCAGGAAGTAGAACTGCGGAGCCCGTTTGGGAACGGCTCCGGAGCGGAATTTATCCGTGTATTTGCCCAGCTTTTCCGGGCGCACCTTTACTTCACCCTTGTAATCATTGCGTACAAAAGTGATTTCGGCCACGTCCCCTTCCTGAATCATGCTTTGGACATCGGCCCATTCTATCTTTTCCGGTTCTGCGCTACGCGTGCTGTTCATCAGCAGATAGCCTATTCCCACCAGCAGGAGGAAATACAGCCACGAAAGGTTGAAACGCACCTGGAATATCTTGCGACCACCGGGGTCTTTTTTCTGATTGGCCATTCTTATTCTTTGCTAGTCTTTTTGGCAGGGGCCTTGCGCTCCTTGTATTCTTTTCTGGGAACATCGGCCCAGAGGTCTTCCAGCCGATAGAAATCCCTGTATTCCTTGAGGAAGATGTGCACCACGATGTTTCCGTAGTCCTGGATGATCCAGAAATTGTTGCCTTCTCCCTGGCTGCGGTAGAGGGTGTGGCCCTCTTCCTTCATCTTTTCCGCGATATTGTCTGCGATGGCTCCCACCTGGGTGGTGTTGGAGCCGTCGCACACCACGAAGAAATCCGTGATTGCGCCGTCCATGGCCCTCAGGTCCAGGGAAACCACATTCTCCCCTTTTTTGTCAATGATGGCATCGGCCAGCAGCCGAAGATCGTGAGTTATCATGTATTGTCTTGGTTTAATTTACACAAATATAAACAAAAATAAAGCCATTGCCAAGAGCAACGGCTTTTATGACAAAATGGCAGGGAAAACCCTACTGCAGGGAGAGCGGCATCCGCTTCAGGTAAATGATAACCTGGGCTATTTCCTTGTAGAAGGGCGTGTCCTCCAGAATTTCAGGCTGTATGGTGCGGATTTGCTCGTAAACGGCCCTGGAGGTATCGCAAAGGCGGGTTTTGATGCCCAGGCAGTCTGTCGCCTGCGCCAAGGCGATGAAGTGGATGGCCATCACCTGGAAGGCATTCTCCACCACCTGGCGGCACAGGAGAGCGCTGTTGGTACCCATGGACACGATATCCTGGTTGTCATTGTTGTTGGGGATGCTGTGCACGTAATTGGGCATGGCCAGGGTCTGGCATTCCGCCGTGGTGCTGGTAGCCGTGAACTGGCAGGCCTGCATCCCATAGTTAAGCCCCAGCGTCCCCTTGTTCAGGAACGGGGGGAGAATACCGTTAATACGGTCGTGGAACAGGTAGTTCAACTGCCTCTCCGTGAGCATGGTAAGACGGACCAGCGCAATCTTTACTTTATCCTCTTCCAGGGAGACGTAGTCTCCATGGAAATTGCCTCCGTGGTACACATACTTCGTGTCCGGATCCACGATGGGATTGTCGCAGGCCGAATTGATTTCGTTCTCCAGAACCTCGGCTGTATTGGCCAGCGTGTCGTAGATGGGACCCAGGATCTGCGGGGTGCAGCGAAGGGAATAGTAGGCCTGCACCTTCTTCTCAAAGACCGTTTCTCTGTTCTCTCCGGAATAGAGGTCTATCTCCCGCTTGGAGAAACAGGCCGATGAAGCTGCGATTTCCCGCAGGCGACGGGCAATGACCTGCTGGCCTTTCTGGCGGCGGCACTCGTTCAGAGGCTCGGCCATGAAGTCGTCATAGGAGCCGGCAATCTCGTTCATCCAGACGGCGGCCAGGGTGGCCCAGTCCAGCAGGATGCGGGCCTGGAACTGGTTCACCAAGGAAACGCCGGTCATCACGGACGTGCCATTGACGGCCGAAAGTCCCTCGCGGATGTGAATCTGCATGGGCTTGAGGCCGCATTCGGCCATGACCTGGGCCGAAGGGCGCCACTCCCCTTTGTAATGCACTTCTCCCTCTCCGATGAGCGTAAGGGCCATGTGGGCCAGTTGGACCAGGTCTCCGCTGGCGCCTACGCTGCCGTGACGCGGGATGAAAGGGCAGATGCCCCGGTTGATGAATTCTACCAGGAGCTGAACCACCTCCGGATGAATGCCCGATTTCCCCTGCAGGAAAGTACCTACGCGGGCAACCATGGCGGCCCGTACGGAAGCATCTCCGAGAGGCTTTCCGGCACCGGTGGAATGGCTGCGGATAATATTGTATTGGAGTTCTTTCAGGTGGTGGTCATCCACGCGCCACTGGGCCATGGGGCCAAAGCCGGTGTTGATACCGTAAATGACTTTGTCTTTATGGAATTGCTCAAGGAACTTGTAGCAACGCTCTACCTCTGCCATGGCGGCCGGATCCAAGTTAAGCGGTTTTCCGTGGAATACTACATCCTCGGCTTGGGATAAGGTTAAGAAGTTCATTTCGAGAATTTAATATGCGAATTTACGCAGAATAGCCGACATTTCATAGGAAATCCCCGTTATAATTCGTATATTTGAGAGATTAAATTAGTTTGTAATTATGGACTCCGCAACTGTTCTCAAGTATTTCCAGGAAATCACCCGCGTTCCCCGCGAATCCGGCCACGAAGGCCCCATCACCGAATATCTCCAGAAGTTCGCCGAAGACCACGGACTCGCCTGCAAAACGGATAAAACCGGCAATGTCGTCATCACCAAGCCCGCTTCCAAGGGCAAGGAGAACGTGCCTACGCTGGTCCTTCAGGCCCATCAGGATATGGTGTGTGAGAAAAAGGCCGGCTTCGAGTTCGATTTCCTCACCCAGCCCATTCCCTACGAGATAGAAGACGGCTGGATGGTGGCCAAAAACACCACCCTGGGAGCCGATGACGGAATTGGTATAGCCGCCTGCCTGGCCCTTTTGGACAGTAAGCTGCCGATGGGCAAACTGGAGTGCCTGTTCACCATCTCCGAAGAAACCGGAATGGACGGCGCCTTTGCCCTGGAACCCGGCTTCTTCGAGGGAAGCACCCTTATCAACCTGGATTCGGAAGACGAAGGCCAGCTGTTCGTGGGCTGCGCCGGAGGTATAGATACCACTGCCACCTTCGAATTCCATCGGGAAGCCCTCAAAAAGGGGTACAAAACGCTGAAAGTGAACGTTCTCGGCGGCCAGGGAGGCCACAGCGGAGACGACATCAACAAAGGCCGCTGCAACGCCGTAAGGGAACTGGTGCGCTTCCTGTTCACGGAACTCCAGTACGATTTCCAGCTCATCACCCTGGAAGGCGGCAACAAGCCCAACGCCATCTGCCGGGAAGCCTATGCCATCATCGCCGTCCCTGCGGACGAGGCCGAAGAGATGCAGGCCGATGTCAAGGCCTTCAGCGATATCCTGTCAGCCGAATATGCCACCTCAGACCCGGCCGTCCATGCCGCCTGTGAGGAATGCTCCTGCAGTGAAAAACCCATCGAGGAAGGGGAGGCCGCCAATATCATCGCCACCCTGCTGGCCTGTCCGCACGGAGTGGAAAGGATGTCGGCCGATATTCCGGGCCTGGTAGAAACTTCCACCAACCTGGCTGCCGTCCATATCAAGGACAATGTGCTCACCGTCATTACCAGCCAGCGCAGCTCGGTGGTTTCCGAACTGCACGCAATGGCCGAAAAGGTGGAAGCCGCTTTCTTCCTGGGCTCTTTCGATGCAGAGCACCACGGAGAATATCCCGGCTGGAAACCCAACCTCAAATCCCATATCCTGGAAAAGAGCGTGGCCTCCTACAAGAAGCTCTTCGGCCATGAACCTGAGGTGAAAGCCATCCACGCCGGCCTGGAATGCGGCCTGTTCCTGGAGAAGTTCCCTCATCTGGATATGATTTCCTTCGGCCCCACCCTCCGCGGTGTCCACGCCCCCGGAGAAAAACTGGAGCTTGCATCCTTGGACAAGTTCGTCGCCCATCTGAACGATGTAGTCCTTAACTTCGAGTAGGATGATCCAGATTGCCCCTTCCATACTGGCGGCCGATTTTCTGCATCTGGAAAAGGATGTGGAACTGGTGAACGAATATGCCGATATCTTCCACCTGGATATTATGGACGGCGTATTCGTACCCAATATCTCCTTCGGCTTTCCCGTGGTGGAAGCCATCGCCAAAAAGGCCCGCAAACCGATGGATGTACATCTTATGATCGTGCATCCGGAAAACTACGTGGAGCGTTTTGCCAAAGTCGGGGCTTCCTACATCAGTTTCCATTATGAGGCGGCCCGGGAGAATGCGGAAGAAATCATTGAGAAGATCCAGGCCCTGGGCGTGAAAGCCGGCATCGTCATCAATCCGGACTGCCCGGTCCAGGCCATATTCCCGCTTCTTGGGAAAGTAGATTACGTGCTGATTATGAGCGTATTTGCCGGTTTCGGCGGCCAGAAGTTCATTCCCGAATCCCTGGAGAGGGCCCGCGCCGTCCGGGAAAAACTGGACAGCCTGGGGCGCCGGGACGTTCCCATCGAGATGGACGGCGGCATCGGCCCGGCCAATGCGGCAGAAGTTATCCGCGCAGGCGTCCAAATGCTGGTGGCCGGCAGTGCCGTCTTCAAGTCCGAGAATCCGCTGCAGACCATTGAACAAATGAGAAATGCGTAAGCTACTTTTCATATTCCTCTTTTGTCTTTTGACTCTCCCGGCTTTTTCCCAGATTGAGGAATACCAGGAAGATACGATGGATGTGGTGGAATTAACCGATACCTTGTCGGAGGAAGATTATTCCTGGTTATTCGGGGATGAGGAGGATGACGTGCTTTATGAAGAAGAAACCGGGCCTTCTGCAGGCAAGATCCTCCTTCAGATATTGCTTGCGGTTATTCCTGCCCTGGTTCTCATTTTTTACATGGTATGGAGAGACCGTTTACACCCGGAACCCGGAGGGCAACTGGTTAAAGCCTTTTTCATGGGCTTCCTAACCATCCCGCTAGCTCTACTGTTCGCTTTTTTAATCGGTCAAATCTTCATGTTGCTGTCGCCTATTGAAGGCGTTGGGGCACTGCTCGTGACTTCCCTGATGCAGGCGGCTATTCCCGAAGAGAGTGCCAAACTCCTGATTCTCTGGCTGTTCCTTCGCAGGTGCAGACATTTTGACGAACATATGGATGGCATTGTCTATGCCGTATGCGTTGGTATGGGATTCGCCACCGTAGAAAATATATTGTATGTTACCAGTTCCGGTCCCCAGTTCCTGAAAGTCCTGAGTGTGGGCCTTTCCCGCGCATTCCTGGCTATTCCCGGGCATTTCGCTTTTGCTGTGATCATGGGCTACTTCTATTCCCTGGCCTCCTTTAAAGGAAAACAAACCCACCGGAAGTATATGCTGATGGCCTGGGGCTTCCCGGTTCTTGCCCACGCCCTCTACGACTTTCTTCTGTTTGTCATGGATGCCTATCCCAACTCCATGTGGCACATGTTACTGATGATGCTTTTCTTCGGCTCTTTCTTCTATATGCAGCAGTTGGGGACCAGGAGTATTGCTAAAGCCCTAAGCCACGACACTCCCCTTCATATATCGGATCAGTAAGCGGAACAGTTCCCAAAGCCAGTATCCTACCAGGAACAACAGATAGATGCCTCCCAGCACCACGATGGTCCAGGTGGCATAAATGAGGATAATGGCCCCGACGAAAATCAGATAATACCAGACAGAGCTGAAAAAGTTCTTTGAGTGTTCCAGTTGCGTTTCCAGTTTCCTGTAATGTTTTCTGGGATTGAAGAAGTCAATCCTGAAGAAGCTGGTCTTCAACGGATGCTGTATTTCTACGGTAAGCAGAATCTGTCCCAAATTGTCGTTGTAGAAGATGGTATGATAGGGCTCATTGCCTTCTATAAGAGTTTCAACCGGGAAAGGCGCGCCGAAACGTGTGCTGAAAGACTGTTTCCCATATTCCCGTAGCGTGGAGTCGTTGGGAAAGTAGATATCATTGATGGTCACAAATAAGTTTCCGCTTCGTGGGGCTGTTACTCCTTTGTCGGCCGTTATTTGATTCATGGCTTCTCCCTCTATCTTCATGGGCATTTCATGGTCTGGTACAATGCTAAAGAGTACATCCCCCATCTTTTCTTTATTATTCAGCAGGTAGTCATTCTTTTCTTTCTGCTGTGCAATCCCTTTAAAACGATCATTACCCCCGTTCCAATGGATGATGGTTGAATCAGAAGTGTTATCCTTGGCATACGCATACAAATCTCCTACAGAGGAATGGAAGGCTCCCGAGGCGCTGATTCTTAGAAGATCGCCCTTTTCTACCCGAATGCCTGTATCGGCCCATAGTTCTGAGGTATTGAACAGAAAGATGCTGTACTCCCGTTCAAAGGATTTTGTGGGCAGGAGGGCACCTTTTTCATTGACATTGATTTCTCCCTGGAACAGCAGAGAGTCTTTAATCAGCACAAAGGAATAATGGAGGATAAAGGTAATGCCTACTACCAACGCGGCAAGAACCAATAGCAGCCGCAGCCCCTTTTGCATAGGGACCTGATAGGGAATCCGACCCAAGATCTTGCGGGGAGGGGTGTCATGATGGGTGATCCCCTCTATCAAGGAATCATCTTCCAATTGCACGAAAGCAGATTTCCCGCTATCGGCCAGTCCTGTAAACAGATGTTGAAGGATACTATTCATAGGACTTATTCGCTAAGGGTTTCCACAATGATGAGGAAGGAACCTACGTTGTCCTCAAACCAAGGGGTCTTATAGCCATTCTTAAAATAGCCATATAATTCAATACGTCCGTCAGGGTTATTGGAATACTCAAATTCTCCATACTTACCTTTCGTGAATGAAAGCGAATCAGTGCCGAACTTCCCGAGAAAAGACTCGTATGTAATGGTTTTCCTGTTATTATCTAAATCTTTGGCAATCGATTCAATGTCTGGATTCTTTTTATTAACAATCTCACACATCATACTGACAATGGTTTCGGTGTCAAGTACAATGTCGTTCACGGTAAAATAGAGGATGCCGTCCTGTTCAATATGAACCTCCCGCTGCTCCCCTATCCGGATGGCCTGGGAGGACTCCCTGGGCCGATCTTTGGGTTCGGAACCAACGGGAACAATTTGCATGAGCAGGGCGTCTTGATTGGCGTTGCGGAAAATCTTATACCGGGAACGCGCGGTATCTCTTTTTGATTCTCTCCCTTCAAATCCTTCCGTCCCGCTCCAGGGATTGCTGAGCCGTGGTTTGTTATTCCGTGTTTCATCTACCAGATGATGAATGGCCGTATGCTTTTTGCCGGAAGCAATGATGCGGACAACTTGCCCCTTTTTAACGTGAATACCAGAGTTGCCCCATAATTCGGCCGTATTCAGGAGCCAATAGGAAACTTCTGACTTTTCGTTTTTAATGGTCGTAGCACCAAATGCGTTGGTTGTGATGTCGCTATAAGGGTAAATACGCTTGACGGAGAGAACCACTAACGTGATTCCGGCAAAGAGTAAGACGCCGATAAAGGAAATGGTGACAATCACGCGAAATACTTTCTTCCAGTCCCCCAGCGCTTCCAGAAGGGATTTGTATCGGGTTACTTCAATCGTTATCTTTTGGGGCTCGCCAGCAGGCTTGGCACTGGTGGTATTTCGACGGACTTTGGTTTTCGTTTCTTCGGCCATTGTGGTATGATTTAACAAATTGTGTTGCTCAAAGATAAGGATTATTTTGAAATGCATAAAATAATCCCTCAAGGAATCATCCTGAGAGAGTTATGAACAAACTGATTAACTAGACTTAGTTCTCTACCGGAACGACAATCATGTTCTCGATGTCTTCCACCCATTGCCGGAACAGCTTGTCTGTAGACATCAGGTCCTGAACGGTGTTGCAGGCGTGAAGCACGGTGGCGTGGTCTTTTCCTCCCAGCTGGGAGCCGATGGTGCTGAGCGAGCAGTTGGGAATGAGATTGCGGCACTCGTACATGGCAATCTGGCGGGCCTGCACAATCTGGCGCTTGCGGGTGGTGGAAAGGAGCATCTCTCGCGTGATGTTGAAATACTCGCACACGCTGGCGGTGATAAGGTCTATGGAAATTTCCTTTTCCTGCTCTCCCACGATTTGCCCGCTGACGTTCTGGGCCAGTTCCACGTCTATTTCCCGGTGCCCCAGCGTGGCATAGGCCACCAGGGAGGTTAGCGTTCCTTCCAGTTCCCGGAAATTGGTTTTGACGCGGGAAGCCAGGTAGGTGAGAACATCCTCACTGAGGCGGACGCCTTCCCGGAGGGCGCGGGAGCGCAGCATCTCCAGGCGGGTGGTATAGTCCGGTTTCAGCAGTTCCACGGACAGGCCCCACTTGAAGCGGGACAGAAGCCGGTCTTCGAAGTTCTGGAGGTCTACCGGGGCGCGGTCGCTGGTGAAGATGAGCTGCTTGCCGTTCTGGTGCAGGTGGTTGAACACGTTGAAGAAGGTGTTCTGGGTTCCTGCACCCACCAGATCCTGGATATCGTCCACGATGAGGACGTCAATTCTCTGGTAGAAAGCGATGAAATCCACAATGCGGTTGCCCTGGACGGCATCCATATACTGGGTTTTGAATTCGTGGCCCGTGACGTACAGAACCACTTTGTCCTGGAATTTTTCCTTGATGGCAATGCCGATGGCCTGGGCGATGTGCGTTTTCCCGAGGCCCGGACCTCCGAAGAGGAACAGCGGGTTGAAGGGCGTCTTGCCCGGAGCGTTGGCAATTTCTTCGGCCGCATTGACGCCCAGCTTGTTGCAATCCCCTTCCACCAGGTTGCCAAAGCAGTACACCGGATTGAGGCGGGGGTTGATCTTGAGACGCTGTACACCCGGGAACACGAAGGGACTGGGGCGGCCGGCGGGCTGGTACGTGGGCACCGACACCGGATTGTTGGTGGGAACGGCGCTCTGATTGGCGGGAAGAACCATTCCTTCCTTGTTCTGGACCGGACGGACCAGATAGAACAGCTGGCCCTCTGCGCCGATAGCGCGCTTGATGGTGAGCCGGAGCAGTTCTTTATAGGCATCCTCTATATATTGGCGGAAGAAATCCGAGGGAACCTCTACGGTGAGCTTGGCTCCTTCCAGGGACACCGGCCGGATGAGCTTGAACCAGGTATTGAACTGCTGCGGATCAATGTTGTTTTCTATGATCTGCAGACAGTTATTCCATACCGCAATATGTCTTTCCTGGTTGGTCATCAGGGAGTAAGGAAAAAATGAGTTGTCTTTAGCTTGTTTCGAATGCAAATATGGAGGAAAAATAATGTAAAAAAAAACTCGGCTGCTATTGTTTTTTAATTTTTTTATACATAAATTAATTGCTCGGAAGGCCGTTTTTCCTCCGTTTTGTAAAATTCTGAATATCAGTCAAATAGAAAGACAAAATATGCCTATATCGCGAAAAAAATATATTTCTTAATTTTAGGAATTCTAAATTAAGAAGACCTGGATTTTTCGCCATTATAGGGCCCTAGAACAGGGAAAAATCAGCGAACCGGGGTGGTGGCTCCGTCCTGAATTTTTACGATATAGCTGTCTTTGATTTTTTGATGAATTTTCGGAAAAATTTTCTTCACTTCTTCCAAAGATTCACTGGTGCCGATGACATACTTTTTCACCTTTCCCGCAGGGATGACAAGGGGCTCGTATCCCAGGAAGTAAGGGTCTTTCGGATTCATCGCTTTGCCGATGGCAAGAACCTGTACACCATAGAGGATTCCGTCCGGAGCGGGAGCTTCTTCTTTCACATCCACCGCCGGAGCGGGAGCGGGAGCCGGTGCCGGAGCAGAAGAAGGGACAGAACCGTCATATCGGCCCTTAAAGGTGCAGAAAGCCTGGAAAATACCTTCTGCGATTCCGTCCCGGCCCTTTTCCGAACGCATGACGGCCAAATCTTCCGGATTGCTCATGAAGCCCACTTCAATGAGGACTGAGGGCATGGCGGTTCTCCAGAGTACCCAGAAAGGGTCCTGCGAAACTCCCCTGCTGTGCTTGATGGGACCTGTCTTTTTGAACGCATCGGCCACATCCTCTGCAAAGGTCAGGCTCTGGCTCAGGTGGGCGTTCTGCATCAGGCTGAAGATGATATAGGACTGAGGGTCGCTGGGGTCGAATCCCTGGTATTTGGTCTTGTAGTCGTCTTCCAGCATAATGACGGAGTTTTCCCGCTTGACCAGGTCCAGATTCTTGGAATAAAGGTCGTTTCCCTTTTTGGCCGATTGGCCCAGCACATGCACGGAAAAGCCCCTGGCGGCCGTAGACTTGCCTCCGATGGAGTTGACGTGGATGGAAATGAAAAGATTGGCGCCCGCCTTGTTGGCAATGACGGCCCGGTTTTCCAGTTCTACGAACTTGTCCGAGGAGCGCGTCATCTTGACATTGACGTCCGGATAAGCGGCTTTGATCTTCTGTTCCAGGCGTCTGGCAATGTCCAGGGTGACCGTTTTCTCGTAGGTTTTCTTGTCCCGGCTCACGCAGCCTGCATCCTTGCCTCCGTGTCCTGCGTCAATGACCACCGTTCTGAGTTGAAGGACCGCCTGGTCTCCTTGTGCGCGGGCGGGCACGGGGATTGCAAGTAGGAGCGCGGAACTCACCACGACGAGTGTCAGTTGATGGAAAAACGGCTTCATATGGGGATACAGTTTTGATTATTCTGGAATAAGTAGTATTTTTGTAAGTTATATTTTGCACAAAATTAGCAAAAAATAAACCAATGGCAAGGAAGATTTTTCAATATCTCGTCATCCTGGGTATCGCGCTGGCGGCCACCGCCCTCCCGGCGTCTGCCCAGGAAGTGACTCCCTTGCCCGACTCCCTGAAAACCATTCCCCGTCAGCATCTGGACAGCCTCTCCCGGGCAGATTCACTCAAAACAGCCCAGGCTGATTCCCTGGACCTGCTGAGCAAGAGTTCGCTGGAGCGTCCGGCTTTCTCCACCGCCAAAGACTCCATTATCACAGACTTCCGGAACGGGAAGCGGATGATCTATTATTACGGAGGCGCTACGGTTACCTATGAATCCATGAAACTTACGGCCGATTATCTGGAATACGATATGCTGGCCAATACCGTGTATGCCCGTGGTCAGAAAGACCCGGTGACGGGAGAAATGGTGGGGCTTCCGGAAATGACGGATAACGGCCAGAGCTACAAGATGGACGAACTCCGTTACAACTTCACCACGCGCAAGGCCCGTATCACCAATATGATTACCAAGGAGGCCGAGGGCCTTCTGCAGGGCAAGCGCATCAAGATGATGCCGGACAAGTCCATCAACATGCGGGACGGCATGTACACCGTCTGCGATCTGGAAGAGCCGCATTATTACCTCAAGCTGAGTATGGCCAAGGTAATTACCAAACCGTCCCAGAAGACGGTTTTCGGCCCGGCCTGGCCCGTGGTGGCCGGTGTGCCGGTTCCCATCGGCCTTCCCTTCGGCTTTGTCCCCAAGAAGCCTTCCCGTGCCACCGGTCTGCTGATGCCCACCTTCGGTGAGGAACAGGCGCGCGGTTTTTACATCCGGGATGCCGGTATGTACTTCGTTTTTGGAGATTATTTCGACCTTTCCGTTACCGGAGACTATTATACCATGGGTTCCTGGGCTGTGGACATCAATTCCCGCTATAAGGTGAATTACAAGTTCAACGGTAACTTCGGCCTCACCTACTCCAACGACCAGACGGGTGAAAAGGGCAGCGCAGACTTTGTCCAGTCCAAGAACTTCGGCGTCAAATGGTCCCACTCGCAGGACTCCAAAGCCCATCCGGGAACATCCTTCACGGCATCCGTGAACTTCTCCAGCCCGTCCAACAACCGCTACAACGCCACCTCCGTACAGCAGGCCCAGCAAAACCAGATCGGTTCTTCCATTTCCTATTCCCACAACTGGAACGGCAAGTTCAGCCTCAGTGTAAACGCCCTGCACAACCAGAATACCCGGGACTCCAGCTATAACATCACGCTCCCCAATATCACCTTCACGGTGAACCGTTTCTATCCCTTCAAGCAGAAACAGCGTGTAGGCAAGGAGAAGTTCTATGAGAAAATCTCCTTCGGCTACAACACTTCTTTTCAGAACAGGGTGAGTTTCAAGATGAGAGACCTGCAGGACTATGTGATGAATGGAGACGAGTTCACCTACAAGACGGACAAAAACGGCAATACCTACCGCGTGAAGGAATTCGGAGACTCCCTGATGGTCAAGGCCCTGGGAAAGATGAGCAACGGTATGGCGCACAACTTCCAGATCGGCCTTCCCAACTTTACGCTTTTCAAATACATCAACGTCACGCCCAATGTGTCCTACGGAATGAACTGGATGTTCAACAAGGGCCGACAGTACCTGGAACAGGAGTTGGACGAAGATGGTAATCCTCTCATCGTCAAGGATAAAGAGGGCAACGACGTGATTGCGCAGAAGGTCATTACAGACCCTGGAACGGCTTTCAACGGCTTTGGTATCACGCATACCTATTCCGGAAGCCTGTCGATGAGTACGCGTATCTACGGTATGCTCAACTTCGGAAAGCACCGGAAGATCCAGGCCATCCGACACGTGATATCCCCTTCCGTCTCTATGAGTTTCAGTCCGGAGAAGGGAACCTCTTTCAATGGCTGGCGCACCCTGGATGCCTATTACGACAAAAAGGGTTCTTACCACGCGGAGAGCAGCTACAATATATATACGGTTCCCGGGCACCACAATACCGTGTCGCCTCCTGGAAAGGGCAAGAGCGGCACCATTTCCCTTACCATCGGCAACAACCTGGAAGCCAAGGTAAGAGATTTGAAAGACACCACGGGTACCGGCTCCAAGAAGGTGAAACTGCTGGACCAGCTGAATATCAATACCAGTTACAACTTCCTGGCAGATTCGATGAGGATGCAGAACGTGGGTGTCACGGCCTCTACCAATCTTTTCAACAAGATCAATATTACCGGCAATCTGAACTTCGACCCCTACGCCATCAACGAGAAGGGCCAGAGGATCAACAAGTTCAATGTGGTGGCCACCGGCGTGCCGCTGCGCCTGACCAACGCTTCCCTGTCGGCCTCCTTCTCCTTGAACGGGAAGGGCTCCATCAACGGCAATGATGGCCGTACGCAAAGCGGAAGCAGTTCAGGAGATGCCAATTCCTATCAGCGCATTTACTACCATCCGGTGACCGGTGAGTATATTCCCGGAGGATACGTATATTATATGAATCCCAGCTCGCCCTGGTCCATCAATGTGAGCTATCAGTTCAATTATTCCAAGTCTTACACCTACCAGGCCGCTACGCAGGAACTTGTTACCAACCGCAAGTTCACCCAGACGATGAGCCTGAGCGGAAACGTCAAGCTAACCCCGCGTCTGAGTATCCAGGCCTCTACCGGTTTCGACTTTATGGCCATGAAGATAACTTCCACCCAGATCAGTGCCAGCTACGACCTCCACTGTTTCAATATTGCCGTTTCCTGGGTGCCGATGGGTATGTACAAGTCCTACAGTTTCCGCATTGCGGCCAACGCTGCCGCCCTGGCAGATCTGCTGAGATTCAAAAAGAGCGAATCTTATATGGACAATATATTGGGGAAATAAAAAAAATCCCTATCTTTGCATTGGTTTTCCAGTCGGATAACCGTTTTTACCTGAAATATATATAGTTATTATGCGCTATACTTTAGCAGAACTCAATGCGATGAGCGAAGAGCAGCTCAGAAGCCTTGGTGAATCCATGAATATCAAAGGGGCCAAAAAGATGGACCTGATGAACCTGGGCTTTGAAATCCTGGACGAGCAGGCCCGTTCGGCCTCCCAGAAGTCTGAGGCAGAACCCGAAGCCAATACCAACAAGCCCAAAAAGCGCGGTCGTCCCAAAAAAGAGAAGGCCGACGAGAAGTCTCAGCAGCCCGAAACTGCAGCAGCATCTCCCGCTCCTGCACCGGCGCCCAAAAAAGGCCGCAAGCCCGCTGCCGCCAAGGAGGATAAGCCTGCTCCCGAGGCCCCTGCCACACAGCAGGAACAGCCTCAGCAGCAGCCCAGAAAGCGCGGCCGCAAACCCAAGAATGAAGCTCCCGCAGAAGCTCCCGCTGCCGCGGAAGTGGTTCCCGAAGCCCCCGCCGCAGCCGGTGAAGTAGACGGTAAGGAATTCATCCACAACCTGTTTGAAGATCTCAAGGAGGACAATGCCCAGATGGAAGAGCAGCAGCAGTCCCGCCAGGGCAAGCACGGCAGGAAGGGAAATCAAAACCAGAACCAAGGCCAGAACCAGGGACAGCAGCAGAATCAACAGCCCAAGCAGCCTCAGCCCAAACCGGCCAAGATAGAATTCGAAGGATCCGTAGAAGCTACCGGCGTGCTGGAAATTATGCCGGACGGTTATGGCTTCCTCCGCTCCAGTGATTACAATTATCTCAATTCCCCGGACGATATCTACGTTTCCCAGCAGCAAATCAAGCAGAATGCCCTCAAAAACGGAGACACCGTCACCGGAGAAATCCGTCCTCCGCGCGAAGGAGACAAGTATTTCCCCCTGGTCAAGATCAAGTTCATCAACGGCCGTACGCCGGAATTTGTAAGGGACCGCGTACCCTTTGATTTCCTCACTCCCCTCTTCCCTACGGAGAAATTCAATCTCCTGGGCCACGGACACGAGAAAGACCAGAGCATCCGCGTGGTAGATATGTTCACTCCCATCGGCAAGGGCCAGCGCGGCCTCATTGTGGCTCAGCCCAAAACGGGTAAAACCATGCTCCTGAAGGCCATTGCCAACGCCATTGCAGACAATCACCCGGAGGTTTACGAAATCATCCTGCTGGTGGACGAGCGTCCGGAAGAAGTAACGGACATGCAGCGCAGCGTAAAGGCCGAAGTTGTGGCTTCTACCTTCGACGAACCTGCAGAACACCACGTGAAAGTAGCCAATATGGTACTGGACAAGGCCCGTCGCCTGGTAGAATGCGGCCATGACGTAGTGATCCTCCTGGATTCCATCACCCGTCTGGCCCGTGCATACAACACCGTACAGCCTGCTTCCGGCAAGGTTCTCACCGGTGGTGTGGATGCCAATGCCCTGCAGAAGCCTAAGCGTTTCTTCGGTGCCGCCCGTAACATTGAAGGAGGCGGTTCCCTCACCATCCTGGCCACGGCCCTCACGGAAACCGGCTCCAAGATGGACGACGTCATCTTCGAGGAATTCAAGGGAACCGGAAATATGGAACTCCAGCTGGACCGCAACCTGTCCAACAAGCGCATCTTCCCGGCCGTGAACCTAG
>JAEEGL016433111.1_pt1 | contig 30519 bp, 26 predicted proteins | sample 9134231 | NCBI WGS metagenome assembly JAEEGL01 (sample SAMN16246548, study PRJNA631951) | gut metagenome | biome: gut microbiome; feature: rumen; material: fiber-attached | host: Bos | place: Iran: Karaj | collected 2018-10 | reverse complement strand
CAGCAACGCCACTCGTGTTTAAAACAACGTTATAGCTAGTTGCTTTAACATCACAAAAAGTGAAAATCAAAAAGAAAATTAACAACATATAAATTATCTTTTTCATTACGTTACTCCTTACCATTTTAATTATATCATGAAAGAAAAGTCGCTGTAAATTCCGTGCCTGTAAACAAAACGTACAATTTCTATATATATTTTTATAAAAATATACAAAAAACATTAATTTTTTTATATTTGTTATAAAAAAACTCTTTTTTTCTTAATATTTATAATATATAATATCAGTTGTATTGATTGGGGTGTAAATATGCGTGAATTTGATGCAATAGATAAAATGTTTATCATTATGATTTTAATCTATCTGGCATTTTTAGCAATTTTGATTCTTTACCTTATTATTCGTGGAATAGTTAGATTAGTTAAACGAATAAAAGGTACTAATGCTGAACAAGTTGTTCCAGAAGAAGAACAGCAAATTACATACGACGAATTTGTTAATATACTTGAAGATTCATATTCATTTGATCTATCTGGTCCAAAAGAAAACTTCAAAAAGAAAATCGAAGTTACTCTTGATAAAGACCTAGAAAAGAAAGAAGAAGAAATTCAAAAAGAAACTACCCCAACAGAGGAACCCACTAAAAAGAAAACAACAAGAAAGAAATCTACAACGACCAAAAAAGCAACAGCAAAAGGAAAAACAACAACAAAGAAAACAACTGCGAAAAAAGAAGAAGAAAAACCTACAAAAGAAACAAAGAAAACAACAAAGGCTGTTGCAGAAAAAACAACAGAAAAGAAAACAACAAGAAAGAAATCTACAACGACCAAAAAATCAGCAACAAAGAAAACAACAACTAGTAAAAAAACAACTTCAACAAAAAAGAAGAAAATGACTAGAAAGAAAAAATAAAAAGACATTATCAAATGTCTTTTTTTTATTAAACTATTTCTCTAACTTCAATTCTTAATGATAAATATGCATCATAATACTCCTCAGGAGCATTAGAATCTAACCACATAAATATTGTGTAAGTATTTGCATTGTTAAGACTAGATGCGGATCCTAGATTCTCAACATATAATGAATATTCAACTTCATCACCACTAGTGTTAAAAATTGTGGCATTACCTAAATTAACTATATCTGTCACAGGATTAAGTTTGCTGCTTTTTTCATCAAACTTATAAACAATTGCATTGATATACTCTAAAGGAACTAATGTATCTGTTACATTATAATCACTTCTAGATTTAAATGAATCAACATCTTTTGTTACTGTAAAAACTATTTTTTTGCCATTTTTAATATCAGAATTTTGAACATAAATAACTTCTGAATTTTTAACTGAACCTAAATCAAATGTCATAGGCACATTATGCGTACTTAAAGTGTTACCATTTTTATCTAAATATTCCACTAATAAACTTTCTTCAACATCATTATCTATCTTAAAAAAATAACCATATGACACCCATAACAGAGAAAATGATAAGACACAAACACATATCACAATTAATGTAACATTTAACTTGATTTTTTCTTTCTCTCTCATATCTTATCACCAATATAATAATATCATATTTTAGACAACAAAAAAAGTAGATGTAATCTACTAATTATCACTATTATCAGTATATGCTACAGATTGATTAGCATAATACCTGGCAATATCACCATATTGAACAAAATCTGGATTAGCTATTATCCTAACCGATACTATAATACTTAATAACGCTGCAAATATCTCCAAAATATATAGAGATGCCAACTTTTTATCAATCATATCTACCATTTCCCCCATGTAATTATATTATATCATATTTTTGCTAAAAAAGCAAATATTCGTTCGTTTTAAATAAAAAATTAAAAACGAGAAAACTCTCGTTTTAATATGTATATGATTTATTCTTTCTTTTTTGGCTTTTCTTCAATGATTTTTGCTTCTTTTACACCATCATCTTTTTTAGCAAGATCAGTTACAGCCTCATCCATCTTTTTAAGTGAGAATACTAATACCCCACTATAAATTAGGTTGAATACTTCTGATACAATTAATACTATACCAGCTAATCTTACAATTGAAGTTACAGTTTCAAATGGATTTAAAACAATAACTACACCAAATAAGATACATAAAATTGATAATACAAAATTTGGTATCCATTTTTTACTATCAATAGACTTAATACTTAAGGAAACATATAATTTAAAAATACTACTGAATATAATAATTAAACCAATTACTACTGGGAACAATGATACAACAGCTTCACTCCTAAACATTAAGAATATACTACCAATAAATTCAATTATTCCTTTTGATAAATTAATAAAGTTACCTCCTAATTTAGCATTCATAAAATAAAATACTAAATCAATAATTGCCGTTACCATTAAGAAAGCACCAATTGCAATTACAATAAAATTAACAACATTATCTGGTTTCACAACTAAAAGTACTCCTAATGCAATAAGCAATATTGAAAGCAACATATTCTTCTTTTCAACATTATTTAATTCTTTCTTTATCAAATTACATTACCTCTTTTCTAAGTAAATTATAACTAAAAAAAAAGAAAAATGGAAGATTATTCTTTCTCTTTTTCTTCTTTTATTTCCGTTTCAACTATATCCTCTATTGTAGGAACATATTCTGAACCTAATTCTAAATTAATCGTAGCATCTAGTGGAATCTTCTCTCCTGGTTCAATAGATTGCGAAACAACAACACCAGATCCAGTTAAATGATATTTAATATCTAATAAACTAAATAATATTTTAACATCTCCACTACTTAAACCTCTCAAGTCTGGCATTACAAAATCTTGAGAATTAGTTAATACAAATACATTAGTACTTTCTTCAAATATTTTACTTCCCTTACTTGGATATTGATTAATAACATATTCTCCATCACCAAGTACATGATAATTTACTTTTGTATTTTTTAATTTACTAATCACATCACTAGTTTTCATATTTACATAATTATCCATTGTGGTAGAAGTATGAACTTTATCATGTACAAGACTTTCTTCAGTTAGTTTAGAATAAGCTGTAATTTCCTCAATCATTTTAACAACTATTTTTGCCCAATCTCCTATTTCAATATGCATTTTTTGACCTAATGCATAAATAATATATCTCGGATTATCTTTAGGAAAAATTCCTGCTAGAGATCTGATAACGTCATATTCTCCAGATAAATATCCACCTTTACCGGCAATTTGAGCTGTACCTGTTTTAGCCATTAATGTTACATTACTTGGTCTCCATATTTTCATTGTTCCATTATAAACCATGTTATACATTAATTCATGCATATGATCAGTCGTTGACTTTTCAAATACTCTTCCTAATTCTTGTCTTCCACCCTTATATATTTCGTTACCATTTTTATCAACTATTTTATCAACTATATATGGTTTTAGCATTATTCCATCATTTGCAATTGTAGTATAAGCTTGAAGCATTTCAACTGGCGTAACAGTTACACCTTGTCCAAATGATGCTGTTGCAAGTTCTGATTCATATTTAAAACTAATATCGCCTTTTACTTCACCAGCTAACTCAATTCCGGTTTTAGCACCAAATCCAAGTTTTTCATAATAACTCTTCAGTGTACTTCTTCCCATAGCAAGAGCATTCATTGTTGCACCAACGTTAGATGAATACGCAAAACCCGTATCTAAATCAATAGTTCCCCATCCTTCACGTCTTGAGTCTCTAATTATTGTTCCATCTGATAATTTTATTGCTCCTGATTTATACTTCTTAGTTCCATCATAATTACCAGAATCTATTGCGGATGCCCATGAGAAAGTTTTCATTGTAGAACCCGGTTCATAAGTATAACTAACTAATGGGTTAGTATATGAAGTAATTGTTGATAAATCATTTGGATTAAATGATGGTGCTGTTGCCGATGCAACAATTGCGCCTGTCTTGGCATCCACTACTGCAAATAAAGCCCAATCAAGTTTATTGTCAGTTTTATTAGTTAATTCTCTCATAGCATTTTCAGCGATTAACTGAACATTAGAATCTATCGTTAAATAAATATCCGCGCCATCTTCAGCAGGCTGTTCAATTGATGGCATATTATTCATTTTATATCCATATGCATCTTTTTGATAAGTAACATATCCATCAGTACCGCTTAATTCTTTATTGTAGTATTTTTCTACACCTAATTCCCCATTTATTACTTCTTTTTCATCTTTCTTAGCATATCCAACAATATAAGATGAGAAAGTGGACATTCTATAATATCTTGTTAAAGTATTAATATAATCTAATCCTGGCAAGTTAAGTGCCTCAATTTGTTCTTTTTGACTTTCATTTAATTTACCATGCAAACCAAATTCTACCTGATACAAGTTTTTATCTAATCTAGCTAATATATCCTCAACTGGCAAATTAATAATTGGAGATAAAGCATTCGCTGTTCCTATTTTATCAACTACATGATTTGGTTTTTCAGGATTCTTAGTTCTAGACGGAGAAAGATATGCAATCAAAGTATATGAATTTACATTTTGTGCTAACACATCTCCATTAGAATCATATATTGAACCACGATTAGCATATAAAGTTTTTGTAACAGTATTTCTATTATTAGCAAATTCTACTAAATTAATTCCATCTACTTCTTTATTCATGCACACATAACATAATCTTACTATCGCTGCCAGTAAAAAAATAACTACAGAAGCTTTAACTAAAGAACCTCCTAAAATTCTTACAAAAAAATTAGCAAAGAATCTATAAATAGTATTACCTAAAGGATGCTTTTCTCTATATCTTGATGTTCTATTCTTAGTTTTCATTTTGATCACCATCAATAGTTATGATATTGCCATATTTGTATGACAAGCCATATTCTTCAGCAATCTTTTGTATATTATCCAAACTTGCTAATTCATTTATTTGCATACTTAAAGCTTGATTTGCTTTCTTTTGAGCATCAATTTTCTTTTCTATTTTTTCTATTTCTATTTCGGAACTAGAAATTGATGATTGTAAGAACACACTAGTTATAGGCATCAGCAAAATAAGCACAACTAAAACAAAGTATAAAAACATTTCACTTTTCATGAATTTTATACTTACAGATTGTACAGTATCGTTTTTAACTTTGTCTCTAATTTTACTATTATGATTCTTTTTATTCATTATATTTTTTCTACAATCCTCAACTTTGCACTATGACTTCTTGAATTTTCTTTTAATTCCTTTTCACTTGGTAAAATAACCTTTTTATTTATTATTTTTATTTTTGGCAAATATTCTTTAGGAATATCTCTTTCTCCTCTAAAAGGCTCTTTTACTTCACTAAACTCTTTAAAAATATTTTTAACAATTCTATCTTCTAAAGAATGGAAAGTTATAACACATAATCTTCCATTTTCATTTAATAAATCTATTGCATCAGGTAATACGCTTCTTAATACTGATAACTCAGAATTAACTTCAATTCTTAATGCCTGAAAAATGTTTCTCTCGGGATGAGTTTTAAAGAAGTAATTAGCACCAACCGCCTTTTTTATTGCTTCTACTAATTCTTGAGTAGTATTAATATTATCTTTATTTTCTTTAATTTTCTTGGCAATATTACTACTAAATTTTTCCTCTCCATATCTAAAGAATACTTCTCTTAATTCTTCAAAAGAATAATTATCAATTATATCTTTTGCTGTTTTACCTTCATCACCCATACGCATATCAAGCATTCCATCATGCATAAAAGAGAAACCTCTTGATGGATCATCTATCTGAGGAGATGAAAAACCTAAATCAAATAATATTCCATCCACCTTATCAACACCTTGTTCTTTTAAACATTCCTTTAAATTAACAAAATTTGAATTAAATATATGAAAATTATTACCAATTTCATTTAACTTATCTGTTGAATAGGATATTGCTTTTTTGTCCATATCAAAAGCATACAAAAAACCATTAGGAATTGCTTTTAATATTTCACTACTATGACCAGCATACCCTAAAGTACAATCTACATAAATACCATCTTTTTTTATATTAAGTCCTTCAATTGACTCGTTTTTTAAGACACTATAATGCAATATAAACACCCCTATTCACATAGTATTACAAATTTATCATAATATAATTTACTATTAAAGTATATTAAATTATAAGAATTTTACATCAATTTAACGTGTACTTCCCCATTATTCCTTAATATAAACGACAAAAAAGTAATCTTAATATTGAAAAGTAAATTCTTTTTTGCTAAAATATATGAGTACTGACGGAAGGAGAATAAGAATGGCTAATATTAAAAGTTCTAAAAAAGCAATTAAGGTTATTGCAAAAAAGACTGATAATAATCATGAATTAAAAATGAGAGTTAAAAACTTAATAAAGAACACTGACAAAGCCGTAGCAGCTGGAAATAAAGAAGAAGCTGTTAAAAACGCTGCCGATTTACAAAAATATATGGATAAGGCTGTTAGTAAAGGTCTAGTTAAGAAAAATACAGCTGATCGTAAAAAATCAAGAATAGCTCAAAAAGTTAAAGGTATGTAATTAAATTTCCATTTGGAAATTTTTTTATTAAAAAAATACTATCAAACGATAGTATTTTTTAATTGTTTAATTTTCTGTTTAAAATTTCTTTTGTTAATGTTGGATTAGCTTTTCCTCTTGTCTCTTTCATTACTTGACCAACAAAATAATCAAATAAATTTGTTCTACCATTATGGTAATCATTAATTTGTTGTTCACTTCTAGCAAGTACTTGATCAATTATTTCTTCAATTTGAGCCGCATCAGAAATCTGAGCATTATTAATATCAATAAACTCAGTTGGTTCTTTATGTGACTCTAAAACTTTAAAGAATACTTCTTTAGCTTGCTTACTTGATAATATACCTTTACTCAAGTTATCTAGAATAACCTTTAGTCTTGAAGGAGTAATAAAGAAATCTTTTATATTACTATCATCTTTATTTAACTCTCCAACAATTTGAACAGTAACCCAGTTAGTTGCTGTTTTAGCATCTAAACCAAGTTTTAAGCATTCATCAAAATAATCAGAAACATCTTTATCTTTAACTAATACATTAGCATCATATTCAGATAAACCCAAACTAACATATCTTTGTTTTCTTTCTAGGGCTAGTTCAGGAATAGATTTTCTAATTTCTTCTAACCATGAATCAGATATTTTATATTTAGGAATATTTGGTTCAACAAAATATTTATAATCAATTGCATCTACTTTACTACGCATATAAATCGTTGTTCCAGATTCTTCATCCCAACGACGAGTTTGCTGTAACATTTCATCATATTTTCCTGATTCTTTTAATTCTGTTTGTCTTTTTATTTCGTAGTTAATAGCATCTCTAACTCCACCAAATGAGTTAACATTTTTAATTTCAACTTTCGTACCCCAGTTAGATGGATCATTTTCATCTTTTGTATCATCCATAATAGATACGTTAACATCACATCTTATTTGTCCCTTTTTACTATCTGCTTCACTTATTCCTGCATATCTATAAATACTTCTCATATGTTCTAGGAAAGCTATTGCCTCATCTGCAGAATGAATATCAGGCTCTGTAACTAGTTCTAAAAGAGGAACTCCACAACGATTATAATCAATATTACTTGTAGTAAAGAAGTGATCTAAACTTGCAGCATCTTCTTCTAGATGAACGTTATTTATTCTTATTTTCTTAATTTCATTATTATATTCAAATTCTACTTCACCATAAATTCCTACAGGAATAGGCTTAGTTTCCTGAGTTAATTGGAATCCCTTTGGTAAATCTGGATAATAGTAATTCTTTCTTTCAAAATACATATATTCTGGTTGCTTACATTTTAGAATCATACTTGCCATTAGAGCTAATCTAACAGCTTCTTTATTAATTCTAGGAAGCGTTCCTGGAAAAGCCATATCAAGAGGTCTAACATTTGAATTAGGTACATCAGTAAATTCATTTCTTGCACTAGAGAATACTTTTGTTTTCGTTTCACTTACTTCACAGTGCATTTCTAAACCGATTTTAGTAATATATCCCATTATTTAACCTCCCTTGCAATTTGATTTTTATAATCCATTTTTGATTCAAGAGCATATGCGATATTTAATACATTTATATCATCATAACAATTTCCAGTTATATTAATACCAACAGGTAATTTACTTACAAAACCATTTGGAATAGTAATTGATGGGAAACCACCAAAGTTACCTACTTGTAGATGCTCATCTAATGTCATTGTATTAATATCTAATGGTTTATTTAAATCTTCAAACTTTCTTGCTGGACCAGTACTAACTGGACAAATAACAGCATCATATTTTTTATATAAATCTTTCCATGTATCAACAATTAATCTTCTAACTCTTTGAGCGTTTTTAAAATATCTTTCTTGATTTTCTTTTTGTAATACATATGAACCAATTACAAAACGTCTTTTAATTAAAGGACTAAAACCTTTAGTACGATGATTCTTAATCATCTCGATATAATTATCTCCCTCACCTCTTGGCCCAAATGATATACCAGTTAGATTAGATAGATTTGAAGACGCCTCTGCACTATGAATAACTCTATAAACGCTATATGAAGCATTAAGTAATTTTCTATCAATAGATACTTCTTCAACTTCCATTCCTAATTCTTTAGCTATTTCCAAAGTTTTATGGAAATTCTCTAAATGTTCTTTTAATTCATCCGAAGCATTTGGATAATTCTCTATATTACATATTTCTTTAACATAACACAGTTTTTTACCCTTAACATTACCATCTATTGAATCAGCAAGATGCATATCTTTTGAATCCCATGATGTCATATCATATGGATCTATGCCTTTCATAGCATCAACTACAATTGCAGCATCTTTTACATTACGTGTTAAACATCCTAATGTATCTAATGAAGATGCAAATGGAAATAATCCATATCTTGAAATCATTCCATAAGTTGGCTTATAACCGACAATACCACAATAAGCAGCTGGCTTTCTAATAGAGTCTCCTGTATCAGATCCCGTTGCATAAGGATATACTCCAGATGCTACTGCTGCAGCTGAGCCAGATGATGATCCAGCACATATTCTAGTTGGATCCCAAGGATTTTTCTGGACTCCTGTGTGACCGGTTGTACCAGTTCCACCCATACCAAATTCATCTAATGCCGTTTTATTAACCTTTATTGCACCAGCCTTATTTAAATTTTCAACAGCGGTTGCATTAAAGAAAGGAACATAATCTCTTAATGTGTTTGATGACCCAGTAGACAGAATTCCCTTTGTAGAATAATTATCCTTTACACCATATGGTATTCCAGATAATAAACTATCTGTAACTTCTCCGCCTTTTGCATCATCTAATATGGTTACAAAAGCATTACATTTTTCTTGAACTTCATGACTTAACTTTAAGGATTCTTGAACTAATTCATCACTAGTTATTTCACCCTTAACAAGCATCTCATGTAATTCCTCAATAGACTTATAATTGTTCATTATCCCACCACCTTTGGAACTACTACTTCTCTACCTTCGTAGTCATCACAGTTTTGTAATAATTCATCTATAGCAACAGATTCTTCTGGCTCATCTTCTCTTAATTCATAAACAAAATCATCTAAGCAATGAGTCATTGGCTCTACTTTATCTATATCAGGAATCTTATTTATTAAATCTATTTGTTGATCTATTATTTCAAATTCATCTAAAACCATTTTGTTTTCTTCATCAGTTAAACCAATTAATAATTTATCTGCGTAATCATCAACCATTTCTTTAGTAAATTTACTCATATTCATCTTCCTTTACTTAGTAAATACTCTTCAATAAAAAAGAGTCACTTAACAATACATAATTTTATCTTATTTTTGATGATTAAGCAAGTTATCACCAATAAAAAACTATAAAAGTATTTTAATACTTTTATAGTCTATTTTCAAACAAGATTTTAATCTTCAGTCTTTTTTTTACTTGTTGATTTTCTTGTCTTTTTTTCTTCAATTATTTCTACTGCAGGTTCATCTTTTTTAGAAATACTATCCTTAAATGTTTTAAATAATAATCCTACTCCAAAGAAGAACATAAGTAATGAAACAATGCCACCAACATAAGGTATTAATTCAATTAAACCAAATGCTACAACACTTGATAAAGCAGCAAGTGGGATACTATCATTATTTGCAAATTTAATAAGCAATAATCTTGTTACATAATATTGTCCAAACAATTCTGCAACGCATACTAAGATAATATATGCTACAAGTGCAAGCAATGCTACTGGAATAGTAAATACAAAGATAAATGAAATAGCAATAATAATAGGTGCTACAAATACAAATAGTAAACCATTAAATGCAGTCATAATATAGCCTGGACCATCAAGTTCAATTTTATGAAGTCTTTCTCTACTTCTTGATGCAACATATAGCAATGCAATTAGAATAACAAATCCAGTTGCCATATCAGATACCTTTGAAGCAAGTCTATCTCTAAATGAAGCTGATGCTCCATTATAATCTTCTGACTTATAATATTTTATATTATACTTTTCTTGATCTAACTTTCCATCAACTTTAGCGTCGTCATTTAAAACTAACTTACCCATGATAATAGTATCATCATCAATTAATAATTTGTCTGCAGCTACCTTTGCATCTCCATTAATAGTAATACCTCTTAAGTCGATCATTTCACCGCCAACATATAGGTTTCTTCCAACATTAGCTGAAACCTTAACTGTTTGACCAGCTACAAAGACATCTCTTTCTAATACTCCTTCAATAGTAACAGTTTGTCCTGCAATGAACAAATCTTTTTCGATAGTATCATTAATTTCTACAGTTTCGCCTGCATAAAAACCATATGTTAATGATGATTTTGATTTAATATTTTGTCCAGCTAAGAATGTTAAACCATCATTAGTAATCTCTTGTTCAACAGATTGGCCGGCATTAAATCTTAAACCATTTTCTTCACCAGTTATTTTTCCACTTTTAACTGAATCAAATAACTTAGCACTAACAGTAAGTGGTAATAATAATAGTACTAATACTAATAAAATCTTTTTAAAATTTTTCATTTTATCCATCCTTTCTTATAAAATTATACCATAATTAATTATGCGTTTAAATTGTTTTTTAGACTTTTTAATTTATTTAAAAACAATTCTTCATTATAATAATTTTTTGCAATAGATGGTGTTTTATATTTAGATACATCTTCAACAAAATCATCTATCTTCTTTCGTTCAGAGCTTGAATTAACTAATGTATCAATATTTTTATTTTTTTGACTATTTCTTAATAATTCTTCATAACTGATAATTGCTGTTTCTTCCTGATCCTTTTCATATGAAGTAAATTCAATTCTCGGCTTAGATTCTTCTTTTTCCAATTCTTCTTTTATTTTTTGGATATCATTATTCATATTATCCCCCACATTGTTTTTTTTCTTGTTAATTTTTTTTAATATCACTATAAGTAATATTATGATAATAATACACGATAGAACAAATATGTAATCATAAACAGATAAATTATTAATAAAATTTTTAATAATGATCACCTTCGTTCACATTTTATGCTAAATAAAAAGCAATGTAAATGTTGTTATTTATTATAACATTATTTTATTACATTGCAATTAATTTATTGCTCTTCAGATAGTACATATGGATTATCAGATGTACCTGTTCCTGTAAAGACAACATTCTTAGCTATATTTATAACTGGTCTTATTCCTCTATTTAAAGTACTAGGAGAATCAGTTTTAATACTTCCATCTTTATCAATTAGGAATGGATAATATCCTTTCTTTGCACTAGTCATTGTATAATAGCCAGTATCAAACGAAGCATTATATAAATAATAGTTTTGATTCTTTCCCTCAACCGGAGCACCAGCAGCAATTACCTCATCAATAGTAAGTAAGCCAATGTTTCCACGATAGAAAGTATTTAAACATTCAAAAGTAATAATTTTATCAACCATTACTCTATTATATGCTGTATATTTTTTACCATCAGTATCTAAAGTAAACTCATTACAAAAGTCACTTTTAGCAATATAATCGGCATATGGTTTTAATTCTTCTTCATAATATGCATTTAACATTTCAAGTGCATTTGAGTATTGGAATTCGTAACGGATTGCATCACGCTTAGAATAACTTCCAATCTCTCTTAAAAATCTATCTGAAACTAATTTAACTGAACCATCAGGATTAATTTTAACAATTCTCCAATTGGTATCAGCAAATCTTACCCAATTATTTTTTACATTACCTCTAAAATAATAAGATGTTCCACTTTCTTCATCTTTCTTAATTAACCCTTCAGACTCACTTGTTGCTTGTCCTAAAGGAGTTTTAGGTTCAAAAGAAATATTATTAAGTGTAAGAATTAAATCAGCAAAATAGCTCTTTTTAATTAATTCGTCATCTACACTAATTGTTCCATTAAACTCTTTACCAGATACTGTTAATTCATATGATTTCGTACTATTTGGTTGTATTTTTAATGAATCAACAATATTACCAATCAATATAGGTTTATCCTCTATTGATATGTCTTGTCCTTTTAGGCTATATGTTGCTTCTCCATTAATATCTTTAAAATAAATATAATAGAACTTATCTTCATCAGAACTATTTGTGACTGAAATAGTTAATTTTGTTTTCTCATTATCAAATTTATTACCATTTCTATAATTTATAGATAATAAATTATTTGTATTAACTACCAATGTTTCGTCAATAAATTTATCATAAAAAACATAACATGTTCCCAATAACAATAATGAAGTTATAGCAAGAGCAATAATATATAAAGGAAGTTTAAATCTTAATTTCATCTTAACATCAAGATTAATATCTTCAAGTTCAGAATAATCAGATATTTCTTCTACTTTGACTTTTTTCTTTTTAGTTTTCTTCTTCATATATCATCACCACCTTATAAATATAATTATAGATTAATAGAAAAAGAATAGCAACAAAATATACGATTTTATAGCATTAAAAAAATTGCTTATTAGCAATTTTCTATAACCAAACTCCGTATGTTACAGCAAGCATAGATAATAGGAATCCTATCGTCCAAAATAACTTAACTATATCTGGTTCCACCCATCCCAATTCTTCAAAATGATGATGAAGTGGCGCTTTTTTAAATACTTTTTTATTAAACTTTCTAATAGCAATTATTTGAATCAAACTTGATAATGTTTCAATAACAAATATACCACCAATAAGCAATAATGATACTTCGTGCTTAGTAAGGATAGCTATTGTAGCTAATGCTCCACCTAAAGATAGAGAACCAAGATCACCCATAAATATACGTGCTGGATGAGAATTAAATAATAAGAATCCTAATAAACCTCCAACAAGTAAGAATGAAAATATAGCTATTTCTTGATATCCTTCTAACCAAGTACAATTCCAAGCAATAATACCATAAGCAACAAATGCTATCGCAGATAAGCCACCGCATAAACCATCAAGTCCATCCGATATATTAACTGCATTTGTAGTACCTACCAACATTAAGAAAATAAATATACCAAAGCCCCAGCCTAAATTTATAGATATTCCTAAGAATGAGAAAGTAACTACTGAATCTCCTCCGCTCATACGATACAAGTAAAAAAACACTAACGCTATAGCCATTTCAATAAGAAACTTTGTAACTATAGGTAATCCAGCATTATTTTTAAACTTTACCTTTAAAAAATCATCTACAAAACCTAAACATGCATACGCTAAAAAGACAAATACTAAAATTATTAAATGATAGCTAATTTCAATACTACCCTTTATATATAACATGATTAAAGATAATATAACCGTAATAACAAAGATAAAACCACCCATTGTAGGCGTTCCCTCTTTTTTTAGATGTTTTTCCAAAGTCTTACTAACAGATTGGCCCATTTTTAATTTTCTAAAAAGAGGAACTAATATAAGACCACATACAGTGGAAATAACAAAACTTAGCATTACTGCCATTGCAGCTTTTGCAAGTACTAACATTTTTTATCACCCTCATCACGATTATACTACATATGTACATAGTAAATTAATCATTTTTACAAAAATATACAAACGATTTACACAAAAATCTACTTATTATAAAGAATTACATTAAATTTAGCTAATGTAGGTGCTAACACAGTAGCACATAATACTGCAAAAACTATAATTAAAATAAATATATAAAAGAACGCAGTAACAATTAGATTCATTTTATTTGGTTTTCCTGCTTTAGAAACAATATCTATTAATTCGTCTAAAGATTTCCCATTATTAGCTTCTTTTAATTTTTTAACTTTCTTTTCAGCATCTTTAAGATACATATTATTTACCAAGAACCCACAGCCAACACGCAATATTGGTAATGCAACTACTAAAATCAATTCTAAGAAAAATGATAGAATTGCATGAGAATCCATCTTTCTATAAGAAAAATATGCTGAACCAAATAAACAAAAACCTAAATTGAATTTTTTCTTTTTAAATTCATCATATTTATCCCCTACATAAGCTCTAAGCAATTTCTCGTCATCACTTATTTCTTGAGGGGCTTCAGTTTCCTTAACATCAGCAACATCAGGTTGTGATAATTCTTCTAATTCTTCTTCAGAGTCTTGTTGAACAGTTGAATTAGTTATTTGATTTATTCCCTCAACATTTGGAGGCGCAACTGGCTCAGGCACTTCCGGAACAGCCACTGGTTGTAAATCTATCACTTGATTAACCTCATTCATTGTTGGTTCAATTGGTGTAGCAATCTCCTCTACTGGTGCAACTGCAACAGGTGTTGATTCTACTGTTTGAACAACGGGTTCCACAACAGGTGCAGGAATTTCTACGACAGGTTGTTCAGGAATAACTGGTTGAACCGGATTTACTGTCTCAACAACAGGAATTTCTGGAGCAACAGGTTGCTCAATCGTAATAGGTTGTGGCATAACAGGAGTCTCTGCTACTGCCACTGGAGAATCAACCTGTACTGGTTCAGTATTTGCAATAGGAACATTATTTTGTTCATTATTAATTTGATTAATATCATTAATAATTGGGCCTAAATTAAAAGTCATTTCAGGATCAATTTCTATTTGCAAATCTTGATTGTTATCGACATTGTTATTTACTGCCTCTCCCATAATATTCTCCCTTTTTACTATTTGTTACCATTAATAATAACCTATTCTTTTTTAATTATATCATTTATGCAAAAAAAAATGAATATCATATATTCATTTTTTATTTTTTAAAAATACTTTGAAATTGCTCTACTTCATCGTTAAGCATTTCATCTGTTAATTTGGCATTTGCATCTTCCTGCTTACTAGAAATACCCTCAACCATTTTTATAGCACTTCCTTTTTCAACCTTAATAAAATTTGGTGCATATATTCTTTTTTCAGCAGGACCAATTGTACTATCTTCTGTTCTTTCTAATATATAATCATCAAGAACATTATTAAAGTATTCAAGTAATTTTTCATAGTCTTTATGACCATCAGATACTTTTAACACTTCCTTATTTTCACTTAATTCATACTTGTCTCTTACTATTTCATTATGATCTTTATCCCATATTTCTACATAGTAAATTTTCTTAACTTTGTTTTCTTTAGCAATCTCAATTGCCTTTTCTATAACACTTCTGCACCATGGACACATTTCATCACCAAAATATACATAGAATGATTCTTTGTTTTCAAGTTTTAAAACAATGTCATCAACTGTTGCATAAACAAACGGGTTAGCCTCTGGAATAGATACGGTTCTATATTTTCCTCCTCTTCCATTGTCCTTGTCATTTAGTGCTTCATAATCCTTTTTAAACTTTTTAGAATCTTCCGTTACTTTACTACTACATCCTGTTAATGAAATAACTAACATTAACATAAATACTAAAGTAATAATTCTTTTTTTCATTTCCTTCTCCTCCCTAAATAAATGATAACCTATCCTTGAATCCTATCATTATTTTACATTTTAAGTATATAATAAAAATCTACCCAATAAAAGGAATTTTACATGTTTTTTACAAAAAAAATAGCATTTTATAATGCTATTTTAATAATTCTTCTATAACAGAATCTAATTCACCTAAATCAACTAATTTGAATTCTATTTCTGTTCTAAGTTTTACTTCAACTTTATTCTCAGATGCCATTTTACCAACAGTAATTCTAACAGGTACACCGATTAAATCCATATCCTTGAATTTAACTCCACATCTTTCTTTACGATCATCAAATAAAACTTCATTCTTATAAATCTTGTTATATTTTTCATATAAGTCATTAGCAATCTTTACTTGATTTTCATCTTTAAAATCTGCCATTAAAATAGCTAACTTAAATGGCGCTATTTCCTTTGGAAGAATTAAACCATTCTCATCATTATTTTGCTCAACTATACTAGCTAATATTCTTCCTGGACCTATTCCATAGCATCCCATTTCAACATCTTGTGCTTTATTATTTTCATCAAGATATTTTAAATTTAATGCCTTAGAATATTTAGTACCTAATTTGAATAAGTTACCAACTTCAATTCCTTTTTTGAAATATAACTTACCACCACATTCAGGGCATGTATCTCCTTCTACAACTAAAGATATATTTCCTGAAATATCATAAGTGAAATCTTTTACATTACAATTCTTATAGTGATATCCTTCTTTATTAGCACCAACAATGAAATTTTTCATAGTTAACACTTCTTCATCAACAACTATTTTAGAATTTAATTTAATTGGTCCAGTATAACCAGGAACAGCATTAGATGTTGCAATTAATTCATCATTAGCAAAACCCAATTCTTTTGCATGTAATAATTCTAACACTTTATCTTCATTTAATTCTCTATCACCACGAATGAAGAATGTAACAAATTCTCCATCTACATTCATAAGTAATGCCTTAACTGTTTTCTTTGGATTAATTCCAAGATAATTAGCTACTTCTTCAATAGTTTTACTTTCAGGTGTAGCAACCATTTCTAAAGGTAATTCTTCTTCAGTATCCTTTTCATAAACAGTTTGAGCAACTTCAATATTCGCAGAATATCCGCATTTATCACAAAGGACTATTACATCTTCACCAATATCCGTTATAGCTTGATATTCTTCTGATAAATCTCCACCCATTGCACCAGTTGCACTAGTAACAATTTTATATTTAATTCCTAATCTATCATAAATATTATTATATGCTTGTTTCATTTTTCCATAAGATACATCTAATCCTGCTTTATCTTTATCAAATGAATAAGCATCTTTCATAATAAATTCTCTAACACGAATTAAACCATATCTAGGTCTTGGTTCATCCCTAAATTTATCTGCTTGTTGATAAATAGTAAAAGGTAAATCTTTATAACTTTTAACCATCTGTTTTGCAGCAATTGTAAATAGTTCTTCATGAGTTGGTCCTAATGCATTTAGTTTATTATATCTATCTGTTACTTTAAACATATCATTACCGAAAGCATCAGCCCTACCAGATGCTTCATAATAGTCCATTGGTATTAAACTAGGCATCAATAATTCTTGAGCACCAGCATTATCCATTTCTTCTTTGATAATACCTTCGATTTTAGATAATGTTTTAAATCCATTAGGCATGAACATATAAATTCCTGCTCCAACTTTTTTAATAAAACCTGCTCTTACTAAAAGAGAACCACTTACTGAGTCTTCATCTTTAGGATTTTCCCTTAATGTATAAAAATAACTATTACTTAATTTCATAATTACTCCGCCTTAAATTCCTCAAGCTTATTATCTTCATTTAGAATTTTATTAACTTGTTCAGTAGCTTTAGTTATCTTATCACTACATACTTTAGCTAATTTCATAGCTTCAGTATATTTTTCAATAGCTTTATCAAGTTCAACATTACCAGATTCTAATTCACGAACAATAGCCTCTAGCTCATTTAAATTCTCTTCAAAACTTTTACTTTTCATTTGATTATCTCCTTTACTGTCGCTTTTATTTCACCCTTCATAAATTTAATATTTAATTCATCGTCTTTTTTAAGCTTTTTAATATCTTTAATAATTTCATTTTCTTTCTTAACAACTGAATATCCTTTTTCTAAGATACCCAATGGATTCAATGCTTTTAATGTAGATAACAATACATCATAATTCTTTTTACATCCATCTATTATCGTTAAAGGATTTTTTAATATATATGCATCTTTAACTTTATCTAATTGAATTTTTTTGTTATCAATTATTGCAGTTATAACTCTATTATTTTGTTCTACTAAAGTATCCAATTTCTGCATCTTAACTTCATACATAGCCATTGGATTTTTTAGTATATATGATTGTTTTAAATTTCTCAATTCAATATATTTATTATTAACCATATTTTTAATATTTTTATTTAATCTAATCTTATACTGATTAATAATATTTAATGTATCCATCACTGTAGGAACAGCCATCTCAGCTGCACCTGTTGGTGTCGGTGCTCTAAGGTCCGCAACAAAGTCTGCGATAGTAAAATCTATTTCATGACCTACAGCGCTTATAACTGGTGTATTACATTCATATATAGCATTTGCTACTATTTCTTCATTAAATGCCCACAAGTCTTCAATAGATCCTCCACCACGTCCTACAATTAATGTATCTAGTCCAAAAGCATCTGCTTTCTTGATTTGCTCCACGATATTTGGAGCAGCACTTGCGCCTTGAACTAATGATGGGAATAATATAACTTCACAAGAAGGAAATCTTCTTTTAATCGTACTCATTATATCTTTAATTGCAGCTCCAGTTGGTGCTGTAACTACCCCTATCCTACTTGGATACTTAGGTATTCTTTTTTTATGTTCTGGTCTAAATAAACCTTTTTGCTCCAATTTCTTTTTTAGTTTTTCAAATTCAATATATAAGTTACCAATTCCATCTGGTTGCATAGACTCAACATATATTTGATAACTACCCGCAACAGGATATGCAGAAATTCTACCCACAACTAAAACATTCATTCCATCTTCAGGTTTAAATTCAATATTTCTAGCTGCACTTGCAAACATAACTGCATTTATTCTAGAAGTATCATCTTTTAAAGTGAAGTAAAAATGACCTGTAGTATGGTTTTTAAAATTAGAAATTTCACCCTTTAAATATACTCTATTTAAAAAAGCGTCTCTTTCTAAAACACCTTTTATATAATTGTTAAGTTCTCCTACTGTTAAATAATTTAGTTCCATTTCTATTCCTTAATAATCTTATCTAAAGTTGCATTAATAATTTTTCTAACTGAATCATCACTATAGTTCTTAGCTAATTCTAAAGCTTCATTAATAACAACAATCTCCGGAGTATTTGTATGCTTTAATTCATAAATAGCTATACGCATAATTGCTGCTCCAGTTTTATCTATTCTATCAATTGTCCAATCTTTCATATATTTATTAGCCAATTCATCTATTTCAGTTTGATGTTCAACCACACCATTTACTAATTCATTTATAAATTCATTTTGAATTTCAACGTTTTCTTTAATAACATCTTCAACGTTGTATTCAATCTTTCTATCTTTATAAATTTCTATTTGATACAAAATAACCATGCTTAATCTTCTAGCTTCATTTCTACTAATTGCCATAGACGTCACTTCCTGTGTTAATTTTACTAAAAAATGATAGAAAAGTCTATATAAAACAAGAAAAAGAATGGACTCCATTCTTTTTCATTCATATTTATTTCTTCGGCTTTTTAGGAACACAATTTTTAACAAAATATGCTCTTTTTATTTCCCCATCTATTTCTTTACGAAACATAACAGGTAAGTTAATATCTATTTCTTCCATAAGGTCAGTATCAAGAAATAAAAATACTTCATTATCACATTCTATTTCTCCAGTAAAACCATCAAATTTTATAACTTTACCAATACTATACTCCACGTGCCCCTCCTCTTCTTGCACTTTCTATTCTCTCTTTTGCTTGCATAGCTTCTTCAACTGCTCTTTGATCAGTATCTATTACTTCCATATGAATCTCATCGTTCATATCTACATAAATATACCAATCGTTATTAGCTTCAGCATATTTAAAACCATCCACTTTTACAGGCATAATGTAGTGATAATCGTTTCCTTCCAACATCATTTTTATTGAATGAACTCGATTAACAAAAACATTTAATTTTTCAATATTTGTTATAACCTTTACTACATCCCTAGCAGTCTCATATAATGGTAAATTTTCTTTATCAAAATTAATTGGAACAAATGGTTCATCTTTTGCTCTAGTTGCTAAAACTACATCTTTTTTCAATACATCTGTGTAGAAATAAGGCAATCCTTCACGTGGATCTTCAATACCCAAATCTACTTCTTCGGCATCATATGGTACAACTAAAGTTTTATGAATTACAACATTATCAATTGAATATGATGAATCATTTGATAACTCAATAATATCTCTAGCCACTTGCTGAATAACTTCATATAACTCAGCATCAGCAAATTCCGTAAAATCTTCTGCATTCTTATTAATTTTACATTGATGTGCAAACTGATTTAAAAATACCGTATTACCATTTCTAAATCCCGCTGCACGTGACACATACCTACCAGTCTTTGCATCCTCAAAACGAATAAAGAAACCATTTATATTTGTTAAACAGAAGTTTAATAATGTTTCAGCTTGCCCGCCAATTCTCATGCAAGAATCATCTCTTTCGCCAAAGGATAAATTACATGGATTAGTAAAATTGCCTAACACTACTCTTAATTGCTTTCCATTGATTTCATAAACTTTATTAATCGGTGGTATTGTTACACTTTTTCTTAAATAATTATTTTTTGAATATTCTACAGATTCATCAGATCTTATAGTACCCAGTGTTTTCTTAACAACACTATGTGCTCCTTCATTTGCAGCTATCAACAAAGCATCTTCTGGAGTAAGTATTTGTGAATAAACACTTGATATTTGTGAATATGCTTTAGACTTATTTATTACATCATATAACGATACATTTCCTAATTCATTTGACTTATTAATATGAACAAAGTAAGAAATAAATGTTGCAAGCTTATTTTCATCAAAATGAAGTTTTAAGATCTCATTATTATTAATAAAATCTAATAATCCTTTGGGTAATAAATGTAATTTCCTTTTTTGAAATATTTCCTTAAGCTTTGTAAAACTTTCCTCATCATCTAATAAAGCATATAATTGTTCTATTCTAATTGATGATAATACCTTATACATATCTAGTCCTGAATGGCCAGGTATCCACTTGCTTTTTATTTTCTTCTTGTACATATTAATTATAACATCACGATAATTATTTAATACTTCTTTGCTATAATTTTCCTCAATTATCTGCTCGCCAATTTCCCTAAATGAATACATTTCTCTTGCAACAACAGATTGAATATTTTTTAATTCGGCTCCTTTGTCAAAGTAAAATGCAAATAAATCATCAATTAAATCATCATCTAAACCTTTTTTCTTTAATCTATTTCTTAACTCCGTATTAAATAAAAGTGAACTATTTGGTAGCATAAGATTTTTAGTAACAAAGAAGTCAAATAAAGCTGCCTTATAACTTTTTTCATCATAAACAACTTCCAAATCTACATCTTGTACCAAATCATATGTTTCATGATAATTTTCTCTTTTCTTTGCTATATAATGATTTGCAATTTCTCTAAGTAAATTATTACTTTCTGAACTTGCATTATTCTTATATTCATTAAACACCCAAAAAACAAAAGTTCTTGGATCTTCTCTAAATCTTTTATCTATTTTTGGATGATTATCAAAAAATTGTTCATCTAATTCTCTTATAATATCATTAATCAATTCCATAGATAGACTATCGTGTTCTATTTGATATTTTATTTTAGTAAGAATATCAATTATATCACTATTTTGAATTTCAAATTCTTTTTGTTTAATGTTATCATAGGCTGCTGCAATATCTATAAAAGAATATGCCTGAGTATCAAATAATGACATCAATTTATTAAATTTATCATCATCTAAAGAAATAATAGGATTAATACTTTGAGTTTGAATATATTTTAATATAGATATTCCAAATTTTTTCTTTAATCTTAATGCGTGTTTATAATTTAAATTAAAATAATTACAATAAAATTCCAACATTACTTCTTTGTTTTCTTCAGTTAATTCTTCAAGTATTTTAAAATCTTTTCCAAATAAATGATTAACTAATGGTAAATAGTCTTTACGTTCTATATAGTAATTAATTAATTCATTACTTTTAAATAAAATACAAGATTGCTCCTCAATTAATTTTCTATAAAAATATTCGCTTTCGCACACATGTTTATATATACTTTTAAGCAACGGTTTCCTTATATCCAAAGTTCGTATTGTCTTTAAAAACAAATCATATTTTTTTGCCTTTAATAACACTTGAGAATAAGTATAATCTATAAAAGTTCCAGTATCATCATTAGGCATTAATTCTATTTCATTATCCGATTTCAAAAAATCTTTTATTAATTTATTAGATTCCTCAACTAAAAGATATGAATCATCAACATATATTTTTTTAGTATATTTACATTCTAGTATAGCTTTTAACAATTTTGGATATTTAGCAACAGAAAAATTATAATAATTGATTCTATCCATATAAACTGGATCTTCAGCATTTATTTTATCAACAATAGCATCAATATACTTAGAAGCTTCTTTGCTGTCAAGAATTGGTTTTATCTCACCCTTATCAATCAATGCATTGCATACACTTGGATCCTCGATTGCAAACGTATCACTTTTTTTGAATGCGGCAATTGATTTAATAGTAACTTCATTGCCTCTATTAATGTGTTCACAAAGTTCATGATTTATTTCATCTCTAGTTTTAAGGCCACGTTTTTCAACTGCATAAGCTAGACTATAATCACCTTTTCTTAATAAAGCCAATAGCATTTCATTTATTTGTGACTCATTAAAATTAATAGCTAAAAATTTATAGAGATCCTCTTTATTTAAAACACATCCTTCCCATGGACATTTTGGATCAGTAATTAATTCATAAAATCTCATTTTAATTGGAGCTGTTACTAAAACTTTATATGGTAAAACTTTTGAGCCCTTTAAAATAGCATTATATGACAATTTATCACAAAAATGAGTAAAAATAGTAAATACATAGTCTCTACTTTCTAAAAGAGCTAAAGGGAATCCAAGGGAATCCCATGGATAATCCTTCATTAGACGCGTAAATAAATTTAAATGTTTTTTACCCAAATGTATGTATTTAGCATTTGCTATAGCATCATACTGTTTGGCATTTAATATCCATTCTAAATCAGTAGCATTAATAATTTTGCTAGTATATTTATATTTATTATAATCAAATCTTTTTTTAGCCACCTTTTCTAGTTCTTCATAATGAGAACTAGTAATATATTCTTCCTTAAAAGAATCCATACTCGATGGAACGAAAGTATTATCAAGCCAAATAAAAGCTTTATAATAAGTTAGTGAGAATGCTTCATCCTCGATATAATAATCATCTTTGATTTCTCTATTTACAAAATTTAATATGTCATGATTCCAAGTACGATAGTCTAGCGTTAACATTTTAACAAGCAAAGATTTTAATTCCATATCAAAAATAATGAGACTCTTCTCATTGTCATCAAAATGAAAATCAAAATGAGTAATTTTATTTTTAATTTTTTCTCTCACTACTATTACTATCCTTTATACACTATTGATTTTATCACATAAATACTAAAAAAGAAACAAACTACTTTGTTTCTTTTTTATATATTTCTTTTAATTCAATTAGTTTATTTAGAGCTTCCATTGGAGTTGTATTCATTGGATCCAACTCTTTAATATATTCTTCTAATTTAGTAGGTTCTTTATTTTCCTCAAAACTCATAGATAATTGAACATTATTATTGACTTTAATACTTTTCTTACTCTTATTATCACTTTCATAATATTTAAGTATTTCTGATGCTCTAGTAATAATATCATCTGGTAAATCTGCTAACTTAGCAACATGAATACCATAGCTCTTATCTACAGCTCCAGGCTTAATTTTATGTAAGAATGTTAGTTTATCATTTTCTTCAACTGCAGAAACATGTATATTTTTTATTACACTTATTTCCTTACTTAATTCTGTTAATTCATGATAATGAGTAGAGAATAAAGTAAAACACTTTATATTCTTGCTAACATACTCTAAAATGGCCCTAGCAAGGCTCATACCATCAAATGTAGCTGTTCCTCTACCTAGTTCATCAAATATTAATAAACTGTCTTCTGTGGCGTTTATAATAGCATTTCTTGCTTCTTTCATTTCAACCATAAATGTTGATTCGCCACTTACTAAATCATCTGATGCACCAATACGTGTATAAATCTTATCTAAAATAGGCAATTTAGCGCTTTTAGCGGGCACAAATGAACCCATTTGAGCCATTATAGCTATAAGAGCATTTTGACGCATATACGTTGATTTACCGGACATATTAGGACCTGTTATAAGAAGAGTAGTTGTATTATTATCCATATCACAATCATTAGGAACATATTCATTCTTTAATGATGAGGCAATAATTGGATGTTTTCCTTCTTTTACTTCAAATATATGATTAGTATTTAAAGTTGGTCTAACATATCCATATTGATCAGCTACAACTGCTAAACTGGTTATAGCATCTATTTCACTTATAACATCAGCAGTTTGCTTAATAAGTAATATATCTTTTTTTACTAATTCTTTTATTTCTACAAATAATTCATATTCTAAATCTATTATTTTTTCTTCAGCATTTAGAATTAATGATTCTTTTTCTTTTAATTCAGGAGAAATATATCTTTCAGCATTAGCTAATGTTTGTCTTCTTTCAAAGCCAAATTCAGGTTTAATTTCACCTATCTGTCCTTTAGATACTTCAATATAATATCCAAATACTTTGTTATATCCAACCTTTAAAGTCTTAATACCAGTCTTTTCTTTAATTTCATTTTCAAAACTAGCAATAAACTCTTTTCCCCCACTACGGATACTTTTTAGTTCATCAAGTTCTGCATTATAACCTGACTTTATCATTCCTCCTTCTTTAACCCCAACAGGAGCATCAGGAGAAATAGTTCTCTCTAATAAATTATAAATACTTTCATGAGTATTAATTATATAATCAAAACCAAGATTTTTAACAATAGATTTAATCGCTGGCAATACACTTAAACTTTGTTTTAGTTGTAATAAATCTCTTGCATTAAATGATCCATTAGTCAACTTACCAGTTAATCTTTCTAAATCATATATTTCATATAAAGCATCACATAGTTGTTCCTTATAAATAAATTCTGTATTAAGTTTTTCAATTTTATTATATCTATCATTTATTTTATTTATATCTTTCAAAGGGTTCATTAACCAATTCTTTAATCTTCTTGAACCCATTGCTGTCTTACATTTATCAAGTAACCATATTAAGGAATACGTTCTTTCTTTTTGCCTAATGGTTTCAAATAACTCTAGATTTCTAACTGCATGAATATCCATCTCTAGATATTCTAATTTATTAACAACCTTAACTTCACTTATATGGCTTAAATCTTTTAATTGATCTACTTTAAGTAAATAGAATAAATGTTTAATACCCATCTTAACCATATTATCAACAGAGTTATCTAGCCAAGGTATATCTTCATCATCTAAAGTATTGCTATTAATATCTATTTCTAAACCATAATTATTTTTTAATGTATTTATTAAATTAACATTTAAGTTATCTAATAAAACTAATTCTTTAATTCCTAAATTTAATATTTCATTTATAATCTTTTCATCATTATTTTCTAATTTAATACTTGATAAATTACCAGTAGAAATATCTAGAGTAGTAAGAATATAACATTCACTAAATTTAATTAAACTAGCTATTAATGATTCAGAATGAGAATCTAATAATTCAAAATCAGCAATAGTACCTTTACTAACAACACTTATAACTCCCCTTTTAACCATTCCAGTTGCTTTTTTAGGATCTTCTAACTGTTCCACTATAGCAACCTTATATCCTTTATTAACCAGTCTTTCTAAGTATTGCTTAACAGCATGATGCGGAACTCCACACATAGGCACTCTTTCTTCTAATCCTGCAACTTTACCAGTTAATGTTAGTTCTAGTTCTCTTGATGCTGTAATACCATCTTCAAAAAACAATTCGTAAAAATCCCCTAATCTAAAGAATATTAAAGTATCAGGATATTGATCTTTAATCTCCATCCATTGTAACATCATAGGACTAAGTTTTTTTCTATCTACTTCTAATCTATTCATACTTCTACCACTCGTATGAATTATTATACCAACTCTATTTATAAAACACAATTAAACACATAAAAAAAATACTGAATTAATCAGTATTTCTCATTCTTATTTATTAGGACATGTATCCATATCTAAAGTTTTATCACCAAAGAAGAATGGTACATATTCTACTGCGTTATAGCATTTTCTTTTATAACGATAAACTTTATATCCTAATCCTGTACAAGAATCAACAGTTCCATCTTTATACTTTTCAGTATGTTTAGCAATACAGAACATTGGTTCTTTGTTAGAACGAACCTTATACAAATCATATAAGCAAATGCACATCCAAGCAATTAAAACAAACCAAAGAATAAAGTTTGTAACTCTATAGAAAATAGATTTTTCTTCTTTTTCCTTCTTGTTCTTTTTCTTCTTATCGAAGAATTCTTCTTCTGCTTCTTTTCTTTCTGCCTTTTCTACTTCTTCGTTAGTTTCTTCAACTACTTCTTCCTTTTCAACTTTCTCAACTTTTTCAGCATTCTTTTTCTTTGCCATTCAAACTACCTCCTTACTTTTTATCATTGAAACTAAATTCGTCATCTATTAATCTATTAACATCATCAGAATTTAATTTTTGATCATTTACAATTCTAATAACAGTTGAATATAAAACTCTAAGTCTTAATTTATCAACATCAGTCATATTAACAAATTTTAATCTAACTGGATATCCACAATCTAAATATAATAATAATTCTGCTCCAGATCTACTAAATATTATAGAACAAGTGGATACTGATTTATATGGTATCATATAAATCTGTCTTTTGAAACCAAAACTATCAAATAATACAACTTTTTTATCAGAAAATACACCATGATCTGTTAAAGTCTTATATGCAGCTAGTATTTTTTCATCATCAAATACATAATCTTTAATATATTTAGGTAAATTCTTTTTATCTACCACTCTTGAAAAATTAAAATATTTGGTGATTTCTTTGTATTTAATATATGCCACAATATCACATCCTACGACTTAATTATATAATATTTTGAAAAAAAGTAAATAACAATGAAGTTATTTACTTTTTTCATCATACTATTTCTTCATTGATAAATAATTAAATTATTCTTCAACTTCAGTTTCGTTAGAATTAGATTCAGTTGATTCAACATTTTCAACTTTAGATTCTTCAGAAGGAACAGTTTCTCCAACTGTTTCTTCTTCAGTTTCCTCTACTGGTTCAGAAGTTTTTGCTTCTTCCTTTGTAGTGTCTTCTTCAGTTTCTTCAACAACTATTTCTTGTTCTTCAACTTTAGTTTCTTCTACTGGTTCAGAAGTTTTTACTTCTTCATCAATAATTTCTTCTTCAACTTCTTCAACAATTACTTCTTGTTTTTCAACTTCAGTTTCATTGTTAACTATGTTTTCAGAAGATACTACTTCAGTAGTTACATCTTCAGCAACGTTAGCTGTTTCGTCAATTACTTGATTATCAACTGCTTCATTTATGATAGTTTCATTTAATTTCTCATCAACTTTAATTGATTCGATTTCAGATTCTACACTCTTGCCAACTTCCTCAGGCATTTCAATGTCATCAGGAGATTTTGTTATACTAACGTTTAATTCTAATTCTGGATTATTTAATTCAGATTCAGACATACTATCAGTAACACTTCTCAATTTAACATTTGCAGATGCCATACGCATCTTACTTCCACCAGGTAAAGTCACATAATATACAACTTTTATTGAAGATCCTGCTGGGAATAGAGATGCATCAACATCATATTTTCCATCTAAATCCTTATAGATGTATCTTTCACTTGCAGGTATTGAAGTATCTGCTGTTGGATCAGAAGTATATTTCTTAAATTCTTGATTATTTACATAAATAGTAAGTGGATGAGAAGAATCAATTTGAACTGTACCATGTTTTACTTCTCCGTTTACTTCGAAGTCTCCAGTCATTTCAGTAACACCTTGTTCTGTCCATTCTTCTTTTGGTACATCAAGGGCAGCCTTAATAAATCCAAATATTCTTTCTAGGTCTTCTTGTGTAGTTGCAGATTCATATGCTGTTCCACCGGTTTGATTACTAATGTTATTTAATACAGCCATTTCGCTTGCGCCAACACCGAATCCTATTGAATAAATCTTAGCTGGTAAATTCTTAAGACTTGTTACTTGAGAATCATAATTATCTCCAGTATTTTCACCATCAGTTAAGAATACAACTATATTTTCATTTCCATTTGATTTTAATGAGTTCAATGCATCTTTTGCAGCAGTGAACGCTTCTTTATAAGGTGTTGCACTATTATATGGATAATCATTTAAATCATCTAATTTATCTTTTAATCCATTATTACCATTAACATCATTATAATTACCTACAACGCTACCAACTATATTGGCATAGTTTGTATTGTTTCTTGATCCAAATGTATAAACTGCTAATTTAGAATTATTTGTATTATCATTTACTGATGGGAATATCATATCAATAAATGTCTTTGTAGCAGCCTTAGCATCTACAAATCTTGAAATTGGAATAGGATTATTAGACTCATCAGCACAATATCCATCTCCTGGATCGTATACACATGTATATCTATTTCCTGTTGGATTCTTAGTACATACAAATCCATTATTCTCATAAGTAGATATACCATACTCACTAAATGAACCATAACGAGGTACGTTCTCAACTATTGTCTTTATGAAATTTCCATTACAATCAGTTGTCTTATATCCCATACTTCCTGATTCATCAACTAATACGATAATATTATATCCCTTAGTATTCGGAGTCTTTTGTACAAATGATACTTCTGTTTCAATCATTTCAGTTATTGGTTCTTCATCATGATAAATTACATGATTTTCTTGGTCATCATTTAGGTAAATTGTAGATTGAGAAGAAACTGTTTGACCAGGAACTGCTCCTTCACCTTCAACTGTTACTGTAATAGTTACTACTACAGATTCTCCAGCTGGTATGCTTCCTACTACAATTCCACCATCAGATAGACTACCAGTAACGCTTACGCCATCTGGTGTAGCTGATGCTGATGTTGTTATTGGTGAATCAGCTAATAATTGGTCAACTATTGTAATTGGATCACTATCATCAGTTCCATTGTTAGTAACTGTTATAGTAAATGTAATGGTATCACCATAAGATAATTTATCTCCTGATTCAACATCTACTGTCTTAGTAGCTCCTACATCAATATTTTGTTGTCTCTTTCTCCATGAACCAGTAAATTCAACATCATGGTCTGGCATATCGAATTTGTTATCAGTTACTGTAACATCATCAGTATTCCATCCTTCGAATACATATCCCGGTAATCCAGGAGCATCGGCTACTGTTACTTCAGTGCCATATTCAACATCAGTTCTTCCTGCTGGTAATTCTGGTAATGTTACTCCTTCAATAGAGTTTTCATAACTATAAGTTACATCACTCTTAGCAACATCCCATTGAGCATATAATGTTAAGTTATCAGTTAATTTAACTGTATCTTTATCATCATAATATGTGCTTTCACCAGCTGCATCAGTAGTCCATTTAACGAATGTACTTCCTGTCTTAGTAAATGCATTTTCATTTAATACTGTATCAGTATTATAAACAGCTGTTTGTTTAGCCATTGTTCCACCAGTATTTCCATTACCATTGAATGTAATTACTGGGTTAATTGTAAATTTACCAGTTTTATATGTTACTGTGTAATTTCCTTGTGTAGCATCTCCGCTTGGTGTAATTGTGTATTCACCAACATTTTCACCAGTCGCTCTAGCTACTGTATAAGTAATTGTATCTGTTCCAAGTAATCCTGTTACTGTTGCTGTTAATGTTGGATCAGATTCTCCATAAGCCTTAGAATTATCATTAGCTTTTACAGTTACAGCTACTGCTGTTACTTTTAATGTTCCAAGATTTTCTGTTGTTACTTCATAGTTATCAGCATTTGCTGTTCCCCATGAAATTTCATATGTATTTGATGTTTCTCCTACATTTGTTTGTGTTCCTGTTGTTGTTACTGTTGCTGTTTCGTTATTTACTAATCCAGTTAAGCTTCCAGGAGCTGTTAATGCATTTCCATCATATACTTTTTCAGCACTTTCAGTTGTTACTGTAAGTGGTGCTTTAGTAATCTT
>JAEEGL013303494.1_pt1 | contig 30519 bp, 18 predicted proteins | sample 9134231 | NCBI WGS metagenome assembly JAEEGL01 (sample SAMN16246548, study PRJNA631951) | gut metagenome | biome: gut microbiome; feature: rumen; material: fiber-attached | host: Bos | place: Iran: Karaj | collected 2018-10 | reverse complement strand
GTGAAAAAAATAATAAAAGAAAAATAAGTGAAAATGAAAATTTTGTTTCTTTTAATTTTGAAAGAAAAAATTCTGATAAAAATTCTAATTATAATAAAGAAAAAACAGAAGAAGAAATTATCTTTGAAAAAATGAATTTTTTTGGAGATTCACAATATGGAAATTTTGGGATGAAAAAATCAAAAAAAGAAAAAAATAAAAATAATGATAATATAGAAAATGAATTAAAAGAAAGTGAAATGTTAAGAGATTCTTTTGGAGAAAAAGTTTTAAGAGATTTAAGAAATTTAAGAGCTGAAGAAAATGAGAAACAAAGTGAAAAAAAAAATAAAAAAAAAATAAATAAAAATTATATTTTTATTTTATATAAAATTGGAAAAAATAAAAAACAATTATAATGAACTCACCTTTAATAATATCTCCAGAATTAATAAATAAACTTAAAAATACAGAAGAATATAAAAGAAATTCAGCAATGTCAAATAGTATAAATTATTTAATAGGAAAAATAGAAGAATTAACAGAAAAAAATTCTAAATTAATTAAAAAAAAATGATGAAATGAGTTTAAATTTAAAAAAATTAATGAAAAATTATTTCAATTTAAAACAGATAATAATTTATTAAAAGATGAAATCAAAATTATTGAAAATTAAATTAAATATTACTGAAAAACTTAATAATAGTTTAGAAGAAACAATAAAAGAATTAAATTTAAAAATAGAAAATCAAGAAAAGAATTTTAATAAAAAATGTGAAAACTTTAATAATATATTAAATGAATATAAAAATATTTTTGAAGAATTAAAATCAAAAAAAGAAACTTTAGAAAATAAATTAAAACAAGCTTTTAATGATATAAATAATTGTAAAGAATTAATTCAAAATTATCAATTTGAAATAAATAAATTAAAATCAAATAAAATTGCTTTAGATATATTAAATAAAAAAAAAATCAAAAGTTATGAAATATTATTAAATAAATTAAATAATAAAATAAATCAAAAAGAAAAAAAAATTAAAAACAATAAATATGAAATTAAAATTTAATAATGATAAATTTCTAAATGAAAAAAAACAAAAAGAATATATTTTAATAAATGAAAAAAATAATAAAAAAAAAATAATTGAATTAAAAGAAAAATTAGATGAATATAAAGAGATATATAAAAATAAATCAAATGAAATAGAAAATTTAAAACAAATAGGAAAAGAAAAAATAAAGATATTAATGTTTTCAATAAAGCTAATATTCTATTATTTATTTCATTTTCTAGAAGAATATGAGAAGATGTACAACATATTTTTAAATTGTTTTTTTTAATTTTATTTTTTTCAAAATGAAATTTATAAATAAATTTTTTTAAAATTTAAAATTTAAATTGAATTATGAAAATTATAAATCTAATTAAATTAATTACATTCTTAACTTGAATTATATATATTTTACATTAAAATCCTATATTTACAATAATTTGTTTTATTAAGTCTTTAGTAATTTCTTCTTTTCCATTCATATGATATAATTTCAAAATATTATGTTTTCCTCCTTTACTTATTTCAATAACCGCAACATTATTCCCTTTAGTACAATTAAATTTATTATTATTTGATTTTTCAATTCTTTTGAAATGAAATTGATTTTCTTTACATAAAATATTTAATTGTTTAACTATCAAATCATAACTTAAAGTTGAAGTACATAAAGCGAAAGAATTATTTGCTTCAACACTTAATCCAATTAAAGGAATATCTATTTTTTGTTCTATTCTTTTATTATTATTTGTGTTTTTTAAGTTATTATTACTTGTATTATCATTATTAGTATTATTATTATTATTATTTATGTTATTGTTATTAGTATTATTATTATTATTGATATTTTTTTCTTTCTTTTTCTCTGTGATTATTCTTTTTGAAGAATTTTTAATTTTATGAAATCCAGAATTTAATTGTTTATTATTAATTTTATAACTACAATTTTCTTTATTATTATTTCTATTATTTCTACTATTTAAATCAACATATCCTTTAGGAATATTAATAAATTTATTTTTAAAGTTAGAAGCAAAAACAGTTTTAATAGAATTATGGAATTTTTGTTTGGAATTTTTTTTTTCAAAAAATTGATTTTTTTTATTGAAATTTTTTTTAGAAATATCAATATCAACAATTTTAGGTTGAAACAAATGAGAAAATTTAGTTCTTTTCGTAATATTAGTAGAAGAATATCTAATACTATTATTATTAGAATTAATAATATTATCATCTCTTTTTGAATTAATTGATCTTTCAGTTTTTCTTTGACTATTATTAATAGTAGAATCTTTAGAAAAAGATTTTTTTAATATATTATTATCAGAATAAATATTTTTTAATAATAAAGGTCTTTTATTGATTTCTTTTTTATGACTATATGATAATATTTTTCCTTTTTTTTTATTTTTTCCTTCTGTTATATATTTAAAAGGAGAAATTCTTGATTTTGAAAACTCTTTTGATTTATTATTTGAAAAAGAACTATTTTGACTTATTTTTCTTTTATATTTTAATTTATTTTCTGGTTCTAAATTTATAGTATTTGAAGGAATAAAAACTTGCTTATTTATTATATTTATATTATTAATATTGTAATTATTAATATATATATTTTTATTATTTTTATTTTTTTTTATATAATGAAAAAAATCATTTGAATTATCAAATGTTATTGAAGTATCAATAATTTCTCCTTTATTATTATTATCATTATTATTATTTAAATTATTTCCTATTTTATTTATTTTTTCTTTTTCTTCATAACTAACACTTTTAATTCTTTTATTTTGAATTAGTGGTTTTTTTATTTTTTTATATTTTAAAGTTTTACTTAATCTTTGATTATTATCTAAAAAACCATATTTAATGTTTATATCTTTTTCATATTGTCCATTTAATTTTATTATTTTTTCTAAATCTAAAGTTGGTAAATTTGTTTCTGAATTTTTTTCTAATTTTAATAATGGTTTATTACTTTCTGTATGATTTATTTTTATTAATGGTGTTTGAACTCTTTTTTCTTGTTCTGAATATTTTTCTTTTTTTATTTTCTGTAATTTTTCTTTTATTTTTTTTGTTTTATGATGAGATTTTATTTTTTGAAATTTATTTATTTCTTTTTTTGAAAATTTTTCTATATTTTTGTTTTTAATGTTTTCTATTTTATTTTTTATTTTTTCTATATTTTTATTTTTTATATTTTCTATATTTTTATTTTCTTTTTCTTCATTTTCATTATTATTTGTTATATTTAATTTTTCTTTTTCAATATTACAATTACTAGTATTATATTCTTTATTATCAATTTTATTCTCACTTAAAATTTCTTCTTTGTTATTATTTTCACTTAAAATATCATCTTTAATTTCTAAATCATTACTTATAATTTCTTCTTTATCATTTATTTCTAAATTATTAGAACTTATATTATTAAAATTATGAGATAAACTATTTTCACTTTTTTCAATAAAATTTTGACTTAAATTATTATGACTTAAACTATTCTCATTTATATTATGACTTAAATTATAATCACTTTTTTCATTATTTTTATTATTTAAATGTATTTCTAGACTTTCTATGTGATTATGACTTAAATTTATTTCACTTTTTTCAATATTTTTATTAATTAAACTTATTTCACTTTTTTCATTATTATTATTACTTAAATTATCTTCTTTTTCACTTTTAATATCATTAATTGTAATTTCACTTTTATTATCTTTTTTAGATTCTTCATCATTAATTTTATCATTAAAATCAGTTTTAATAATCTCTTTAATATTATTATCCATATTTTTTTTATTTTCCCTTTTATTCCTTTCACTAATACAATTAATATTATTAACAATATTTCTATTAACATCATCATCATCATTAACTTTATTATTATCATTATTGGTATCATTATTTTCATTAATATTATTATTATCATTATCACTTTCAGGTTCAATAACTTTTTCATCATCATTAATAATTTTTTTTTCTAATTTCTGAAAATTTTTTTTATCAAAACTCAACATAATTTCATTTCCAAATCCATTAAAACCAAATTTTTTAATCATCAAGAAATAAGTTGTAGTAATACTATTATGTTTATTTTGACTAATCATATCAACAATTTCATCATAACTATTTTTAACATCAAAATCATGAATAATTTTAAGAACAATATCTTTATTAATATTACTTATTTTAAGGTGGTTTCCAAAAAGTAAAAAATTTTTAAATTCTTTTTGATAGAAATTTTTACCAAACTCTAAAAAAGGATGATTTTTAATATCAAGTACATTTAATCTTTTTTTAACATTAACACATAATATTTTTTTAATAAGATCTTTACATTTGAAAGAGATTCTATCAGGGAAATTTAATTTTCCATTGATGATTTTTCTATATAATTTTTCATTATCTTTATCTTCAAAAGGCAAATAACCACAGACCATTGCATATAAAACAATGCCACAAGACCATAAATCAGCAAATAAACCATTATATTTTTTTCCCATTATCATTTCTGGAGCTGCATAACAAGGACTTCCACATGGAGTATTTAATAATTGATTATCATAATATTGTATTGAAAGACCAAAGTCTATTAATGATAATATTAAATTATTCTTTAATAATATATTTTCTGGTTTTATATCTCTGTGACTTATTTTATTTTTATGAATAAATTCTATTGCTGATATTAATTGATAAAATAATATACTTGATTCTTTCTCTGATAAATATTTTTTTCTTACTATATAATCAAATAATTCCCCTCCTTTCGCATATTCCATTATTATATAATAATTTTTAGAATCTTCTATTATTTGATATATTTTTATTATGTTTGGATGGTTTAATAATTTTATTATTTTTATTTCTCGAGATATTCTCTTTAAATCTTCTTTATCTTGAATTTTATCCTTCTCTAATATTTTTATTGATACTTTCTCTCCTGTTGGAATGTGATATCCTAATTTTACTTTCCCAAATGTTCCTTCTCCTATTGTCTTCTCTATTTGGTAATAATCTAAGGATTCTGATTTTTTCTTTTCTTTTGACATTTTTATTTATTCTTTTTTAAAATTTAATTTTTTTTTAAAGATAATATAAAATTAATTTAAAAGGAAAAAGTTTTCATACATGAAAATCCTTCTTTTTCTTCTTTTTTACTATCTTTATTATTATCATCTTTATTATCATTTTTATTATCTTGTTCTTTATTAATATTTTTACTTTCATTTTTTTTAGCTTGTCCAAGAATATTAATTTTTTCTTCGACATTATTTTCACTTTGTGATTTATTTTTAGTAGTATCAATCTCATTATTTTCATTATTATCAAAATTTTGGAAAATTTCTTTAAATTGTCTATTCATAGAATTAGTTTTAGCTCCAAAAGTAATTAATAATTTACAAAATTCTTGATTTAACTGAACATCTTTTCCATTATATAAATTTTCAACAGCAAAATCTAAAGGAGTATCCCCATTAGCATTAATTTTACTTAGATTAGTATATTTAAATTTAATTAAAACAATAACAAATTGTAATTGTTTAAAAGCAATAGCATAATGTAAAGGAGTATTTTTAACAGGATCAAAGAAATTATCATTAACATCACAATCACCATATTTTAATAACATTTGTAATATTGTAACATATTTAATTATTTGTCCTTGTTCACAATTAATAAAATCAATATCCTTTAAACTTATTATATATTCATTAATGAAATTATGATATATATTTCTATTTCTTAATTTATATCCTTTCTTTATTATATAATAATGTAAAACATCAATATTTTTATATTTGATAGTTGCTATTTTTATACATTTATGACTTGACCAGAATAAATAATCTATATCTAATGATTCTACTTCTTTAAATAATATATCTAATTTTTTTATATCTTCTCTACCTTTTATCTCATTATTTTCTATCATATCTAATATTTTTTTATTTGTTAATATTACCATGTTAAATGATTCTATATTTCTTTCTCTTAATTTCTCCATTTGCTTCATTATATATGATATTTCTTCATTGTCTTTCTCATTGTCATTATGAAATTCTATTTTATTTGAATTCTCTGTTGATGCTTTTGATATTTTTTTGAAATTTCCTCCTGAAAAGTTTCCTGAGAAATTTTCCATTTTTTTTAAAATTTATAGATATTTTTTTTTTTTATGTTTATTTTTAAAATTTAAATTGGGTTTTTTATGATTATTTTGTTTTTTTATTTATAAAAAAATGCAATTTTAATAAGGTTTTTTAATAAAAATTTATAAATAAAATAAAAAAATGAATCAAATAATTGAAAATAATTATTCATATTCAAAAAAAGGAATAATATTCTTTTTAGTATTTCAAATAGTTTTTATTTTATTATATATCCTACATTCATACCAAAATAACCTAAAAGAAATATTAAAATCTAAAGATATATATTTTTCATCTGAAGAAGAGAAAAATCGGAATTTAGAATTATTTAATATTCCATATACAAAAGAAGATTTTATACGAGATTATCAAAGAAAAACAATTTTTACAAATTTAATTAAAAAATATTATGAAGGAACATGGGAAGCAATACCTTTAAATAATATAAAAAATAATAATATAAGTGAAAAGAAAAACAATGACAAAAATAAATACAATAATAATTTTAAAGTAGGAAAATCAAATAATGGAAAAGCAATATTAAAATTTGATAGAGCAGTAGATTCAAAAACACAAGAAGAAGCTTTAGCAATATTATTTAAATTATATGAAGATGACTATATTGATAATTGGTTTATAGGGAATAATTTTGCAAAAATAAAAAATATTTATTTTTATGTTACAAATAAAACAAAAGAAAATGATACTTTAGTTATTAGAAGTGAATATTTAAGTAATTATGAAAAAGGAAAAATTTATACAACAAAAGAATCATCAAATATTAATTGTAATACTGATATTAATATTAGTTTTCCAAGTCATAATATTGTATTATTTATATCTTTAAACAATGGAAGTAAATATATTTCTAATATTACTTCAATAAATAATAAAACTTGTGAATTAGAAATTAAATCTTCTTGTGGTTTTAATTTAAAATTTACTGGGAAATTATTTGAAAATAAATATCATATAATAAAAAAGAAAATAAATTTATATTCATTTTTATTAATTTCTGTAAATATATTAACAATGATTTCAACTACAATATTAACTCAAAATTTATCTAATAATCATAATGTTTTATCAGCTTTAAATTTATTTTCTGTATCTCAAAAATTTATTTGGCATTCTTATTGTTGTATGAGTAATATTACTTTAGCTTTTAAACATCCTTCTTTTTTTTTTAAATTTTGTATTATTAGCTTTTCTTATTTAATAAATTTTACTATTTTTGATTCTAGATTATTATTTTCTTATTGGAAAATTCAAAGATCTATTATTAATAATAATTTATTTATGAGATTAAAATTTATGTTTTTTTTTTTTTTTTATATTTTCTTTTTTAATTCCTTTTTTTTCCTTTGTTCATTTTTTTATGATTACTTTTATATTTCTTTAAATGTTTTTCTTTTATGGATTCCTCAAATTGTACATAATATTATTCGAAATAATAAATTTAGTTTTCCTTTATTTTATCTTATTGGAAATACTCTTGATAGAATTATTATTCCTTTTTATTTTAGAGGATATGATGATAATTTTATTAGAGTTAAAAAAAATTTATCTTTTATTCTTATTTTATTATCTTTTATTATTTTTTGTATTTTTATATTGTATTTACAATTATTTTTAGGAAATAGATTTTTATTTCCTAAAAAATGTCAAATTGAAGAATATAATTATTATAAAAATAAAGAAGAATTACTTTCTTATAAAAAAAATATTGGAAGTGAAGAATGTGTTATTTGTTTATTTCCTATTTTTGAACAAGAAAATAATAATAATAATAAAATTATAAATGAAAAAACTAATGATATTTTAAAAGGAGATGAAATTATTTCAAGTTTAAATTCAGATCAATTAAATAGAAATTTATATATTAAAGCTAATATTGATCCAGAGTTAAATAATATTAATTTACATGTTAAAGATAATAAAATTGAAAATAATAATAATAATTGTTTGAGTTTAAAAGAAATTTTATCTATTATTTTTTGCAAAAATTTTTTTCATTTTTATAAATTAAATGCTAATATTCATAAAAAAAAATATATGTTAACTCCATGTCATCATGTTTTTCATACTGAATGTTTAGAAATTTGGTTTAATAATAAAAAAGAATGTCCAAATTGTAGAACTCCAATGAATTAATAATTCAAAAAAAGAAAAACAAAATAAAAAAAGAATATATTATAAATAAATAAAGTAAATAAAAAATAAAATAATAATGTTAAAAAAATATTAATATTCCAAAATATAATAAAATGAGAAAAAAAACATTTAATAAAAAACAAAAAAAAATCCAAAAAAGAAAATAATCATTAATGATTATTCCTATTATTATTATTATTATTATTATTATTCCCTTCAAACATATTAGGTAAAAACTGATTATTCTGTTGACTCATCTGTTCCAAAAAAGGTTTAATCATTTGTCCCATAGGAGTACTAAGTAATTGCTCATGTTGTTTCAAAATATCATTACCTAAATGTTTCCCAGTTAAAAAATAAGCAACAGCATCAGTAAAATGATTACAATTATTATATAAAATATTATAAGTTCCCATATTATATTTCCCATCAATTTCCTTTAAATAAATTTCAAGTTCTTCTTTCTTCTTCTCAGTATATCCAAAATCAATTTCCTTAACAGGGTAACCATATGGAGTGTGTTTAGGTTTTCCACTACAGATCCCTCCTCCATAATAATATTCCGTATCATAGACGCATACACCCGTGTGCCATACTCCCTCGACACTCCTACCTATCAACATGGGTCCCATTGTCTTCGCCAATCCATTTGTGAGATCATATTGGAATATTGTTACTTTATAACCTTTCTTTTCAGAAAGGAGATTTTTTATCGTTGATGAGGAGATTTCAATGTTAGAGAGAGAATCAGACTCATAGGTAAGGATCTCTGGAGATGTCTCTGTATAACCTATTATCATTAAGAAATCAAGAATTTCAGGAATTTGAAGTATTTTCGTTTTTATTATATTGTTTGTTTTCTTAAAGTTACGATATTTCGGGTCTGATGGGTTGTCAAGAATGTTTTGGAATAAACGAAGGAGAAGCTCGAATGCTGTACGGTGGTCTGTTGGGTGAGAAGTCTTTATTTCTGTTAAGGTTGACGTTATTAGGTCTTTCATGTCTTCCATTTTTTTTATTTTTTTTTTTAATTATTTTTTTTGGAGGGTGCATTAAATTTGGAGTTTTTAATAAGGAATTAATTTATTTTATATGTATTTTTTATCAACAATGAATATGTGAAATAAAAGTTTAAAAATTTAAAAAATTAAAATAAATAATAATTAAAAATGTCAATGTCTGACTATATGATAATAAAACAAATAGGTAAAGGTTCCTTTTCTCAAGTATATGAAGTAGAAGAAAAGAAGACAAAAAAGCATTATGCATTAAAGAAGATAGAAACAAATGATCTTTCAAAAGAAGATTTGGATTCAATAGACCAAGAAATTAAAATATTAATTCAAATGGAATGTGAAAATTCAACAGAATTAATAAAATCATTCAAAGACTCAGAAAATGTATATTTAGTATTAGAATTATGTGATTCAGATTTAAAAAAAGAATTAAATAAAGAAAATGGTTTTTCAATAAATAAAATAAGGGAAATAACAAAACAATTAAATAAAGTATTTAAATTAATGGCTATAAAGAATATAATACATAGAGATTTAAAACCAGGCAATATATTAATTAAATATAAAAATAAAGAAAAAACAAAATTTGATGTTAAACTAGGAGATTATGGTTTATCAAAAAAATTAATGAATGATTCAAATGCTACGACAATATGTGGAACTCAAATGACAATGGCTCCTGAGATTATACTTAATCAACCTTATGATTCAAAAGCTGATTTATGGAGTCTTGGAATTATTATTTATTTTATGTATTTCAATGATTTACCTTTTGATAAAAAAAATTATTTGAAAAATGTCTTATATAATTGTCATATGAAAAATAAAATTGATGATGATGATTTAAATAATTTATTAGAAAATTTACTTCAAAAAGATCCTTCAGAAAGGTTAAGTTGGGATCAATATTTTAATCATTCATTTTTTCAAAATAATCAAAATAATTTTATTACTTGTATTTTTGAGATTACACAAAATGAATTAAAAGAAAGTGTTCAAATTTTAAATGATTTTGAAAATGCAAAAGAAGAAAATTCTGTTATTAATGAAGGAATAAATAATGAAAAAGAAATTAAAAGTAATTGTAATATTGATATTAATGATATGAAAAATGAATTTTGTTTTAAATATAAATTTCCAAAAGAAGGAAAATATTTAATCAAATATGGATTTAAAAATAATTTAGAACATATTAATTATTTATTTGCTAATTGTTATTCTTTATTTTCAGTTAATTTTTTTAATTTTAATTCAAATCAAATTAAAGATATTAATGGATTGTTTTTTAATTGTGAAAAATTAGCTAGTTTAAATATATATAATTTAAATACTTTTTTTTGTATAAATATGGAAAATTTATTTTTTAGATGTAAAAATATAATAAATTTAGATTTATCGAATTTCAATACTTCTCAAGTTAAAAATATGAATAGTATGTTTTTTGAATGTAGTTCTTTAAAACAGTTAAATATATCAAATTTTGATACTTCAAATGTTACAAATATGAATTGTATGTTTTATAAATGTTCTTCTTTAGAAAGTTTAAATTTAACTTCTTTTAATACAATAAATGTTAATATTATGAATGGAATGTTTTTTAATTGTTCAAAATTACAAAATTTAAATTTATCTAATTTTGATACTAGAAATGTTAAAGAAATGGATATTATGTTTTTTAATTGTTCTAGTTTAAAAAATTTAAATTGCTGTAATTTTACTTCTGATAATATTAAAAATTACAAAGGAATGTTCTTAAATTGTTCTTCACTTGAAAATTTAGATTTAAGTAATTTCAAAGTTAATGATAGTAAAAGTTTATTCAAAGGAATAAATACAAATTGTTACATTAAAATTCAATAAATATAAAAAATAGAGATTTTATATATTCTTTATTTATTATATAATGACTAAAAAATAAAGAATAATTAAATTAAATAATAATAGAAATTTTTGATATTTAAATCTTTAATGTATAAAAAATAAAATAATTAATTTTTTATTATAAAATATTTATATTTATTTTTTAATATTACCATCTTCTTTAATATAATAAATCAAAATTTTTTGTTTTTTGTTTTCTTTTTAATAATAATTAATGTATTATAAAAATATTCAGTTTTAATTGAAATTTTTTTTATTATTATTATAGGGATTTTCTTTCTTTTTTCTTTTTCACTAAAGAAATTTGATTTTTATTTATAATATTAATTACTTATCTTTAAATTTTTTCTTTTTAAGAAATTGTTTATTTTTTTTTTCATTATTTTCTTGACAATCTAAAGCTTTTTTCCATTTAATTTGATTCCCCATATATTCAGTTTGTCCTGTAAATAAAATATCTAATTTTAATTGTCTTTCTTTATTTTCTTTATTAAAAATTATATAAGGAAGTTTATATTTTTTTAGAAAATTAATTGTTTTTATACTTTGAGATTTGGATAAAATAAATAATATATGAAATTCATCATAATTTAAATTAAATATTGTATTTATTTTTTTAATTATAAATTGACTTTTTTTCTCTAAATTTTCTAATATTTTTTTTATTTGTTCAATTGATTTATTAAGGGAAATTTGTATTGAACATAATTTATTATGATATCCTATTCCTATATTAAAAACTTTACCAAAAAAATTATCTTGAACAAATAAAATTTTCCCTTTGATTTTAATATTTTCATTATTTTTTTTTTGTTCTTGAATTTTTTCATTTTTTTGAAATAAAAAAGAAATATCTTTATTCTTTTCTAAAGATAAATCATTTAAATTTAATAATGAATCAATCTCTTTTATAAAATCAAATTTTCCAAAAGATGATTGTCCTCTTTTAATAATAAATTCAATATATTTTTGAAATAAACAATCTTTCATAAAAAATTCTGTTTTTTTATATAAATTTGAATTCATAACATTAACAATATTTTCTTCATTTATTCTTTTAATTATTTTTTCAAATATTTTACACTTATAATTAATAATAATTTTATTTTTTTTCTCAATTTTCCCAATAAAACCTAAAGAAAAAGCAGCTAAAGGTATATTATTTAATAATTCTATAATATTATTATCTAATTTAATTTCTCTTCCTATTAATGTATCTACGAAACTTAAATAAAAATTTTTATTCATTGTATTTCCTAAATAAAAGTTCTTAATTAAATTATTTATATCTTCTTCTTTTTTTTCTAAATAATTTTCTCCATTATTAAATCTTATTACATCTAATATTGTTGGACCTACTTGAAATAAATCCTTATATTCGTTAAAATTATTTGGAAGATAAAAATTATCGAATAAATAATTTAAACATTTTGGTTTTTTATTTCCTAATAAATATTTTATAACTTTTTTATTATATAAGTTAGTACTATCAGAATATCTTATAAATAAACAAAATTTATTTGTTTGAAGAGAATATTCTTTAATTTCATTTAATTTATTTTGAAAGTCAATATCTTGTGAATAATGAGAAAAAACAATAATAGGAAGATAAAAATTTTTTTTAGTAAAAGGAGGATTATGATTAATATATAAATCAATTATATTAAATATAATTTCCCAAATATTAGGATATATTTTTAAAATATTTGTTTTAATTAATTTAACAAATTCAGAAAATTCATCATAATTAATAAATAAATCAATTAATGCATTTTCAATATAATTTAAAAAATCTAATATTTCATAAGTAAAAAAAGTAGAACATTCAATATGAAAAAAAGGTCTAAATCTATTAAAAACAGAAGAACGAAATGATTTAAGTGTTAATAAAATTGTTGTTGTTATTCCTATACCATTTAAACCAAAAAATTGATATATTAAATTTTGTGGTCCTAAGAAAGAACTATTATAAAAAAAATAATGATTAGAAAAATCTTCTACATTTTTAAAATATCTATAATTATAATCTGGGAAATGAGTTTTAAAAACTTGATGAAAATTAGAGAAAATTTTAGTTAAATTAACTTCTTTTGATCCATTGATTAATTGTTTTAAATATTCTATTGAATTTTTAAAATCTTTTTCTGGAATAGTACATAAATTTGTTAATGAATATATTGAACATTCTTTTGTAAAATTAAAAAAAAAATCTATATCATTTAACTGAAATATTTGATTTTCTTTAATATAATAACATAGAGTGAAATTATTCTTTTTTAAAAAATTTTTCAATTCATCAATAGAATAACAATATTTTGAAGCAATTTGATTATTATCTTTATCAATTAATTTAAACTTTCTTTCACCATGAAAAGAATCTCCTATTAAATTTTCTAATTTTAATAATTCATTTATTCTTGAATTCATTTTTTTAACTAAATAATTTTTTAAAAATGATTTATTCCCAAAATATTAAAATTATTATAATATTTATTAATTAAATAAAAATAAATAATTTAATAATTAAAATAATGAATTTGAAAAGAATTAAAGAAGAATAATAAGATAATTTTTTATTCATATTATTAATTTCATTAAATGAAAAATAGACAAGAATTAACTAATTTAAATATCGTAATTTTTTTAAGTTGTTTTTCTTTAACTAACAAATTTAATTTGAATATTTTATTTGATTTTTTTATTTTATATATATTAATTTATAAATAATCCAAAAGTATTTCTTAGTTAATAATTTGAATAAAATAATAATTAAAATGATTACAATGAATTTTATGATATAAAGTGATAAATATTTTATAATAAAAAAATAAATTTTTCTAAAATTTTTTTAAAAATAACTTTTTAAAAAAATAATAGATTTAATCCCCGCGCTTAAAAACCAAAAATGAATATAAATAATATGTGTTAAAAAAAAAAAAAAAATGTCAGAAGAACAAAAAAATAAACTTCTAAATAAAAAACGTGAACAAAAAGAATCAGAAGGATCAGAAGAATCAGAAGAAGAAGATTCAAAACCAGTAAAATCAATATTTGCAAATAAAAATGAAGAAGGTTTTAAATCAACAGGTTTATTTGGAGATTTATCGAATCCATCAAAAGAGCCTAAAAAATTATTTGGTGATTTAAAATCAAGTAATTTATTTTCTTCAGAAAATAAAAATTGGAGTTTTGGAAATTCAACAAATAGTCTTTTTAACAATAATAATAATTCTTTATTTGGAAATTCAACTCTTTTTAATTTTGATAAAAAAAAAGAAGAAGAAAAAGAAGAAGAAGAAAATGAGAATGAAGATAATAATATAGGAAAATCTAATAGTCCAAATCATTATAATCCAGAAAATGAAGATAATGAAAAAGAAGATGAAAATGGTTTTAAAAAAATATATGTTAAAAAAATAGATAATTTTTATTTATTGGATAAAAATGAGAAAAAATATATTTCTAAAGGAGATGGTTATTTATCTATTGAAACTTATAATAAAGATAAAAAAAAAGGTGCTGTTATTATGTTTAGAAATAATTTTGGAGGTTTAATTTGTGAAGGTTTTTTAAATAAAAAAATTCATAAATTTGATTCTTATGAAAAAAAGTTTAAACATATTGGTCATTTTATTTTTTTAAGAAAAGTTATAAAAGAAGATAAAAGTGAAGATATTGAAGTTTCACAAAGTAAAGTTCCTTTTATTAATGAAAATGACGTCAAAAATTTTGAAAATAAATATAATGAAGCTATTAACTTTATTAGTGAAGAATAAAAATTAATAAAATAACATATTATAACTCTAATCATAATTTATTTATTTCATTATTCATTTTAAATTTGAAAATTTATTTGTTTCTTTTTTTTTTAAAATCTATATTTTAAAATTTTATTTTTTATTTAAAACAATTTACAATCTTTCTCATCTTTATTTTCACTTTCATTGTTATTATTTCCATTAATATTTTTATCTTTTTGTTCTTTATTTTCATGTTTGTCATTTTCATTATTATTTAAATTTAAATTTTTTGTAGCTTCATCAGTTTTTAAAGTATTTATATCATAATTAACATTATTATTTTCACTTTGAATAGTTTTTAAAATTGAATTTTTATTTTCTTCAATAACTTCACTATTAATTTTTAAATGATTACTTCCAATAACATTACTATTATTATTATTATTATTTTCATTTCCATTAAAATTACTATTATTATTACTATATTTTCCTTCATCATTTTTATCTTTATTTTTCTTATTATCTCCTTTTTCATATTTTTTCATATATTTTTCAATTAATTTTTCTTCTTTGACAATAGGTTTATCCTTCATCCAATCAAAGTAAAAATCATATATTATATTATTTTTAATCATAATAGAAGTGAATAATCCTCTTAAATAATCATAATCAGGATCAGCTTCAAAATCTAAATTTCTAGTATAATTAATATATTCACATAATTCACTAGGAAAACCTTCGCATAAATCTTCAGCTTTAGTAGCTTTTTTTTTTTGATAAATTTTTTTATATCTATCTTCATTTCTATTAACTTTTAATCCTTGCCAAGGTAAACTTCCTCTTAAAAAATACATTAAGACATAACCAATTGCTTCTAAATCATCTCTTCTACTTTGTTCACATCCTTTTAATGCATTTATTGATGCATAACGCGCTGTTCCTGTTAATTTTTTATTTGAACAAAATTTTATATGTTGATGTGTTCTTGATGATCTATATTTTTTACTTAAACCAAAATCTAATATATATACTATGTAATTATTCTGTAATCCCATTACGAAATTATCTGGTTTTATATCACGGTGAATTATATTTTTATTATGTATAAATTCTATTCTATCTAACATTTGCTCTGCTATTAAACATACTGTTTTTAATGAAAATTTCTTTTGATTTTCTTGAAATAAGTCTTCTAAACTTTTTCCTAACAATTCCATCACTAATACATTAAATTCTCCACTATATCCATAACTTTTTGCTGCAGGAATTCCAACTATAATTTTTTTTATATAAATTTTTACATCCTCTTAAATAGCATAATATATATGCTTCTGATTCTAATATTTTTTGATTTGAATTTCTCGGCTCCTATTAATTTAATTTTTTTTATTATATATATATTTTTTTACCATTTTTAAAGCAAATTGCTCGTTTGTTGTTTGATTTACTGCTGAATATATTTTTCCGAAAGATCCTTCTCCTAATTTTTTTAATGCTTTGTATTTATTGAAAAATATTTTTCCCGATACACTATCTGGTTGATTATGATGATGATGATGATTATCCATTTTTTATGTTTTATATAATTTTATTTTAATATTTTTAATGTTTTAATTTTTTGGTGAAATAAAACAAATATTTATTATAATAAAAAAAATATATTATTTATTTTATATATTTTTAACTTTCCCTTTTTATATAATATAAATCTAAATTAATTAATAAAAGAATATTTGAGATTAAATATACAAAAAATAAACTAAATTTGAAATTATAAAATATATTTCAAAATATAAACAATGTAACCAGATTTAAAAGAGTATCTTCTTTAAAACAAAAACAAAGCGAGAATAAAAATAGTATAAAAATTAACTTTTAAGAAGATTCCATTAGTAATAACAACAGAATAAGGTCCAAACATAATTAAATCACTGAAATAAATAGGAGAAGGAACTTGATTAGCACAAGTAATAAATAAATTATATTTCCTTTGAATTTTTAAAGGTTCTCTTTTTCCATTATCAGGAACTTCATATTCAATTCCATTATTATCAGCAGGAAAAGTTCCACAATTATAATCATAACTCATACAAGAAGCTACTTCTTCTATTTGAGGAGTTCCTCTTTCTTCTAATAATAATTTCCAATGGCAATTTACCGTCAATCCTTTAGAATTTGAAAAATATGCTTTCCATTTCCCATATCCTGTTTGAGTCACTGGCTTTAATATATCTATTTTTAAATTTGAAGAATCTAATTTCTCATCCTTATAATTTAATTGATTATATGCTGAATTATATTTAACATCTGAACGCTCTAAATATTGATTTGCTAAATCATTTGTTTTTACTTCTGATATAAATCTCTGGAATATTGTATTTAAATTATGAGATGATGATACACATACTCTATTTGATGTTGCACATACAGTAAAAGCTTTTTTTTTTGCTGTTGAATTATTATATACTTCATATAATTCTTTTGCAACATTTTCATCTTTCCAATGATCAGAACATTCTTCAGCTAAACAATAAAAATAATTATCAATATTATATCCTGGTGCACGATACATTCCACTTGCATCTGTACATACAATACATCCACCACTATTATATCCTCCATTCACTCCATATAAGTATTGACAATAATTTACAAGTGCTTGTTTTACTTGTTCTGTTGGTTTACTGGAAAAATAAAATGTGTTACATTGAGTATTTTCAGGGTAAATTGTATTTATTCCTGTTCCTATTGTTCCATAACCATATGGAACTATATCACTTGAATCATCGATATCATGGTATTCTGTTGATTGAAACGCACATGCTAATTTATATGAATACCCTCGGAGAAGATTTCGGAAATATAATGTTTTTTCATTTGTAAATGAATCGAAATAAAATGTCGCATATCTACGGAATATATTATTGTATGCCCATATTTTCTTAGACATATAAGTAAAGTGAGGATACATTAAAGATGAAGCTTCATCATATGTTAAACTAAAACATTCTAATTCACAATAAAGGAATGATGGGTAATAATTTGTTTTAACATTTATTTTAATATCATCACTTTCTAATGTTGGATCATCTTCGGCATTTTGAATTGTTAATTGAGTGGCAATATTAATAGATTCTGAAATAGATAAAGTTGATAAACCCGAAGCTTCAGTAACTTGAAAAGTAGAAGGTGAAATAGCATAACATTTATTAATAAAAACAGCAGTAAATTTTTGTGGACCTAAAAGAGCTGAAGTCCCAACTCTAATAGTAGTATAAACATTAGTATATCCTATATTAATATTTGTCATTGTTCCTGGATTAACCTTTATAGTATCAATTTCAGTTAAATCACTTACACTAGTGTCTCTTTCCCATTCTATACTTAAAGTATCTACATTTGGTTCACTGAAATAATAATATAATCTCAGTCCTGCAAAAGTGGGAACAGATTTGGGTGATTCGAAAGTGATTTCAGCAGGAGAAATTAATTTAACTGTAATTATTAAAGTTGGTGGGGGTATATAATCTTCATTGTTACTTTGAGTTGGAGAAACTATATACATTCCTTCTGGAGTTGTACATGGTACTCCCATATAATATGGCATTCCTTCACCATATAATGTTGGAGCTACATATTTTGATTCCATACTTTTTAATGGAGATGGGAATGTTAAATCATTATATGATGGATATAAATATGCTTTAGGGTCGGGATGAGATGTATGAATGTAACAAAGGTAAAATCTTCCTGGTTGGAAAAATGCTCTATTATATATTTGATTGTATTCTATATCTATTATATATTTGTATCTTAATTTAACTTGATTACCACGATACCATTGATATTCATTCTCTCTTTCATCTGGATTATCATCTCCAATTATATCACTTGTATATGTATTATCATTTAATCCTGTTGTATGATAATGATGAGTTTCTATATCAAGAACAGTAATTTTAAATGGATCAGTATATCCCGAATCAGGAACATCATTTGGATTAATTAAAGGACCAACAACAATTAACCAATATTTAAAATTAGGTGAAGCAGCAGGAGTATTAGTTCCAATTGAAATATGTAATCTCCTTCCATAAATTTTAACTTCATTTACAAGAATATTTTGAACTAAATAAGGAACAGTAGCTTCATTAGTTCCATATTCATCAACAGTAACAGAAGGAATTTTATTAATGAATAAATTATAATCAACAGGAAATTCTACAATAATAGTTTTAACATTCCCAGTTAATTTTGCAGAAGCAGATTGACAATATCCATTAGCATAATCGAATCCAACTTTGAAAGTAAAAGTAGCAGATTCTCTAGGATAGAAACTACTTACAGGGGTGACAACATGATAAAATCTTAAACCACATACATATGAAGGTAGATTTATTTTTCCTGCTGGAATTAAACCTACTCCACTTATCAAATTAGAATATATTCCATATGAATTAATATTTATATAATCACATGCATAATTTATTGCTGTTGTTATTAAAGGATTTACAAATGAGGTTATTAAAATATTTTTTATCTTAGATGTTGATGATGATGTTATTGGAACTGATAATATTATTGTTATTATATTATTATCTTCAAACGAACATGCTAAAATTGTATCTCTTAAATCAACATCATAACACATTACTTCATTAGTATTTGTGAAAGTGATTATTTCAGGTAAAAATAATCTTATTGCATTTACTGAATAAGTATTTAATACATTTAAAGTAACAGCATCATCCAATTTAAATTGGAAAGTATAATCACTAATATCTCCAATTATATCAGAAGTCATTTTTGTAACTGAAGTAATTTGATTTAATACTTGAGAAGTTGGATCAGTTGAAATTGTTTGAGTATTTGAAAAAGGAATTTTATGAGTGGTTTGAAAAATAATTTTGTCATGAACGTAACCAATAATTTTTCCATCATTAACAGTAGGAAAAGGTTTTGATTTAATAGGAGAGATATAAATATATAAATCAGTATTTAAACCAAAAGATGCTTTATATGATCTTTTATCAATCCAAGCATATATTAAATCTGTTCCTGGATTAGTTGTTTGAGGCAGATTATTTGTTTTTATTTTACAATTATGTAATAATCCATTTCCTTCTTTCCAAACATCATCATAGTTATAATTATCATTTCCAAAAGGCTTAATTTCATAAAAGGAAAATTTACATAATGTTTCTTCTGGAGATAAAACTAAATAATCATCTTGTAAATTTAATGTTAATACAACTTGCATCCCTGGATGTGCTTCTCTTTGAAGTGGAATTTTTAATTCTAATTTATTATAAGAATTTAAATTATATGGTTCTAAAATATATTTGGCAGAAATGGTGGTTGAAATATCATATTCAGTACCAAAATTCATTATATGATTATTTGAATTTTCAATGGAATAAAAAATATTATCATTAACATAATAATCTAAATCAGTGTCTTGATTAGGAAGTCGAATTTTAAACTTTCTAGCAATAAAATTTTTAATTCCATAACCATCAATCATATAACAATAAAAATCAAATTTGTCACTTGGATCAACAATAGGACAAGCAATTCTTCCTGTACTTTCATCAGTGTCACAAATAGAAGAAATATAATTTACATCTATAACATTTCTTATATTACAATAAGAATTAGTTATTATTGTATTATCATTAGCAGAAATAATTTCAAAAGATACTATTGAATGAATAGGAAGAATTAAATTATTTGGAGCAGAGAATTCAATGTGTAAACTTATTGCTGGATCTTTATAATATGATGCAGGTCTATCTCCAAAAAGTTTTGGTACTACTGTACCATAATATGTATCATATGCCCAATGACTTATTACATATTTATTTGAATTTGGAACATAATTAGAAAAATAATTTATGGCATCATGATTTGAACTTAAACCCCAAAATGCTATTAAATCATCAGCACAAAATTTATTTCCTTCTTGACATATAAAACTATCATAATCTAAAACAAAACCTGTAATTATCTTTAAATAAGGTTCATTATATTCTAAATTTTCAGGAGCTGTATTTGTAACACCTAATTTATTATTTTTGTAATATCCAGCAACTAATTTAGTCCATTTTTTACCAAAAGCATAAAAAGGTGTTGATGAAATATATTTATTTACGTGAAAATCATTTGCTGATACTGATATAGTGTTTGAATTAAGTTGATAAGCATGTTCATTAAAAAATAATAAAAATGAATCAATAGTATCATATTGGTTATTATTTATTGTATCTCTTCTTCCATTCCAAATTTTTAAATAATGTGTTCCATCACCTTCAATAACAAAAGACAATGTATTAAAATAAACATCTTCATTATTTCCACTTGGATGAATTACCATTTTTGGAGTGGATAAAATTAATCTATTATATTGATTATCACTAATTTTTTTAGTTAAAAACCCTTTAAATCCATCATGTCCAAAATCAACCATAGAATTAAATTTTCCAAAAGCTCCTATAAATGATGGAAAAACTCCTAAAGCATAAGGAATGGAATTTCCATTAGAAATATAAAAAGGACAATAATATGGAATTAATAAAGGACCCTTTTCGATACTTTCAAATAATTGATGTGAAGTTGGATTTTTTAATAATATTAAACTTCCTAAATAAAATAAATAACTTGTACTTCCACTTTGATAAATTGATGTCATTGACATTGCCATTGTATATAAAGGAGATGAAATATCTGTTTTTAAATTTGTTTCAATATCTGTATAAAAATTATTTTTTCCCATTGAATGTTGACTTGAATAACCATAAGATTTAACATTAGAATGTAAATTTGCAATAGGATAATTTGAAGCAATTACACTATATTCACTTTCAATTAAACTTCCTAAAAAAATCCACAACAAAAATGTATCTGAACTAGCAATAACAGAATGACTTCCTCTATTAAGTGCCTGTAATTTAACTTCAATTAAACAAACACCAGCTTTTTGATCAGGATTCATAAAAGAAAAATGATTAACAACAACATCTTCAAGTCCATTAGACACAAAACTTGAAATTTGACTAATATCATTAAAAACTCCTCCTTCAGGAAATAATTTAATAAATCTTAAAACTCTTAAATATCTATTATTATTATTATTAGTTGAATCTTCATATTTAATTCCCATAATAATTTCAATTGGAGTATATAATGAAGTTATTGTTTGATCTAAATTATAATATTTATGACAAGTATCAGCATAACCAAAATATATATAAATTGGTGAATCTGTTGAAATTTGAGATTTTAAAGTTTTATCATCTCCAAAACTCCATTCTCCAACTTTTAAATTATTATTTGTATCATATTCCCATCCTACATTATCAATTGAATAAATTGTATTATCTGTTATTTTATCAATTACTTTAGAATATATTCCTGTTTTATCATCTGAGAAAGATAAATCATTTGTTATCCAATTATATCTTTGAGGTGATTTTCTTACTGGAGTAGGTTGAAATGATTTTGGATTATTTGAATCTGTTGAATAACCAAAATTCCATGAAATAAAACATTTATCGATGGTATTTTTGGTAAAAAAATTTGAAGAATATTTAGCGAAAAATTTCGCTTTTAAAGCAGTTAATCTTTTATTAGAATCTACTCCCATTCCCATTGGAAAAAATTGACCTAATTTTTCATATGAACCTGAAGGTAAAATTAATTTATTTCTTAATAGAATACTATCTGTATTAGTTATTTTATTGCCTGATGAATAAATATATTTTTCTTTAAAAGTTGATGATTCTAAATATAAATTATTAAGTAAACTATTTGTAGAATATGTTGAAGCATCTAAAGTATAAATATTCCAATCAAAATATTCTCTATATAATAATTTTTCTTTTAAATTAATATTAACTCCATTAGTATTAAAATTAGAAGAAGTATAATCTTCATAATTAAAAACATATCCATTATAATTTTTACTTCCCATATAAGTATTATAACAAACAATACCAGTTGGAGTAATAACACCATTTAAAAATAAATTATCTTCAATAAGTCTATCTTCTCCATATTTATTAGTAATAATTTCATTATACATTGATAAATCAAATTGAAATTCTCTTGTAGAATCACTATTTAATAAATATTCATTATTTTTAGTACCACATTCATCGAAAAAAATCCAAACAGTAAAATAATATTGTGTATTAGCAGTTAAAGTTCCTGGATAATAAAAGAAAATTCCACTTGGAATAGTAGAATCACTATTAATATAACTTATAGGATAACATTTTGGAATAGAATCCATATCAGTAATACCAAAAGATGAAAAATCACATGTTGGAGCAATGAAAGTAAGATGTTTTCCAATTTGAGCATCTGTTTGTTTGATTGAAATATATTTATTTGTAACATCTTTTTCTCCGATATTAATAATAAATTTAATTGGAAAAGCACCACTTTGAAAAACATCAAAAGTATCTTCAATTTGATTTGTTTCAGAATTTATTTTTGTTTGAGGATGAATAACATTTAAAGTAATATCTTTAGAATTAATTAAAGTAACAATTTTAATATAACCATAAATAACATAAGAATTTTTATATCTGACTAAAATTTCAAAATAACAATTATTATTAGAATTAATACAAGCTTTATTTTTAGTAGTAAAACCTTTAAAATTTAAATTATAACTTTGTCCTTTAACATTATCAAAAGAAGAATCTAAACTAAAACCAATAACTTTTCTTTCATCATCTTCTTCTAATTCTCTTAAAATAATATTTCCTTGAGGAACAGTAGTACTTATTTGTGAAATCTCCATTGAAACAGAATTTTCAATGTATCCAATTCTATCTTTTAGATATCGAACACAAACAATATAATTATCCCAATTAAACCAATCATTAAAAGATAATGTTATTGTAAAATCAAATTCATGATTGACATCTAAGTCTAAAGTGTTTGGACTTGATGATATTAAATTTAAATTTACTGAATTTGTATTTATATGATTTTCTTTTGGAAGAATTAAAATATTTGGAAAATTTCCTATATCGAAAATTTCTTTTGAAGGAGAATTTTTAGAAGAAGAAAAAACAGTGAAAGATAAAATATTTTTCATTGGATAACTTGAAGTAATATCATCAGTTAAAGTTAAAGTTAATTTATAATTATAACCAGGTAAAAAGACTTCATTTGGATTTCTTGAAATAATTTTACAATAAGCAATGTTATTTTCAACATTTGAAGTTTCAGTATAATAAGTCATTTCATAACCATTATGAATTTCTGATTTTGAAGGTTCTAAATTAATATTAATATTATTATCTAATCTAATTAAAGAACAAGAATGTTTTATAGTTCCTTCAAAATTAAAATCTGTATATGAATAAGCATTAAATTTAATTCCTATATATTGTAAATATGTTGCTCCTATTCCTAATTGAGTCGGTGCTCCATATTTATCAGAACTTTGAGGAAAGAAAAAACGAAAAATTAATTTTGTTCCTTTTATTCCTATATCTTTTGTATATGAAGGTGTAATTTCTAATGGCAATCTTGGATCTGGAATTAATATTCCAGATATTGAAATATGGATTATAATTGTTAATGTTAGAATTTTTAAGGATTGTATTCTCATTTTTTTTTTATTTTTTTTTATTTTTTTATGTGTTTTTTGTTTTATATATTATATTTTGTTTGATTGTTTAGGCTTTGGCAAAAAGAATTAAGTATGTTTGGTGAATAAAAAGTTGTTTTAATTTATTTTTTTTTTTTTATTATATATGGATGTTATATTTAATTTATTTAATATTTTATTTTGTTTTTTTATAAAAATTATTCTATTTATTGGTTTTTTAATATATTTTACTTAAAAAATATGCAAAGTGAAAATATAAATATTATTGAAATGAATAATAATGAATCTGCATTTACTTTCATAACAAGAAAAATAACAAATAATGCTTCTCAAATAAACCAAAATAAATTAACAGTAATTTATGAAAAAGAAAATAAAGATAAAAATCCAATAATTTCAACAATGACTTTTTGTCTTAAAGACACAGAAGAAAATTTTAATCAAAATAAAAAAGCTTCATATTATAAAATATCAGAAAATAATAAAGAAAATATAAAACAAAATTATATTAAAGTTCAAAAAAAATATAATATTAATGTTCCTTCTTCAACTTCAACAAGTGAAATATATATTTCAGAAAAAGAAAATAATTCAAATAAAAAAAATGTATTCAATGATTGTAATATTAAAAACCTAAATTTTCCATATGAATATTTATTAGATATTTTTACAAATATATTAAAAGATTCAACAAAAAAAAATTATTCTTTAGAAAAAATATTATTAATTCAATCAAAAGATATAATTAAAAATAGACAAATTTTAATTAATTGGTTATCTCTTTTACATTTCATTTGTCATTATAATGAAATGACTTTTTATTTAACAATAAATTTATTAGATTCTTATTTATCAAAAAAAAAAATTTCTAATGATAAACTTCAATTATTAGGAATTGTTTGTTTTTGGATTTCTTCTAAATACAATGAAGTATTTAATATTCCTTTAAGTTATTTTGAAAAATTAAAATTAAATTTTAAAAAAGAAGAAATTTTAAATTTTGAATATGAAGTTTTAGAAACTTTAAATTTTAATATTTCTATTTCTACAGTATATGAAATTTATTCTTATTTAAGTTTAAGATTTTCTTTTAATGAAACTGATTTTTATTTTGGTTTATTTATGTTAGAAGTTTTTCAATTAGATATTAAAAGTACAAATTATCATTCTTTAATTATTGCAGAATCAATTTGTTATTTAGTTTATTATATTAATTATAAACAAAATTTAAATTTAAAAGATTTTGTTATTAAAGATGATGAACATAAAGTTAGAAATTGTATTACTGAAATTTTTGAAGATTGCAAAAATATAGGTAAAACTCCTTTTGATAATAATGTAATCAAAAAATTTTCAAATGAAAAATATAAAAAAATTTGTATTGTTTATAATATTGTGAATAAGTGAAAAATATTAATTTTTTTGACTTATAAATAGTTATATTATATATATAATTATCATTTTATTATAATTATTATAAATAATAAAAAATTAATATACAAATAATTTATTAATTAGATGTATTTGAATTTTGGTTTTTTGAATTATTTATTGTTAATCTCATTTTTTCTTTTTCAATATTATTTAAATAATATTTTATTTTAGTTTCAGAAGGAAAAGAAATTATACCAATTCTAATAAAATCAATAATTATTCCTTCTGTAATTATCATAGAAACTTTATCAAAATCTAATTGAAGTTTATTTTTAATTAATCTATTTAATTTTTGATTTAATAAAAATGAATAAACAAAATTTTTAAATTTAATTGAAGAAGTAGGAACTTTACTTCCTGAAAAAGAAAGTGAATTTAATATTTGAATTGTTATATTTTTTATATTTTCACATAATTCAGGATAATTATATAATAATTGTTGATAATCATTTTCTGCTGTTATTGATAATTGAAAATGATTTTCTTTATTTTCTATTTTTTTATTTAAATATTTTTCATTATTTTCTTTTAAAGAAGATTTTTGTTTATTTATATTAAACAAAAATAAAGAATCCATTTCTTTTATATTTGTTATATCTTTATTATTTATTAACTTCATTAAAAGATTATTTTGAATTATTCCATCTAAATTTAATTGAGTAATAAATAATATAAATAATTTATCTTGAGATATATTTTTATTTTTTATATGAAATCCAGCATAATTTTGTTCTATGAAATTTAATAATATACTTTTTAATCCTTTATAATCTAAATTTTGATGATTGTTGATAAAATTTTTTATATTATTATAAGTTTTTTGAAAAATACTTGAACTTTGGATATCTTTATCATTCATTATTGGAAATTCTTTCTTTTCCATTTAATAAAATAATTTAATTATTATAATTCCATAAAAATATATTTTTAAAGGAATAATTAATTAAAAAAATTGTTTTTATATTACAAGACATCTTCATAACTTTGCGGTAATATATATTTTTAAAATTGTATTTTTTACCTTCACAGTTATGATAAATTGAATAAAAAGATTATATGCAGCTAAGTATAAAAAGTTGTACTTAGTTTTAGAGGTCTTTAACAATAAAATATTAAAAACAGAAAAAAAATATAATATTTTTATTTAAACAAAAAAAAAATTTTAATACAATAAAAAAATAAATAAAACAAAATTGTTTTTATGTGATAAAAATCAATAAAAAAGACTATGAAAAAGATTTTTTAAACTTCATTTCTATAAAAAAGCAATAAAAAACCTTTTAATGATTATTATTATTATTAATCAATGGTTTATTTTCCGTAACAATGATTTCTTCTTGAGAAGAATGATAATCATCATTAAAAGTATCATAACTTTTATTACTATTACTGAAAGTATCTCTATCACTAGAATTTTCAGAAGGATTAAACTTGATATGATGATTAGAATTAAAAAATAATTCATTTTCTAAAATATTAAAAGGTCCTTGGTGATAATAGAAAAATTGAGCAATGATAATAACATTAACAGTAACTTGTAAGAAACCACAAATAGGAAATTGCCAAGGACAATTAGTAACAATATAATAAATAGTTTTAAAGCAATCACCAAATAACCAACAACCAATCATTATCATTGATAATGCATCTGCGCTTTTCATTTGATAATTTGTTATTATTTGTGGAATTGCTAATACTACATCTATTCCTGTTGATATAAATCCTATGACATCCATATATATTTTATTATCAAAACCAAATAATAATGTTATTAAAAACATTATTAATATAAATAATAATGTGTATAATATAAAAGGAATTATTGTATTCCATTCCCAAAATCTTTCATAGGAAAAATATTCTTTTATAAAGTGATTTAATTTATTTTGAAATTTTGATTTTTTTGGGTCATCTAAATATTTTTTTGGAAATTCACTTGGATCTCTATAAATAATATAACATTGAATAACTAGAAATTGCATTGATGAAGTTAATATTGATTGAAATAAGAGAAATATATTAAATTTTCTTCCAAACCAAAAATAAATTCTAAATATATTTGAAAGTAAAATTTTCATATTCATTGATAAACAAAAACCTAATGAAGTTCCTTTCTTTTTAAATTTTATTGATTGTGTTATATATCCTATTGCTGGTCCAAATACTACTCCTAAGTTTATTAGGAATCCTACAATACTTAGAAATGTTGGTTTATAAGGAATTATTGTTAAATTTGATGAAGTTTCATTTTGATAAAACATTTTTATGTTTTTTTATTTTATTTCAGTTTTTTTAAAGGTAATAATAAAAACGATTAAAATTAATATTAATTATATTTTTTTATATTTTATTAAATTTAATTATTCAAATTTTTGAATATAACATTATTGTTTAATATTTATACTTTTATATAATAATTATAAAATGAATAACAATAATCACTTTTAGAAAAAAGAAAGACTTATAATTTCATTAATAATAATAAATTAAAATGTTATAAAGTTTATATCGATATTGATAAATAATAATAAATGAAAAACTTTTATTTTTTTTAAATTTTTTTACTTTAAAAAATCAAAAAATGAAATTCTACTATATTAATTTATTTTAATGTCTATGTTAAATAAATAAATAAAAAATTTAAATAAAAATAACAAATAAAATGTTTATTCAGAATGATAAATTATTTACTATATATTTTATATTAAATTTAATTTGATGCAATAATAATTTTACAACAAATTAATAAAGTTAAAAAACCAATTATTTTCCTTTATAATAAATTAAACCTTTTTTTTACATTAAAAACTAATAAAATAAAAGATAATACATGAATTAATTCAATAAGAGTATTGAACATTTCCAAAACTTACTTTTTTTCTTAAATTTTGCTTATATAATTTATCAGAAGATTTAATTCCAAATTTATTTTTTAAAATAGATTTAAAATTAGTATCATAACTTTCATGAGAAATTCTTCTTGATTTTTTTCGGCAATTAATATTAATAGAAAAATCTTCATTTAAATTATATAAATCATAATTTGAATTCATGATTTTTTTTTCTTTTAAATTATTATAATTTTCTTCATCAGAATCACTTAAAGAAAAACTATTATCTTTAGTATTAGAATCATTAGATAATTTTCTTGAATAATCTAAATCATTTAAATAATCAAAACCATGAATTTTTTCATAAATATTTTTATTATTTTTTTCAATTCTTTTATCATATTCTCTAAAATCAATTTCATTAACAAGTATTCCATTAATTTTTTTTGAATTATAAAAAGAATCAACAATAATTTTTTTATTTATAATAAAATGAAATCTTATAATTTTATTATAAATAAATTTGGTTTTTTTTATATCAATAAAAAAGCATTGACGATAAGGACAATAATTTAAAGGGAAAGTTAAATGTTCTGAAAAGTATTTATTTGTATATATTTTTATTTTTATATTTGTCACATTGTTTATTGATGAAAATATTGAATAACAACCTTGTGATTTTTTATACATAAAATGTAATTTTAACCAACGAGAATGATTCATATAATTTTTTATTATTATATTTATTGCTTCTTTTCTTTTTTTTAATATTTCTTCTATTAATATTTTTTTTTTCTCTTTTTTAATTTCTGTATATTCTCTTAATGCTTTTTCAATTTTTTTTATTGAATCTTTCCTCTTTTTAATTATTTCAAGAATTAATAAGACTTTTTTTATTTTCAAGATTAATATATATTTTTTTATATTATTTATAAGTTTTTTGAAAAAAGGGAATGTTATTATTTCTTTAATGTTAATTTCTTCTTTTTGAAGCTTTATATCTTTCATTTTTATTTATATTATAATTTTTAAAAACATTAAATTCTTTTTTAAATGTTTATTATAACCATATTATTTTGCAATTGATGCTTTTTAAGATTATTTAATAATTTTAAATTGTTTTCTTTATTTTATTTTAGATATGAAAATCTAAATAAAAAAAATCAATAAAATCTATTCTTGACTTTTTACTTTAAAGGAAAAAATCTTTGAAAAATTGTTATAAATCAATTTTATATATTATCTTATTTTATTTAATATTATTTAAATAAAAAACAATAATAAATATTAAAATATAAAAATAAAAATTAGAAGAAAATTACAATATTTGAGATATCTATAAGAAAAAGATTGTTAAAAAATATAAAAAGACTCATAGTATGTAAATTTTGTTATAATTTTCTTTAATATTTTTTTTATTATCATAAAACAATAAATTGTTCATTTATATTTTTTTATAATATTTCCCCAATTAAATATATTACATTATTTTTTTCAATTTGTTTTTTTAAATTTTATTTTAAATAAATTTAATGTAAATTTGATAAAAAATAATTTCTTGTAAAAAAATAATTTATAAATAATAGATAACAATTAATTACTATTTAAATATATTGTTTTTATATTGGGGATTGGGGATTGG
>JAEEGL013259312.1_pt1 | contig 30520 bp, 24 predicted proteins | sample 9134231 | NCBI WGS metagenome assembly JAEEGL01 (sample SAMN16246548, study PRJNA631951) | gut metagenome | biome: gut microbiome; feature: rumen; material: fiber-attached | host: Bos | place: Iran: Karaj | collected 2018-10 | reverse complement strand
TTCATCATAACCTACATATCCCGGAGGCGCTCCTATGAGACGAGCTACTGAGTGTTTCTCCATGTATTCGCTCATGTCTATTCTGACCATATTGGTCTCATCGTCAAAGAGGTTCTCCGAAAGAGCCTTTGCGAGTTCAGTCTTACCTACTCCGGTAGGTCCCAGGAAGAGGAAGGAACCTATGGGTCTTCTTGGATCCTTGATTCCGGCCTTGGATCTTAAGATGGCTTCTGCCACCTTTTCCACGCCCTCATCCTGACCGATGACTCTCTTATGAAGAGCCTCTTCCAGGTGCAGGGTCTTCTCTCTCTCGGTCTCTGAGAGCTTAGCTACAGGAATTCCGGTCCAGCGGCTTATGATCCTTGCTATCTCTTCTTCTGTAACGCTTTCGTGTACCAGACTCATGTCCAGATCTTTTACTCTGGCTTCTGCCTCTGCCAGTTCTTTGGTGACCTTAGGCAGTTCTCCGTACTGGAGTTCTGCTGCCTTCTCCAGGTTATACTCTCTCTTAGCCTGTTCGATCTGCTTATTCAGACTTTCGATCTTCTCTCTCAGCTCGGACAGACGGCTGATGCCCGCCTTCTCGTTATCCCACTGAGCTTTCTGCGAATTGAAACTGTCTCTTAATTCAGCCAGCTCCTTCTGGAGGACTTCCAGACGTTCTTTGCTCAGTCTGTCGGTTTCTTTCTTAAGAGCGGCTTCTTCGATCTCCAGCTGCATGATCTTACGTCTCAGATCATCGATCTCTGAAGGCATGGAGTCCAGCTCAGTCTTAATGAGAGCGCAGGCCTCGTCCACCAGGTCAATGGCCTTGTCCGGCAGGAATCTGTCTGATATGTATCTATTGGAAAGAACTGCAGCGCTCACCAGAGCTCCGTCAGTGATCTTGACGCCGTGGAAGACTTCGTATCTTTCCTTGAGGCCTCTCAGGATGGAGATGGTATCTTCTACCGTAGGTTCATCCACCATTACAGGCTGGAAACGTCTCTCAAGAGCAGCGTCCTTTTCAATGTATTTACGGTATTCGTCCAAAGTCGTGGCTCCTATGCAGTGGAGCTCGCCTCTGGCCAGCATGGGCTTTAGCATGTTGCCCGCGTCCATGGCGCCGTCTGTCTTGCCGGCTCCGACTATGAGGTGAAGTTCATCGATGAACATGATGATCCTGCCCTCAGACTTTCTGACTTCCTCAAGGACAGCTTTGAGTCTCTCTTCGAATTCGCCTCTGTACTTGGCGCCTGCCACCAGAGCACCCATATCAAGGGAGAAGAGCTGTTTGTCCTTCAGGGACTCAGGCACGTCGCCTCTCACGATACGCTGGGCCAGACCCTCAACTACTGCGGTCTTACCTACGCCGGGCTCACCGATGAGCACCGGGTTGTTCTTGGTCTTTCTGGAAAGGATCCTGATGACGTTTCTGATCTCCTCATCACGGCCTATTACAGGATCCAGCTTCTGCTCTCTGGCAGCTTCCACCAGGTCGCGGCCGTATTTGGTAAGAGACTCATAGGTGTCCTCCGGCGAATCCGAAGTAACTCTCTGGTTCCCTCTTACGGAGCTCAAGACCTGCAGGAAACTCTCTCTGGAGATCCCGAAGCTGGTGAAAAGTTTCTTGATGGATTTATTGGGATGCTTGATCATGGACAGCATGAGATGTTCAACAGACACATAGTCATCCCCCATGACTTTGGCCTCATCCTCTGCTGAGATCAGTACGTTGTTCAGATCCTGTGACACATAGGAACTGCCGCCCTGGACCTTGGGATCCCCCTCGATTATCCTCTCCACTGCGGAAATAAATGACGGGAGCTGTATGCCCATCTTTGTTATCAGCTTGGAGATCAGAGAATCGTCCTGCTTAAGGAGCGCATAGAGGAAATGCTCCTGGTCGATCATCTGATTTCCGTGATCGTAAGCGATCTTCTCCATGCTCTGGATCGCTTCGATGGATTTCTGAGTGAATTTCGTAATGTTCATTAAATACCTCCTTTATATATGTGCAAAAAACTTTCGCACAACTAAAGTCTCCGGCCCGGTCTGGCTTAATAGACCACTGCCGGAGCCTGTGTTTTTTTCTTACGATGTTATTGTATCACTAGTTGTTAGCACTGTCAATAGGTGAGTGCTAAAAAATATAAAGATTATTATGTGAAGGAATTTTTTTGCAAAAAAATACCACTGCGGAGATGATCACCATCTCCGCAGCGTATGATTGTTCTGTATTTATTTTACTTTTATCTTCTTCACAGCCGACCAGGCTCCATAGTAATTGGTACTGTTCACTCTTTTGAACGCCCTTACCTTTACCTCATAAGTCTTGCCGCTCTTGAGATTCTTTACAGTAGTGCTTGTGCCGGTGACAGTTACATTTTTCCAGGATTTTCCTTTTAATCTGTAAGAGATCTGGTACTTAACGCCTCCGTCCTTCTTATCATAAGAAACCTTTATCGCTCCCTTGGCAGCTTTTAGTTCTAATCCGGTCGCCTTGGCAGGATAAATGTTGAAGTTAAGGATCTTGGTACCGACATAGGCATCCTTGCCCTTGATGGTGATCTTTGCTTTACCTATCTTCTTATTGTTGCTGTAAGAAACGGTAAAGTCTTCGTTCTTCTTAAGCTTGTTTCCGAGATATGTAACTGTGACGGAAGGTTTGATCGCCTTTCCGGTGTAGACTTTGGATTTGGAAGCTTTAAATACGGCGTTATCGGTGAAATCTTCAATTATATATTTGAATTTAAATCCTGCTTTCTTCGCGAAGTCATAAGCAGTGGAATACTTATAACCCTCAATGGTAAGATCCATTTCTCCGTTGATGTCAAAGAATGCTTCATCATCGATCTCGGTAACGGATCTGGGGATCCTCACAAGTTTAAGTGCGGCATCATTGCTGGTGATGTGCTCTTGTATTCTCTCCGTTCCCTCGTTAAAATAGATTTCTTCTATTTCTGTACCATGAAGCAGGTTAGCAACTATTAGTTTGACGCTTCCGGGGATACTCACGGTCTTAAGGTTCGTGTACCATATCTGTCCAAGGAACTGTAATGTAGAAGGCAATTCCAAGGTCTCAAGGTTATGGCAGTCGGTGAAGCTGCCGCTTTGCATCTTGGTCACGCCCTCGGGGATCTTCACGTACTTAAGCCCATTCATACCAGAGAAGGCATTGAAGCCTATCTCTTCAAGAGTCTTGGGGAAAACCACCGTCGTAACGTTCCTAAGTTTATAGAAGGCGAAAGATCCAGTAGACGTGATGCCTTCTCCAATAGTTATCTTGGTTATCATATCAGGGTCAGTGATATATATGAACCATGGAGCGGGGTCTCCGAATCCGCCGATACCGGGAAGGCTGAAGTCACCATCTTCATTTCCCATCTTGCCCTCACCGGAGATGATCAGTTCTCCATTATCGTAAAAGTTCCATTCGACCTTGTCCCCCTTGTATCCACATTGTCCTCCCACAAGCCAAGTTTTAGAACCATCATCAGCCCATGCGCTGACTGTTCCGGTGAACATAAAGGTGAAAGCAACCATAAGGCAAAGCGTCAATATAAGAAGCCTGTTTCCTGTTCTCTTCGTCGATTTCATATACTTCCTTCCTTTCTTAACTAGTAATTATCCCTTTCCGGGAAGCCTATGTATTTATCATTTTTGGACATGTTCCTCACCAGGCGGGAAGCCACGATGAACATGATCACTACGAAGACTACGAAGATAAGGCTGATACCCTGACTCATGGTAGCAGTGAAATCATAGATGCCGTGAAGCAGCGCAGGAACTATGACTGCGTATCTTCTGGCGCTCTTGGATTTCCGGAATTCACCTGCGAATTCATATCTCTTGGCCATGCCATACCAGACTCCCATAAAGACTGCGAAGCAGGCGTGACCGGGAACAGCTGTCACCGCGCGGACCAGGGCGGTCTCCATGCCATACATGCTGACGTACTGGATGTTCTCCCAGAGAGCGAAGCCCAAGCTTACGAAGACGGAGTATACTACGCCATCAAACTGGCAGTTGAAGGCAGGATGCTTCCAGGTCTTGAACTTGAGGAGTACGTATTTGCCCCACTCTTCCGAAAAGGCCACGATGATAAAATAGAGAATGGCGTTGTATGCCAGGCTGTTTGGATCAAGAGGCGATATGATGAACTGGCCTATGGTCTCCAGTACCACAGCGATGAGAGTGCTCAAAATTCCCATAAATACCAAAGTTATCATGAGATTTACAGGCTCTTTTTCCAGTTTATCGGCCTTATATACCTGAACCATAAGGAAAACAGCTGGAACTATGGCAGCTATTATCAGTATGGGATTCATTCCGTAATACATGTTGTACCTCCTGATGTCCGCTTTAAAGTTGTTTAACATATAAATTATACTCTATTTTCAGGTATTTTGTAAATGGCTGAATTTAAGGGCCTGAGAACAATGATGTTGAAGACTTACCCCTTTTAGTGGTATAATATATGAGCAAAAAATTTTTTGGAAAAAGAGAACGGCGATGAAATACTACTTTTTGATCAATCCGGCAGCCGGTAAAGGCAACGATCCCGAAGCTGTTAAAGAGCAAATCAGGAAATCCTCCGAAGCAACAGGTAAAGATGTTATCATCTATGAGACCCGTTCAGTCGGCGACGCTGAAAACTACGTGAGAGATATTCTCAGCAAGGAACACGAAGAAGAACTGGTCTTCATAGCCTGCGGCGGCGACGGCACCTTCAACGAGGTCCTCAACGGCTGCATGGGCGCTCCCAACGCCATCTGCTCCGTATCGCCCATGGGCACCGGAAACGACTTCGTGAGAAACTTTCCCGAAGGTATAGATTTCACGGATCTGGATTCCCTGCTGAAGGGCGAGGTCATCAGATGTGATGCCATAGAGTACAGCGGTGTCATGGACGGCGAATTCAAAGTCAGATACTGCGGAAACATGTTCAATATCGGTTTCGACTGCAACGTCGTGGATAAGACCCGGGAGCTCAAGACCAAACCAATGGTCGGAGGATCTTTCGCTTATCTTCTGGGCGTAGCCTCTACCCTCATCAAGAAGAAGGGAGCGGACCTGAAGGTCATCGCCGATGGTAAGGTCCTCTGTGACGGCCCCATCCTTCTCACATCCATTGCAAACGGATCCTACTGTGGGGGAGGCGTCATGTCCAATCCTTACGCCAACGTCCAGGACGGTGAGATCGACATCTCCGTCATCCGCGATCTGGGAAGGATACGCTTCATCACCCTTTTCCCTAAATATCAAAAGGGCACCCATCTGGATACCCCTAAAACAAAAGATCTGATTACTAATTTAAAAGCTCAGGAGATCACCGTCATTCCCAGGCAAGGCAGCATGAGGCTCTGCGTGGACGGAGAGATCTCTACCACCGAAGGCATCCTCTTCAGGATCCAGCCCGAGGCTTTCAGGCTTCTGGTTCCCGAAAAGAGGCACTGATCAAGGCCTGAGCTGCCAGTCGATGGGCTCCTGCCCCGTCACCTGAAGGTAGCGGTTTGCTCTCGAGAAATATCTGCCGCCGAAGAAACCTTTATAGGCTGAAAATGGGCTCGGATGAGCACCTTTGAGGATCATATGATCCGGATTGGTAATAATTGATTCCTTAGCTCCTGCGTTTGCTCCCCAGAGGATGAAGACCAGGGGCTTTTCTCTTTGGTTTAGGATCTGGATCACGTGATCGGTGAAGGTCTCCCAGCCGTGGCCTTTGTGGGACATGGGCTGGCTGTCTCTTACTGTCAATGTGGCGTTAAGGAGAAGCACTCCCTGCTTCGCCCAGTCCAGAAGATAACCGTGATCAGGCTGGATGATCCCCAGGTCGGACTCCTGCTCCTTGTAGATATTGACCAGTGACGGCGGCACCTTGACTCCCTTGTTCACAGAGAAACAAAGGCCGTGAGCCTGGCCGGGCTGGTGGTAAGGATCCTGACCCATGATGACCACCTTGGTACCCTCATAGGAGGAGTATTTCAGGGCATTGAAAATATCGCCGGCGGGAGGATAAACAGGCCCCTCGGCGTATTCTTTTTTCAGGAATTCCCTGAGTTCCTGATAATATTCTTTTGTAAATTCATCCTTAAGGATGAGATCCCAGTCATTTCCGATATTTACCATGAATTAATTATACCACATAAAGCTCATAAAGTGCTATAATACATTTATGAAAAAACATGCCATCATACCCATCTTCATATCTCACCGTGGCTGTCCCAACGACTGTGTCTTTTGCAATCAGAAGAAGATCACTTCCAGGGAAGGCGATGTGAGGCCGGAAGATGTGAGAAATACAATTGAAGAGTGGCTCACCACCTTAAGCCAGGTGGAGACCGTGGAAGTATCTTTCTACGGCGGTTCCTTCACGGGCATCCCCATGGAGCAGCAGACCGCCTTTCTTAAGGTCGCCAAGGAGTACAAGGATTCAGGGAAGATCGATGCCATCCATCTTTCCACCCGCCCCGACTACATCAACTGCGATATACTGGACAATCTCAGAAAGTATTCAGTGGATGTGATCGAACTGGGCGTCCAGAGCTTCAGCGACCGGGTCCTTCAGATGTCAGGCCGCGGTCATGATGCAGCCTGCGTTTACAAGGCCTGCGATCTCATCAAGTCCTATGGCTTCACCCTGGGGATCCAGCTCATGATCGGTCTTCCCGGAGACAGCATGGAGACCTGTGTTTACTCTGCCATGGAGACCGTTAAGATCGGCCCTGCCATCGCCCGTCTCTACCCTACGGTAACCATCGGTGACACAGAGCTCTACAGTATGATGGAACGCGGCGAATATACGCCTCTCAGCCTTGAAGAAGCAGTCTCCCGCACCAAGGCCATGTATGAGATCCTGGACGATGCCGGCATCAACATCATCCGCGTGGGCCTCAAGGCTTCTGAGATCATGGAGAAACAGATCGGCTTCCACCCTGCCTTCAGGCAGCTGGTGGAGTCTGAGATAGCAAAAGAGCGCATCGAAGAACAGCTTGCTTCCCTTCCCACTGACTGTGCCGTCATGATCTCCGCCAACTCCCACTCCTTCGGAAACATCTACGGTCACAAAGGCCACAACCGAGAATATTTTGCAAAAAAATATCCACACCTCTTAATAAAAGGTGTGGTTGATGACAGCCTTCCGGACAATCGCTATCAAGTCAGTCCTGAGGCTTGAATTCATTGACTATCTGAGCTATCTGGCTGCGGTCTGTAAGGTCGCAGCCATTTTCTATTCTTTCCAGAAGCTGACGTTCGTCGGCGTTCATGTTAAGTCCCTTGTCTTTGAGGAGCTTGGTGGTGAACTTCATGACCATCTTGTCTGCCCCCTGCACTCTTTCAGGTTCATATTTGCCCTCAAGGTAATAGCAGGTCAGTGGTCTGAGCCATTTCTTGTCAAAGTTGACGTTCCTCAATTCTGCCCTGGCATCGAAATTCTGCACGTTGATACCCACAGCGAAGATCACGATCTTCTTGGAAGTCTTGTACCAGTCCTGCCTGAACTCCACACTCTCGTCAAAGGAGCTGAAGTAAGCCTCTTTAAGGATGGGCTTGATCCACTTTCTGAAAGTGTCGAAGCCTTCGATACCGCCTGCATGGATGCCTCCTCCGTAGATTATGTTCTCATAGGGCTCCAGGTCTCCGGCTTTCAGCTCTCCCAGTTCCTTCACCTCACAGTTAAGTTCTTCCGCGATCCAGCGGGCGTATTGCTCTGCGGTACCGTATTTACTTTTATAGATAACTATGGTTCTTCCCATGAGATGGACCCTTTCTGAAAAATTTTGTTATTTGCTCAGGACGTCTATGAGCCTGTACATCTCCTCATTGAAAGTATTTTTCTGCTTCAGGGCTTCCTTGAGATCGTAGGCGACGATCTGATTGTCAACGATGCCTATAGCCTTGGATTCGGAATCCTGTTCCAAAAGATCCACAGCCTTGGCTCCGCAGAGGGTCGCCAGGTTCCTGTCTGCCAGGGTCGGGCTGCCGCCTCTCTGAAGATATGAAAGAACTACGACTCTGGTGTCTTTCCCGGTGTGTTCTCCAAGATAAGCAGCCATCTCATCGGCAGTCATGGGGCTTCCTTCTGCCTTTACGATGATGGAATGGAGTTTGCCCTTGTTAGCGCCGTCCAGGACTTTTCTCACGATGGCGTTGATGTCAAAGGGCTTCTCGGGGATCACAACAAACTCAGCGCCGCCTGCCAGGCCTGAATAGAGGGCTATGTCACCGCACTTGCGGCCCATGACCTCGATTATGGTAGTCCTGTTGTGAGCTGAAGATGTGTCCCTGATCTTGGAAATGGCATCCAGCACCGTGTTCACAGCTGTGTCGAAACCGATGGTATAGTCTGTATATCCCAGATCGTTATCGATGGTTCCCGGAACGCCCATGACCTTGATGCCTCTGTCTGACAGCTCTGCGCCTCCTGCAAGAGACCCGTTGCCGCCGATGACTACCAGTCCGTCGATACCGAAGGTCCTGAGCATCTCAGCACCGTGATCCACCCACTTGGGCTCCATGAATCTCGCGCTTCTGGCAGACTTAAGGACGGTGCCTCCCCTGTGAAGGATATCACCTACTGAATATCTGTTCATGGATCTTAATTCGCCGTCCAGCAGGCCCTCGAAGCCCTTCTGGATGCCGAAAACTTCCATGCCTTTGTCAAGTCCGCATCTGACTACGGCTCTCACCGCCGCATTCATGCCCGGGGAATCCCCGCCGCTTGTGAGTACTGCTATCTTATTCATGTCTTCTCTCCTGTTTTATCCAAAAGCCATTCTGCCCTGGCTTTATCTCACATCTTAACGTTATCAAAGCCCAGAAGTCCTATGAGCTGATTCTTAAGAGACCCTGACGGATCCAGCATACGGTCCGATCTCAGTGTTTTGCCGGAAGGCATGTAGATATATACTGAAACCAGTTTGTCTCCTGCATGTCTCGCAAGAGACGTCTTTATCATATCCATGGTCATCTTGTCGTCCATGTCCTTCGGGATCCTGATCTTGATGATGGTCTCGGGACTTGCGGCTGGCCTTTCGGGAACCGGCGCCTTCCGGATCTGAGGCTCATTGGAAGTCTTAAGTACCTCCCCTGCCGCAGCATGCTCTGAAGGCCTTGTGATTCCGGCTTCTCTGTCAGGTCTGATCTCGATTATATCGTCAGCTAAGATCTTCGGCGCCTCGTCTTCCTTGAAGTTCAGGGTGCCTCTCACCTGGATGACGTTATCTATCTCCGTAAGACGCGATACCTTCTCATAAACCTTGGGGAATACCACGATCTCCGCCGTGCCGTAGAGATCCTCGATGCCTACGAAGGCCATCATGGCGCCTGATTTGGTGAGCTGCGTCTTCCTGGTGGTAACGATACCGCAGATGGAGCATCTCATGTTATCCCTGATCTTGGTGCTGACTGCGCCCTGGGCCATATCCTCTTCAGCGTGGAGGATGTCCTCGCAGGTTATATCCGAAAGCCTCCTCATCTGCTCCACATAGTCGTTCAAAGGATGGTCTGACAGGTATACTCCCAGCATCTCCTTCTCCATGGACATGCTGATCTCCTTGGTAAAGGGTTTCACGTCGGGAAGCTTGGCTCCCAGGTCAAGACCTCCGGAACTGCTTCCGCCGGTTCCTCCGTCCATTCCTGCCAGCTGGAAAAGAGATATCTGCCCTTCGATGTTCTTTTTGGCTTCATTCTGAGCGGATTCCATGAGCCCTTCAAAACAGCTGAGCATGGCTGCCTTATTGTCCGACAGGCATTCCATGGCTCCCGCCTTGATCAGGGACTCAACGGCCTTCTTGTTTACCTGGCTGATATCCACATTATTGATAAAGGTGAATATATCCTTAGGCAGACCCTTAGCCTCTCTGGCCTTGATTATGGCTTCAATGGCTCCCTCTCCCACGTTCTTCACTCCGAGAAGTCCGAAGCGGATCTTACCGTCCTTGACGGTGAACTTCTTAAAGGATCTGTTGACATCAGGAGGCAGAACTTCGATGCCCATGTCGATACAGTTTCTGATATACCGGGCGATCTGTTTGGAGTCGCTCATGACAGAAGTCATGAGAGCTGCCATGAATTCGGTGGGATAGTATTTCTTCAGATATCCTGTCTCATAAGCAAGGACCGCATAGGCCGCAGCATGAGACTTATTGAAAGCATAGGACGCGAAGGTTACCATGTCGTTGAAGATGGTCTCCGCTGCCTCTGCTGAAATTCCGTTTCTGATGCATCCGGGGATTTCGATCTCGCCTTTGTCATTAAGCTTGCCGTTGATGAAAAATTCTTTTTCTTCCATCATGACCTTATGCTTCTTCTTGGACATGGCGCGGCGTACCAGGTCTGATCTGCCGTAGCTGTAGCCTCCCAGGTCGCGGACGATCTGCATTACCTGCTCCTGATAGACCAGGCAGCCATAGGTAACGTCCAGAATAGGCGCTAACTGAGGGGTGACATAGGAGATCTTCTCCGGATGTTTTTTGTTCTCGATATATTTGGGGATGGAGTCCATGGGACCCGGTCTGTAAAGGGAAATGCCTGCGACGATATCTTCGAAACAGGTGGGCTTCAGGTTCTTCATGAACTGAGTCATGCCGCCGGATTCCAGCTGGAAGACTCCGGATGTGTTTCCTGAAGCTATCATTTCATATACTCCGGGATCATCATAGCCCATCTTGGCAAAGTCTATGGTGACCCCATGTTCTCTTCTGATCATCTCCAGCGCATCCCTGATGACCGTCAGGTTTCTCAGGCCCAGGAAGTCCATCTTAAGGAGCCCCAGCTCCTCGATGGTGGTCATGGTGAACTGCGTTGCCGGGCCCTTATCTGACAGATAAAGGGGTACGTATTCATCTATGGGAAGCTTGGATATAACGACGCCGGCTGCGTGGGTAGACGCATGACGCGGCATGCCTTCCAGAGCCCTCGCCATGTCAACGATGCGCTTGACTTCAGGGTCTCCTTCATAGAGAGGACGAAGTTCCGATCCGGGCATGTTGAGAGCCTTATCCAAAGTCATGTCAAGCTCAAAGGGTATGGCCTTGGCGATCTGATCAGCCAGAGCATAGGATGCACCCAGCACTCTTGCCACATCTCTCACTGCCTGCTTGGCCTTCATGGTTCCGAAGGTGATGATCTGGGATACCCTTTCTTTGCCGTATTTCCTGGTAACGTAGTCTATGACTTCCCCTCTTCTCTCATAGCAGAAGTCCACGTCGATATCGGGCATGCTGACTCGCTCGGGATTGAGGAATCTCTCGAAGATCAGATTATATCTGATGGGATCTATGTCGGTGATCTTCATGGAGTAAGCAACTATGGAACCCGCCGCAGAGCCTCTGCCGGGGCCTACCATGATGCCGTTCTCCTTGGCATAGTTTATGAAATCCCATACTATGAGGAAATATTCCACATAGCCCATCTTGACAATGGTATCTATCTCGTAATTCATTCTGTCCATGAGCTCCGGAGAGTCAGCGCGATCTCCGTAGCGCTCCTTAAGGCCCTTCTTGCAAAGAGATCTGAAGTACTCTTCATTGGTCATGCCGTCAGGTGCGATGAACTCAGGCAGGTGATATTCTCCGAACTTGAAGTCGAAATTGCAGCGCTCAGCTATGATCTGAGTATTGTCTATGGCTTCGGGAATGTTGGCAAAAAGCTCTCTCATCTCCTCTTCGCTCTTCAGATAAAACTCGCTGCTGGGATATTTCAGGCGGTTCTCCTCGCTCAGAACATTGCCTGTCTGAATACAGAGAAGCACGTCGTGAGGTTCTGCGTCTTCTTTATTGACATAGTGGACATCGTTAGTGGCCACCAGAGGCAGATCCAGCTCATCAGCAAGTCTCAGCATGTCGGATCTTATGGCCTTCTCATCATCCAGACCATGGTCCTGAAGTTCCAGATAGAAATTGCCCTCTCCGAAGATGTCGAGGAGAGCCAGGGCTTCTTCTCTGGCACCTTTGTAGTCCCTGTTGAGGAGCCTTCTCTGGACGTTTCCCGACAGACAGGCGCTGAGACAAATGAGCCCCTCGCTGTGGGCTCTCAGCACGTCCTTGTCGATCCTGGGCTTATAGTAGTAACCTTCCGTATATCCTATGGAAACTATCTTAATGAGATTCTTGTAGCCGGTCTCATTCTGGGCAAGCAAAATCAGATGCCCCTGCCTCTTATCCAGTTCGGCATCTTTGTCCGTGTGTCTTCTGGCTGCCGTATAGACCTCACAGCCGATTATGGGCTTGATGCCCTGAGCCTTGCATTCCTTGTAGAACTCTACTACTCCGAACATGGCTCCATGGTCCGTGATGGCCATGCTGGTCATTCCAAGTTCCTTAGCTCTTGAAACCACCTTCTTGATCCTGGCAGCTCCGTCCAGAAGACTGTATTCAGTATGTAAGTGCAAATGTGTAAATCCCATGGACATATTTTAACACATTTTGTGCTTTAACAAAAGACAATCTCGTGATAAAATAAAACTTAACATAAACTTCTTTTGCATAACAAGGAGACAGAAAAATGAAAGACAGACTGGCTAATACAGCCAAGCAGCACCAGTATATAAGTGAGGAACAGGAGCGCAAGGATAAGGCAGCGGCCAGGGCAGGACTCAAGGGCGTCGCCGTAATGATCCTGATCCTTCTCCTCATCGTGGCCATCTATGTCGCCTACGTATTCATCGACTATCACAGGCTGGATGACAACCTGATCCTGGATGTTACCGGAACTGCGCCGGAGGAGACCGTCGATGTGACAGCGGAAACGCCCTACCATCTGACGGACTGGAACGTCGGCTTCGGAGCCTACACTGACCAATTCAGTTTCTTCATGGACGGAGGCATCTATTCCAGATCTTTTTCTTACGAAGAGACCGTGGCCAACATGGAGAAGATCATAGACTATCTCAAGTCCTGCAAGTCGGATTTCTATCTGATCCAGGAAGTGGACTTCAATTCCACAAGATCTCACAAGGTAGACGAGGTCACCATGATAAATGATGCTTTTAACCAGAAGTATCAGTCGACTTTCTGTATGAACTATGACTCGCCGTATCTTTTCTTCCCGGTAATGTCTCCCATCGGAAGTTCTCATTCAGGAATGATCACCTTATCTGATACCACCATCACCGATTCCCTGAGGAGAAGCCTTCCCATCCAGACCAATTACGCTAAGCTGCTGGATCTGGACAGAGCGTACTCCGTGAACCGCATCCCTTGTTCAGACGGACATGAACTTGTGCTTATCAACCTCCATCTCTCGGCATACACGACGGATGACAGCATCATCAAGAATCAGCTGACGCTCCTCGTTTCCACCATAGAGGAAGAGTACGAAAAGGGCAATTACGTCATCGCCGGCGGTGATTTCAACATGGACCTTCTGGGTGATTCCGGCTCCATCTTCGGAGTATCCGGCGCCAACTTCAGCTGGGCTCAGCCCATACCTGAAGGTTCTATCCCCGACAGCATACAGCTGGTAGTACCCTTTGATGAAACAGATCCCGTGCCGTCAGCCAGAAATGCTGATTCTGTCTGGGATCCTCTGACAAACTTCCAGATCACCATCGACGGCTTCCTGGTAAGTGACAATGTCAAAGTCGAGAAATGTGAGGTGTCAGACCTCCAGTTCGCTTATTCAGATCACAATCCGGTCCAGCTGGAATTCACCTTTATAAACTGATATTCAAACAACTAAGGCCTCCCTTGCGGGAGGCCCTTTTGATTTACTCTGCTATTTCTTTTACTATTTCTTCTATAGATTTATCGTTTATGTCGATTTCCTGATCCGCCCAGGCTCTGTAAAGAGGAAGTCTCATCTCATAGAGTCTCTCCACTCCCACAGCCTGGCTCACGGGTCTTCCCACAGTCGGAAGGTCCGAAGGTTCCTTATCCAGGAAGACCATCCTGCCGTTTTCGGCCATGGCATAGTAGTTTTCTTCTCTGTTGACTATGCCTCCGCCGGTGGATATTACAGCCGATGTCATCTGGCCCATCTCCATGGCAACAGCGCTTTCCAGATCGCGGAAGTATTCTTCTCCCTCGTCCCTGAAGATCTCCGGGATGCTTCTGCCGTCCCTGATCTCTATGAGCTGATCCATATCGTAGAATTCACGTCCGAGTTCAGCTGCCAGCTTTCGTCCGATGGAGGACTTGCCGGAGCCGGGCATGCCGATGAGGATGATGTTTTCTCTGTCTTTTCTTATGCTGTCTGATACTTTGCGGGCTATGGCATCCTTGTCATCGAAACTCAGAGTGGTGAAGAGCATGGATGAATAAATACCCTGATAAACAAGCATGTCAAGGCCTCCAATTGCGTCTATGAGCGACTTTTGGGCCTGGCAGATGAAGTTGGTCCTCAAAGGGTTATAGACTACGTCTACAGCCCATTTCAGGCGTGGATAGCTGCCGGGGCTTACTACGGATACACCGCTTTCAGGGTACATGCCTACAGGTGTGGTGTTCACCAGTATCTCCGCATCCCTGTTCTCTTTAAGAGCTGTCTTCTCGTCTATGGCCTTATGGCTCAGCACATGTACCTGTGCCGCTCCCTTGTCGAAAAGCACCTGAGTCACGGCCTTGGATGCTCCGCCGTTTCCCAGGACCAGACATTTCAGACCTTTGACCTGAATATCATTGGCCTCCAGAAGTTTTTTGAAACCGAAATAGTCCGTATTGAAGCCCTTAAGCTTACCGTTTCTTCTCACTATGGTGTTGACGGCTCCGATGGCTTCAGCTTCCGGTGACAGTTCATCCAGATACTTCATGACCTCCTGCTTGTAGGGAATGGTCACATTTAGCCCGGACCAGCTGCCGTTTCTCAAGAAATCTTCCAGTTCCTCAGGCTCCTTTTCAAAAAGCACATACTGGTAATCGTGGCCTGTCTCACGGCAGATGAGTTCATGAAGTTCAGGGCTCAGGCTGTGTCCCAGCTTCCTTCCCAAAAGACCGAAAGGCGCAGTTTCCTCTCTGCGGCTCACTTCCATGATCTTCTTCAGCACTTCCTGCTCGTATTCTTCCCTGCCTTCCAGGATCTGAGCTTCCCTGCCGCTGTCCAGCACGGGAAGGCCTTTCATCTGTTTGATCTTGCCGATCTCCCGGACGGCATCCATTCTTTTTCTTAAGGCTTCCAGGATCAGTTCATCCTGATCATCTATTATCTTTCTGTAGTCAGCTATGGTCTCAGGTGCCCTTTCCGGGGTCACTTTTACTTTCGCATTTTCCACATGATCAGCAACTTCCGCCGCTTCTGCCCTGCCGTCCATGAGAGCGTCATAGATGGCTATGGCGGCAGCTGCCTCCACGCATGGAAGAGCCCTGTACACGATACAAGGGTCATGTCTTCCCTTGATCTCTATCTCCACAGCTTCGCCGGTCTTCATGTTTACACTCCACTGCTTCTTGGCTATGGAAGGTGTCGGCTTGAAAGCCACCCTGAAGACGATGGGCATGCCGGAAGCAATGCCTCCCAGGATACCGCCGTGGTTATTTGAGGATGTCATTACGTTGCCGTCCTCATCCATGACAAAAGCATCGTTATTCATAGATCCCAGCATCCTGGCGCCTCTGAAACCGGAGCCGAACTCAATGCCCTTGACAGCCGGAATGCCGAAGACAGCTGAGGATATATATCCTTCAAGACCGTCAAAATATGCATCTCCGCAGGATCCTGCTTTTACGCCCATGATGCCGCATTCTACTACGCCTCCCACAGAGTCTCCTCTGGCCTTGGCAGCGTCCACCATGTCCTCAAAGCCCATAGGGTCCTCTTCACCGCCGATCTCGACTATATCCGTCATGACTTCGATGCCTTCCTTGGCCAGGAGCTGCTTGACGATCCCGCCTGCTATGCAGAGGCCTACGGTTATCCTGCCGCTGAATCTGCCGCCGCCTGTGGCGCAGGCTTCGATGCCGTCCTTCATCATGGATGTGAAATCTGCATGTCCGGGTCTGGGGATGTACTTCAGATCCTCATAGGCAGATGGATCCGCATCGGTATTGAGAACTTCGGCCTTTATCCTGGATTTGGTAACGATGCCGAATTCTCCTCCGAAGTTGACCACACCTTCCTGCCAGACGATCTCATCAGGTTCTTTTCTCTCGGTGCTGAGTTCCTTCAGGTCCTCGTTAATAGGCGACCTTCTTCTCAGAAAGTCGTCCAGTTCTCTGTAATCTATGACCGTGCCCTCGGGGATCCCGTCGATGGTCACCTTTATTGACGGTCCGTGGGATTCGCCCTCAAGAGTCACTTTAAGATGTTTTCCATAAGTGCTTGCCATTAAAAAATATCTCCTGTCTATTCTTCCGTAAACCAGGTCCTTACCTTATCAACGGGTAGTTTTTCCAAAACACATTCTCCGGGTCTTCTGGGAACGACCAGATTTATCATATTCCCTCTGATCTTCTTGTCCTTGATCACATAGCCTATGAGAGCATGGATATTATATGGACATCTCCATTCCAGACCGTGATCTGTCAGTGTGGAAATGAGTCGTCCGAGGGTACCCACTTCAGCTACGCCTTTGTTTTCTGCAGCTCTGGTCACCAGGACCATGCCCATGGCTACCGCTTCCCCGTGGTGTATATCGTAACCGGATTCCGCCTCTATGGCATGACCCAGCGTGTGTCCGAAGTTGAGGATGTTTCTGATACCGATGTCTTTTTCATCCTGAGCTACGATCTTCGCCTTAAGATCGATGCAGCGCTTAAGGATCTCAGTCACATAAGCATCATCTCCACGATTCTCGGTGAGTGGCCTTTCTTCAAGCATGGTGACCATTTCAGGGTCGCCGAGATATGCGTATTTGATGACTTCTGCACAACCTTCGCTGAACACTTCGTCGCTCAGGGTCTCAAAAAATCTCGTGTCAACGAGAACCATGGATGGCTGATAGAAAGTCCCTATGACGTTCTTTACCTTCCCGAGGTCAAGGGCGTTCTTGCCTCCGACAGATGCATCGCAGGCAGCCAGTATAGTGGTAGGCACCTGCACGAGTCTGATCCCTCTCTTATATGTGGATGCGATGAATCCCGCCAGATCCATCACAGAGCCTCCTCCGATACCAAAGATCACGTCTGAACGTGAAAGATTGAATTCCACAAGGATCCTGGATATCTTGGAGAATGATTCTATGGTCTTGGCTCCCTCTCCGCCTTCCATGGAAACGGCCATAACTTCCTTGCCCATGGCTTCGATGGCGTTGCCCAGTTCTGCAACATAAGCAGAGGGTATGGCCTCATCCCAGAGAAGAACTGCCTTGCCGGAATCTTCCGGGATGACTCTGAGAGCTTCATCCTTGAGTTCTTTGCCTATTATAACTTCGTAAGGTGATTGCGTATTAACTAAAACTTTTTCCATTCTATATTCCTTCATCTTCTGTCATTCTGTATCCCACGCCCAGCTCTGTAAAAATATATTCGGGCTCACCGGGATTGGCCTCGATCTTTCTTCTGATGTTGGCCATATTAACTCTGAGTATGCGGTTGTTGTCCCCCGCATAGGGCCCCCAGATCTGATTGATCAACGAGTCGTATGTGATCACTTTGCCTGAGTTCTGAGCAAGGATCGACACTATCTTATATTCTACCCTTGTGAGGTGTACTTCTTCTCCCGCAAGAGTTATCAGTCGCTTATCAAAATCCACGATGAGATTCTTTGCCTTATACGGCCTGATGGCAACGTCTTCTCCCACCTTCAGCTTGTTGCTGTGACGCATGGCAGTTCTGATCCTGGCCAGAAGCTCACTGGTTCCGAAGGGTTTGGTTATATAATCATCTGCCCCCAGGTCAAGAGCAGCGACTTTCTCCTTCTCCTGAGTACGGGCGGAGATCACTATTATGGGAAGTCCGGACCATTTCCTGGTCTCCCTGATTATATCATTTCCGTCCATGTCAGGAAGGCCCAGATCGAGAAGAACCAGATCCGGCAGCATGGAAGTAATGCAGGCCATGCCATCCTTACCTGTATTTGCCGAAGTTACCTTATAGTCATGAAGTTCCAGGGTCCTTGAGATGAAGTCACAGATGCTTTTCTCATCTTCAATTATCAATATCGATATCTTCTGATACATTGCTTGCCTCCTCTTCTGCAGGAAGGGTGAATATAAATTCCGCTCCGTCGCCTAAATTCTTTGCTTCAATATTTCCTCCATGTGCGAGAACGATAGTCTTGCAGATGGAAAGGCCGATCCCCATGCCCTTATATCCATCAGAGCTGACCTGACTTGGATCCTGGCCCTCTCCGTCGAAAATGGTTTCCAGCCGGCTTTCATCTATTCCTATTCCGTGATCTCTTATGCTGAAGCTCACTGCACCTTCTGTCTCAGATACGACGACTTCCAGGGGCTTATCCGTTTTGGAATGCACCTTGGCATTGTGAAGGATGTTTATCAGCACCTGCTCTATCAGCATGGCGTCCATATCCACCACGACAGGTTCATCGGGGACCTTGACTATAACGTCCATTCCCGGGAAACGCTTCCTGAACTGAGTCACAGCAGCTGCTACAACTTCATCCACCACTTCCGGTGTCTTGGTCACCCCGGCATTCTCTTCATCTATCCTGGTTACGGAGAGCAGGTTCTCAACCATATTCAGAAGCCACTTGGCATCAGAATCAATATTTTCAATGAGTCCCCTTTTCTCTGCGTCGCTCATGGTTGAACCGTTTTCAAGGATGGATTCGCTGTTTCCTATAATGCCTGTAAGAGGTGTCCTCAGGTCATGAGATACGGCGCGCAAAAGATTGGCTCTCATCTTTTCCTTCTCCGCCTCCATAAGTTCCTTCTCCTGAGCCGAAAGCATATCCTGCTGAGTCTTGAGGACCGTACTGGATATGGATGTAAAAATACCTATGATGAGCATTCCCAGGAAGGTCACCTGATATCCTTCTATTGTGAAGTTGAAAGTCCCGTAAGGATATGTGAAAAAGAAGTTCACCGCAAGGACCGCGCTAAGAGCGTAGAGCAGCCCATACAGATAACCCTCTGTATATCTTGAAGCGATGAATGCTCCGATGGTATACAGCATAGCTATGTTAAGAGTCGGATCCGATGCCTTGGAGTTAAAGAAAAATGATACGAAAGTGACCACGATAAAAACGCCCAGTGTCAGAAGGAAGTCCTTGGGACCTACAACAATGAGCTTTCTCTTTGGCACATATTTACTTTTGTCCTCCGGCTTAGTTTTCATACCTTAATTTTAGTTTAAAAGCACTTGGTGTTCAAGTTTATTTTCTGCAAATATGTTCAAATCACCAAAATTACACAAAGCAGCAAAAAACGGCAGGTCACCCTGCCGTTTCATCAGCTTATTATTCGCTAAACAGCTTATTTGTTAACAGCTTCCTTTAAAGCCTTGCCAGCCTTGAATGCGGGCTTGGTGCAAGCTGCGATCTTTACCTGCTCGCCGCTCTGAGGGTTCTTACCCATTCTCTCAGCCTGCTTTCTTGTCTCGAAAGTACCGAATCCGATGAGCTGAACCTTGTCTCCCTTAACGAGAGCTTCCTCGATAGCTGCGAATGTAGCTCCAACTGCTGCTGTTGCGTCCTTCTTAGTAAGTCCTGCTGCTTCTGCAACCTTAGCGATTAATTCTGTCTTATTCATGGTATATATCTCCTCCCATAAAGTTTAAATTAAAGTCATATTGATAATAACACAGGTGTCATTGATTGTCAATTAAGATTTATCAAAAACATAGATATTTCAAGGGGTTTCGGGTTTTTTGCCTATCTTTCCCACCAGTAAAAATACACCCGCAGCTCCTATTACCGTCAATATCGTGGAAACCAATAACATAGTCTTCGGACCCGATACATCCAGTATGATGCCCCCGACAATATTCGCAAACACAGCGCCGATGGTTATAGCCGTGGTATACACTGCCTGACCTCTTACAGCTTCTCCTCTTTCCATGATTTCATTGATGAACTGAACGATTCCTGCAAGGAAAATGGAAAACGAGAAAAGCTGGAAGAAATGGGCTGCATATACCATGAACACGCTGTTTGCCAGATACAATGTCAGAACTTTGCCCACGAAGGCTGCAGAAGCAAACTTCAGCAGTGTGCTGCAGCTGAACTTCTTATGTATGTTGCTAAAGAAGAAAAGTCCGGGTATCTCCAGCGCCGCCATGACACCGAAGATCCTGCCCATGTCTTCAGAAGTGCCGCCTACTCCGGTCACGATCTGATACATGAAATTATTGGTTATGGTGTTCTGGAAGAACAGCACCATTATGAAGAAGTTTAAGACTATGAAGAGTTTGTTCCTTCTTACGAACATGGACATGCTTATCTCTTCATATTTCTCCTGTTCTATGGTCTCTCCGGAAGCTGCCGCAGCATTAGCCCTTTGCTTCACGGCTTTTTTCAAAGTCCTGTTGCAAAGCAGGATCATTCCCAGAAGCAGCGCAAGAATAGCCAGACCTGTTTTCGGAAGGATAACAGTTCCGTACTTCTCAACGAAGGTTCCTATGATAGAGGTGAATATGGCATAAGCCAGACTTCCTCCGGCTCTGCATATGCCGAAATTGATCTTGGATCCGCTTTCTGACAACCTTCTTGCAAGTGAATTGAAAATCGGCTGAAGAGCCAGCTCCCAGGCCATAAGCATTACGTAGAGGACCCAAAGAGCAATGGACTTTCCTTTTATGATAAAAAGTCCGACCTGCATTACCATCATGGCGACAGTGCTTATACTTGCCACGCTGATGGCATCCAGCCTCTTCGACATGTCTGAAAGGTTTGCCAGCACAGGCTGAAGGAATACCGATACAACACTGGCGACGGCCAGTATGATGCCGATCTCGGCATTGTCATAGCCCATGTCCAGAAGATAGGCAGAACAAAAGCTGGATATTATTCCGTAATACATCCAGTATGTACCGAATATCCCTGCGTATTCTGAATTGAGTTTTAATGTATAATTCTTCACTTCTTAAGGCTCCTTACCAGTTCTGTAACGAGTTTTTCAAAGTTTCCGGAAACCTTATTGGCTATCTCTATGACTTCTTCTCCGGAAAGTTTTGTTTTGCTTATACCCGTGGACATGTTTGTTATGCAGCTGATGCCGCAAACCTTCATGCCCATATGAGATGCTGCAATGGCTTCTACTGCAGAAGACATTCCGCAGCAGTCTGCGCCAAGAGCCTTGTACATTCTTATTTCGGAAGCCGTCTCATACTGAGGGCCCGTGAGTTGGATGAATACGCCGTCGTGGACTTCTATGCCGTTCTTTTCTCCGATTTCAAGGACTTTGGAAATGATTTCTCTGTCATAGATCTCCGACATATCCGGGAATCTGGGTCCCAGCTCATCGATGTTAGGCCCGATAAGAGGTGAAGGAACAAAGGAAGCGATACAATCTCTCACGACCATGAAGCTTCCGACACTGAAGTTTTCATTCATGCATCCGACAGCATTGGTTATGATGACGGTGCCTGCTCCCAGAAGGCGCATGAGTCTCAGGGGAAGCACCACCTCGCTCATATCGTAACCCTCATAGTAGTGGATCCTGCCTTTCATGCATACCACCTTTACACCTTCCAGGGTGCCGAAGATGAACTGGCCGGTGTGTCCCGGAGCAGTTGATACCGGGAATCCCTCGAGTTCGCCATAATCAACAACAGCTTCCACCTGGATGTTTTTTGCAAAATCTCCCAGGCCGGAACCCAAAACGATGGCCACTTCCGGTTCAAAATCTATTTTCTTCTTTATCTCATCTCTGTATTTTATCAGTCTGCTATAGTAGGCTTTGCTGTCTGACATGTGAGGCTCCTTTTTTACATAACAGGCGCATGGGACGCCAAAGCATCTCATGCGCCTTTTGATCTTGATTTAATTCTTTTAATAAAAATTATGAAATTGTCTCGAGAACCTTATCTCTGAGCTCGCCTTCAAGTCTTCTGAGTTCGATCTCAGCTTCAACTCTCTTCTCGTGTCCTTCCTTCTGGATCTGCATTACTTCATCGATGGTGGTGATGAGTTTGTTGTTGGTCTCCTGAAGGGTCTCGATGTCGATGATGCCTCTCTCAGCTTCCTGAGCTACTCCTACTGTAGTATCGTGAAGGAGTTCGGCATTCTTTCTGAGAAGTTCATTGGTGGTCTCGGAAACTGCTCTCTGAGCCTTGAGGGCTTCTTCGGAATTGGCAAGTCCGAGAGCGAGTACCATCTGGCTCTTCCAAAGAGGAATGGTGTTAACAAGAGCGGTCTGGATCTTCTCAACCATGAGAGTATCGTTGTTCTGGATCATTCTGATCTGAGGTGCCATCTGAAGGGATACGGTTCTGGTCAGATCCAGATCATAGATCTTCTTCTCGAATCTGTCGATCATCTGTGCATAATCTGTAGCTGCCTGAAGGTCTCCCTGATCCTGAGTAACTTCAGCTTTCTTTTTCAATTCAGGAAGAGTTACTTCTCTTGCTTCCTTGAGGGCTTTCTTACCTGCAGCGATGTACATGGACAGGTTCTTGAAGTTGTCTGTGTTTGCCTTGAAGAGTTCGTCGAGAACTGCGATGTCCTTGGTAAGGGTTACCTGGTGACCGTCAAGGATGTTGACTACCTTCTCAACGTTGTTGTTGGCCTTGTCATATCTGTTCTTCATCTCTTCTATGGGGTCAAGTGCCTTATGGAAAAGCTTGGCCAGGCCATGTCTCTCTTCTGTAGCGCTGAAGCCCTTGAGTTCTGTAACCAGTCCGGAAAGAGAATCGCCAATGGTTCCCAGATCGCTGGTTCTTACGTTGGTAAGAGCGCTTTCGGAGAACTCAGCAAGTTTCTCCTGAGCGTCTGCGCCGAACTGAAGGACGCAGTTGGTATCCTTAAGGTCTACTGCCTTGGCATACTTATCGATAATAGCAAGCTCTTCTGCAGTGAACTCAACCTTATCGGCGATCTTCATGACTTCGCTTTCTTCAACCGCTTCAGCGATGGTCTGAGCCTCTTCCTGAACAGCTTCCAGTTCTTCAGCTCTCTTGATCACTTCGGGATCTGCTTCAACTACTTCTGCCTCAACTTCTTCTACGACTGCTTCAGCTTCTTCCTGAACGTCTGAAAGTTCTTCTTCTACGAGTTCCTGAAGGTTCTCTGCTTCAGTGATTTTGATTTCGTCTGTCATTATTCTTCTCCTTCTTCTTTACCGATTTCAAGCTTCATAAGCTTATCCAAAGTACTGATTTCCGCGTTTATCTCCATAGCATCTTCTGAGAAAAGGCTGTCCAGCAGCTTCTTTACCGATACTTCGGCGCCTTTGATGGCCTCTTCGATCTTATTCATGCTAGTTTCAACGTTTTCGCCTTCAACTACCTGTGCAGCATTGTCCTGGAGTTTGATGTACTTGTCCACCAGACCCAAAAGCATGTCGCCGTAATAATTTGCCAGCTTTCTTACCTTGTTTCTGTCCTTGGGATCATGCTCCACCTCGTCAGCGATCTTGTTGAGAGTACCTGCGATGGAACCTAAACTTTCCCTTACTTCAGCCTTCTTTACACCTTTGGCCCTGTCGATGACCAGATCCTGAAGTTCATAGAGTTTAACAGCCATATCGCTGGAGAACTCCTTTGCTCCGGGAATGTTGGCATCGGCAATGTTCTTTTTCCTTACATTCAGAAGAAGGAAGATGATCACAACGCCTACTGCGATGGAAATGATCGTTCCCAGAACGCCTTTAAGGAACCAGCTGAGCACAGCTGCTGCCAGAGCGCCTGCGACCCAGGGCACCCATGCGGGAAGAATGAACGCCTTGGACTTCTCGGCTTCCATTTCCTTCTGAAGTTTCTCTTCCTTCAGTCTCTGGGCTTCCTTTTCAGCTTTCTCTTCTTCAAGTTTCTGTTTCAGAGCTTCTGTCTTATTTTCTGTCATATCTGAGCCCTCACTTTCACTAAACTCAAGCTATTGTTTATCAAAATATTTTTTGCCCGAATCGGGGCAGAAATATGTTCTTATGAATCCATCCTTAGAGATGACGACGAACTCATTGGTCTCTTCTTTATAGTATACATCATCTCCATCTTCTTTTTCAAGTTTATGTAGTGCTTCCGGATCATTTGCTACGTCAGAAGCTGCTTTTTCGTACTCTTCTTCGGTACTGAAGCCCATGTATATGCCGTGCTTTTCGAAATGCTCCGTGAGAAGTCTGGCATTTCTGAAAGTATAGTCCACGTACTCAGTCACAGAAGGATCCGGCTCAGGCTCAGGTCCGGGTCCCGGATCTCCTCCCATGGTAAGGGAAAGGACCAGGATCACCAGGGCCAGAACGACCAGAAAGATGAGCACATTCCACTTCTTAGTCTTCATGGGCGCATCCTTTCTCATAAGCTTCAATGGCCTCATTTAAGCTCATGGTATTAGCGCCTCCTGCGAAATCAGGATCTTTTCTCTGAACAGGATCATCTTCCCATCCGCATACCGGACAGATCTCATAGGCATCCTTTTCGATAAAATGATGTCTGCCGCAGACGGGGCATCGGTATTGTCTCCTGAAAAACAGTCTGTGAAGATTCATCTTACTCCTCGGTCTCTCCCTTATTGCTTTCACTGAATCTCTTGATCTTTTTGGTGGTGGTCTTTTCGAAGTCATCTGTGCGGATGATGACCTTGCCTATCTTCTTGAAGAGCGGCTGCGGCTTGTTTATCCTGTCCACCTCACTCTGAATGAGTTCTCTTATGGCCTCCGGATCGTCTGCACCGTCTCCGAGATAATTGCTGATCTCTTCCATGTCCGGCTTGATGGTGGCTACTATGGTCTTGTCGTTTCCCTGAGCGTCATCCTTGGCCCATACCATGGACTCACTGATAAATATGCTCTCGTCCAGGTAGTTCTCCAGTTCCTCGGGATAGACGTTCTTACCGTTGGCAGTGATGATCACGTTCTTTTTACGTCCGGTGATATAAATGTAATTCTTACGATCCACATAGCCCAGGTCTCCTGTATGGAACCAGCCATCGATAAGGACTTTGGCCGTCTCCTCAGGATTCTCATAATATCCCATCATGACATTAGGTCCCTTGATGCAGATCTCACCTACACCGTCCTTGCCCTTATCAGCTATTTTGACCTGCGCCTGCTCCAGAATGTGTCCGACAGAATCATATCTGTTGTATTTCTTTTCCGTAGGATTGGCTGCAGCCAGAGGGGCACACTCAGTAAGGCCATAACCTTGTATCATGATAAAGCCCAGATTGTTGAAGAATTCCATGATCTCCGGTCTGATGGGAGCTCCGCCGCTTACCAGGAGTCTCATCCTACCGCCGAAGACTTCCCTTACCTTGCCAAGAAGAGCCTTGGACAGATTGAGTCCGAATTTATCGGTGATCTTGTTGGCCTTCATGACACGGTTGAACATGGCTTCTTTGCCTTGCTTCCTGACGGTCTTCATGATGGAATTATATATATTGTCGAAAATCAGAGGAACTCCACAGAAAATGGTAGGTTTAAGTTCCTTGAGATTCTTCTGGATGTACTTCAGTCCTTCGCAGTATCCTATGGAAGATCCTCTGTAAAGGGATACCAGGAAGCCGCAGGTGCACTCATAGGTATGATGCAGCGGAAGGACGCTGAAGAAGATATCGTCCTCAGTGTACTTGATCAGCAGCGGATCCAGCATTATCTCAGCACAGAGATTTCTGTGGGAGAGCATTACGCCCTTAGCTACTCCGGTGGTGCCTGAAGTGAAAAGGAGGACGCCCAGAGCTTCGGGATCTATCTCGGCATCCAGGTAGCTTCTGTCTCCCAGATCCATGAGAGATCTGCCCTCGGCCATGAGTTCTTTGAGAGAGTATATCCTTCCCTCAGAGCTCTCAGCCCTTACATCGACCAGGAACTCCAGATTTCCCACGCCTCTTTCCATCATATCTTTGAAGGATTCCCTGTATTTAGGACTCAGCAGTACGCATGAAAGACCGGCCTGTTCCACCAGCTGCTCCAACTCGCCCGGGCTCAGTTCCTTATCAAGAGGCACTACGACTCCCGTACCGCAGGCTACAGCCAGATAGCTTATGGCCCAGAAGTAACTGTTCTCACCGACGACTCCTATCTTCTTGCCGTGGAGTCCTCTTGATATGAGAGCTGTTCCCAGAGCATTCACATCATCCAGAGTCTGCTTATAGGTGATCTGTGTATACTCTTCTCCCTTGTTGAACTTCTGCCAGAAAGCCGTTCTGTCGCTGAAAAGCTCGCAGGATGTCTCCAGCATATGCTTAAGATTGGCAACAGGTCTGGTGCCTTCTTTGTAGAAATTGTATTTGTTTTTGGAATTCAGTATTTTTTCGTAGAGCTCAACTGCCCTGTCATATCCTTTGATCACTTTTTCCAAAATATTGTCCTCCTATAGTTTAATGTCATCGCCTCTCATCTGATCGATTTCCTTACCTCTGAAACAGATGACCCATCCGATAAACGATATGGGCATGGCCACTAAAACGTCTATGACTGAGTGTTGTTTCATTACCAATGTTGATATACATATGAAAATCACAGCAGCAGCCATAAAGACTTTCTTGATAACGCTGTCCTTACCTCTCGTATCCCATGACGCGAACAGCAGTCCCATGGATCCTATGATATGAAGTGAAGGACATACGTTAGTCGGCGTATCTACCGTATATACAAACCTGACAATGTCTACCAGGATATTATCTCTTTCGAAATGATCCGGCCTCAGTTCCAGGAAAGTAGGATAGACCAGATAGATGACCATTGTAACGGTGAAGGTCATGATGAAGAATTTCATCAGATTCCTGAAATTGTCCGTTTCATTTATGAGCAGGTATATCAACGTTATGGCGATAAGCGGATGCCATGTAAGGTATGGGATCACGAAGATCTCATGGAATGGTATCATGTCATCCAGGAAAAAGTGTACCTGGTGATATGTTTGTCCCACGTCTATGAGTTCGATCCCAACGAAACACGCGATATATGCCGGCCAAAACAATATATACCAAAGGTTATCCTTGAATTTAATTATTTTTCTGTCCAAAACACTTTTGCCTGAAGCAATGCTCTGCCTCAGCTTTCTCCTTTTGTAAAATTTTTTCAACTAGTCCCCTAATAAGCAAAAATTATGTTTTCCGGCGTCAGTCTGTAAGATCCAGGTCCGGAGTGATGGTTATCTTGTAGTCCGGATAGAGCTTATGAAGGTCTTCGTAGAGTATCGCCAGACCTTCTTTGCTGTCTATGTCAAAGCTAAGGACCACATCGAAACGAATGGTTTTATTCTCTGTATCCGCATAGAATCCATGGGTCTGGAGTGCCCAGTCGTAGGCCATCACTTCCTCCATTACACTGTTTCTGATGCGGGCAGCTTCATCGTTCTGGGTGTTATATGAATAAACACCTATGCCTGTCAGGATCACGCCGGTCTCTTTGAAGACATTCATCTGAACTCTTCTGGTGATGACATCCACCTGATCTACAGTCATGACATCAGGAAGTTCCAGGTGAACTGAAGCATAGTTCCTGTCAGGTCCGTAGTTATTGATTATGAGGTCGTAGGCGCCCCTGACTTCTTCCTCTCTGTTGATTATTTCTTTTATCTTGTCGCTGAGCTCTTTATCAGCGCGCTTTCCGAGGATCTCATCCAGAGTCTCCGCCATCATCTCGAAACCTGCCTTGATGATGAAGACCGCGATTATGGCTCCGACATAGGCCTCAAGAGATAAACCTGTAGTCATGAAAATGACCGCAGACAGAAGCACTGATGCTGAAAGTATTGCATCAAAGGAAGCATCGGAACCGGATGCTATGAGAGATCCTGAATTCACCTTCTCACCCTGAGCCTTAACATATCTGCCAAGAATGATCTTGACGATCACCGCGGCAGCGATAACTATGAGAGAAACGATGTTATATTCAGGTACCGAAGGCTCGATGATTTTTTTGATGGATTCAACAAGGGCAGTGATTCCGGCGTACAGAACCAGGGCGGAAACCACCAGTGCGCTCAAGTACTCGATTCGTCCATGCCCCAAAGGGTGCTTCCTGTCCGGCCTCCTGTTGGCCAGTTTCGTTCCTAATATGGTAACGATGGACGAAAGAGCGTCCGAAAGGTTATTGACTGCATCCAGAACTACGGCTATGGAATTGGCTGCAAGGCCGACAGCAGCCTTAAAAGCTGCCAGAAATACGTTAGCCAGGATGCCTATAATACTTGTTCTTATTATTACTTTATTTCTTTCTATCATTATTTGATCCTATCATTCCGCCTCATGATCCGGAGGCAGTTTTCCTAAATATTCTTCCAGAGTGATATCTTCACTCATGATCTTCTTTGCGGCGGTCTTTCCTATGTATCTGAAATGCCAGGGTTCAAAGGAATAGCCCGTAATGTCGCTCTTTCCCTTAGGATATCTGAGTATGAAACCATACTCTGCGCAATGTTTGACCAACCACTTGCCTTCTTTGGTATTGCCGAAACTATCGCCCATGGCCCAGCCGTTCCTGCCTGTAAGAAGGTCCATGGCATAACCGGTCTGATGCTCGCTTCTTCCGGGATATGCCGAAAGCATGAAGGCCACTTTATATCCTCTCGAATAAATGTAGTTGTTAAAAAGATATTTCTGAGTCGAATAACTCCTGTAACCTGAACAGATCTTAAAGTTCAGGCCTTTGGCTCTGGCAGCTTTGTACATTTTCTTGAAGGCCTTGTAAGCTGACTTCTTAAGCTTGGCGCCTCCGTAAGTGCAATAGCTCGATGAAACGTTGACCAGATCCTCAGGAACGTAATTTGGCGAGAGCGCGTGGTACTTGTTGACCAGCATCTTCAGATCCCCGTCATCCTTGGATTTCAGGGTCTGGATCTCGGGAACTCCGTAAATGGACGTGTTGGAATAGATGGCGGTGCTTTTTACCTTTACCTTCTTTACTTTCGACCACCTGCCGTAATATTTCTTGCCGTTTACCTTGTAATAGGTCCTGACTTTAACATAATATGTCACGCCGTTTTTGAGGCTCTTCTTGGTAAACATATCCACCGGCGCAGATCTGTTATATTTCTTGAGAGCTTTGGTGAACTCGGCATCCTTTGCGATCCAGATCTCATACTTCGCGTTCTTTTTCTTATCCGGTGTCCAAAGCACTGTCAGCTTGTGGTTCCCGGGCTGAAGGCTCTTGATGACCTGTCTCACAGGCTTCTCCACCTTGACGACAGGCGCGGGAGCGGGAGTCACGTCTTCTTCAGCGGGCTCTTCAGTTACCTCCGGCGTGACCGGGTCCGCCGGGGCCTCAGGATCAGCTGTATCTGCAGGCTCAGTGCCTTCCGGTGATCCCGTTACATCAGAAGAACCATCACCCTGGGAGATGGTCTCATTTCCCTGAGGCTCAGGTGCCTCAGTTTCTCCGGATGTGATGACTTCGCTGTCTGATATAGCAGTCCCCGTTTCTTCCTCTGCAAAGACAGGAACGAATGAAAATGTCATTATGATTACAGCCGCAAGCAAAATGATAAGAATTTTTTTCATTTTTATTCACCGCCTAAACTGTTTAGAACCTTTTGACCATATAGTCTGTTTTATTATACCATAATATTTAATAAAATAAAAGACTGCCTTTGATCACTTATAAGGTTATATGTCTGTTGCCTCTATTCCCTGAGCTTTTTCTTTCCCAAAGATATGACCTGCTTCAGGCTCTCGTCCTTGCCGATTCCTGCCAGTCTCAGTTTGTGGGCATATTCCAGCATCTCGCCCATGAGTTCACCGGGCTCAAAGCCTGCCTCTATCAGATCCCGCCCCATGACATGATCATGAGCCATGATCTCCCTGTAGGCTTCCAGTCTCTCCTTCAGGAAGGCCTCGTCACCCGTGAAGCTCACGTCCCCCGCCATGACAGGCTTGTCGCAGGAAGCAAAATATATCAGATCTTCCGGGGCCTCTGCCTCGTCGTACATTTTGTTCGTGACCTTGAGCTTGGATCTGTTGAAAGCCACCATGTTGGGCTTCATGTGAAGGGGTTCCATGTTGAGGACGTATTTTTTGAGAGAATTCCTGCCCGTTATCCTGTCCAAAAAACTTTCGATCAGGGGCAGTCCCTCCGTCTCATGACCGTAGGCGTGTATGCGTTCCCCCACTTTCTCCGTCGTTACGACTTTTCCGAAGTCGTGAGTAAGGCAGAGCATCATAAAGGCATAGGGGTCGCTGACCCTGTCTCTGTAGGCCGCTCCCCTGTCCAGGACCTCCATGGTATGGGTCCACACATCCCCCTCAGGATGAAAGACCGGATCCTGCTCGATTCCTATGAGCCCTTTGAGTTCAGGGAACCAGTGATCCAGCTGGTCCATCTCTCTCAGGACCTCAAAGAACACCGATGGCTTCTCGCCTGTGAGAAGCGCTTTTTTCATCTCTTCTTCCACTCTTTCAAAGGAAAGAGCACTGAGATCCATGTTGCGGCAGATCTTAACGGTCTCGTTAGCCACGGTGAATCCGAACCGGGAAGCAAATTGCGCAGCCCTGAGAACTCTCAGGGGATCTTCCCCGAAGCTCAGATCGTCCACGTGACGGATGATGCCTGCCTTCAGGTCTTCCACTCCTCCGAAAAAATCATGGATCTCTCCCGTCAGCACGT
>JAEEGL015555442.1_pt1 | contig 30521 bp, 27 predicted proteins | sample 9134231 | NCBI WGS metagenome assembly JAEEGL01 (sample SAMN16246548, study PRJNA631951) | gut metagenome | biome: gut microbiome; feature: rumen; material: fiber-attached | host: Bos | place: Iran: Karaj | collected 2018-10 | reverse complement strand
TATGAGAGACGAAATCGCGGAGTTAAATATAACGGCTCCGTGGTCAAGCGGTTAAGACATCGCCCTTTCACGGCGGTAACACGGGTTCGATTCCCGTCGGAGTCAGTAAAAAAGAATACTTCTTGATTTTTAAAGTATTTTTTTATATAATAATCGTGTTGTGGCGCGATAGCCAAGCGGTAAGGCGTGGGTCTGCAACACCCTGATCACCGGTTCAAATCCGGTTCGCGCCTCTAAAAACTCCTTGATTCAAGGAGTTTTTTCTTTTTACAGAAGAAATTAGCCAGGCAGCTATAGATGAATGTTTTTTATATTTTGAGAAAAGTGTCGAATATGGTATAATTGACGGGTATTGGTTTAAGAATTACATATTCAATTTATTGTATAATATACAGGTATTGCTTTAAGGATTACATATTTAATTCGTTTAATAATTTTCAGGTATGAGTTTAACGAAAAAATATAACCCATACCATGAGGGGCAGGCAGGAATAGTGACTTGGAGGTAGTTATGGAGTATAGAAAAATTTTCGATACAATTCCCGATCAGTTTGACAAATACAGACCGCGTTACAGTGAGGGTCTTTTTAATGCGATGATTTTTTACAATAAAATCGGACCTGACAAAAAGGTACTTGAGATAGGGCCCGGAACAGGTCAGGCTTCGGAACCGATTATAAAGACCGGATGCGATTACAATGCAATTGAACTCGGCGAGCATCTGTACGCAAAGATGATTGAAAAGTTCGGAAGTTACGAGAATTTTCATATAGTAAATGACGACTTCATCACACATGATTTTAAAGATGAAAAATATGATCTGATTTATTCGGCGGCAACAATTCAGTGGATACCCGAAGAGATCGCTTTTTCAAAAACATTCGAACTATTAAAACCCGGCGGAACGCTTGTAATGCTTCTTACAATCGGGGATTACGAAAAGCCCAATAAAGAGCTTTATGATGATATTCAGAAGGTTTATGATCAGTATTTCAAGCCCACGATTCCTTATACTCATGGCGATTTCAAATATGAAAATGCCGTAAACTATGGTTATGTGGATTTTGAAAGACAGATTTATTTCGGCCAGAGAGAGATGAATGCCGAAGAATTTGTAAAGTTCAGCGGAACACACTGCGATCACATGGTTATTCCCGAACCTTACAAAACCAAGTTTTTTGACGGACTGAGAGATGCGGTTCTTGCACACGGCGATAAAGTGGTTTTCGAAGACATTTACGTTATGTTTATGACTAAAAAGCCGCTTGAATAGGCAGAGTTTTGCCTGGAACCGGATAAAAAGAGTTAGATGGATTTAACCGAATATTCACAGGTTTTGTTATATTTTTAACCAAATATTCACAGGTTATATAGTAGAATGATAAAGAACCGATTAAGCGGCGGTTCTTACTCATTGTGTCGCTGCAGGTTGAATAAGTAACCCCGGCAATTTATAATAATAGCGATAACTCCGATAACAGAGGTAGATATGGATAACAATCAGAACAACGGAAATAAAAATAACGGAAGAAGAAGCGGTGGCTTTTTTACGGGACTAATCATTTTCTCGCTGATGGCTCTTCTTCTTATAGGGATTCTCAGAATTGTAAACTCCAACAAGACTCAGGAGATTTCCTATAATGAGTTCCTAAAAATGATAGATGAATCGAAAGTCGAAAAGGTTATCATTCGTTCGGAAACGATTGAGATTAAACCGGTAAACGACCAGAATGCGGTAAGCAACCTGTTTTTCTCTTCAGAGAAGCCTTCTCTTTTCACAGGAAAAGTTGAAGAGGATGAAACTTTAACGACAAGACTTCTTGAAAAAGGAATTGAAGTAGAAGGTGAAATTCCCGACAATTCGGGCCAGATTTGGTACTTCATTCTGTCCTATATTTTACCCATAGTGATTTTCTTAGGACTCGGATTCCTGCTTTTCAGAAGGGTAAGCGGTTCGGACGGAGTCGGCGGAATCATGAATGTCGGCAAGTCGAATGCGAAGGTATATGTACAGAAAGAAACCGGTAAAACATTCAAGGATGTAGCCGGAGAAGATGAAGCAATCGAGTCGCTTCAGGAAGTCGTGGATTTCCTTCATAATCCCGACAAATACGTTAAAATCGGTGCTAAACTTCCGAAAGGTGCTCTTCTCGTTGGCCCTCCCGGAACAGGTAAAACACTTCTTGCAAAGGCAGTTGCAGGCGAGGCACACGTTCCTTTCTTCTCGCTTACGGGTTCCGATTTCGTGGAACTTTATGTCGGCGTCGGTGCATCGAGAGTAAGAGACCTTTTCAAAGAAGCTGAAAAGAATGCACCCTGTATCATTTTCATAGATGAAATCGATGCAATCGGACGAAGCCGTGATTCCAAGTACGGCGGCGGAAACGAGGAAAGAGAGCAGACACTTAACCAGCTGCTTTCCGAGATGGACGGTTTCGACGGCAAAAAGGGTATCATCATCCTTGCAGCTACCAACAGACCTGAAATCCTTGATAAAGCGCTTCTTCGTCCCGGACGTTTCGACAGAAGAATTATTGTTGAAAAGCCCGACTTAAAGGGAAGAATCGAAATCCTCAAAGTTCATGCTAAAGACGTTTTGCTTGATGAAACAGTAGATTTCGATGAAATCGCTCTCGCAACAAGCGGCGCGGTAGGTTCGGATCTTGCCAACATGATTAACGAAGCTGCCATCAACGCAGTTAAGAATAAAAGAGAATACGTATCGCAGAAAGATCTTTTCAACGCGGTTGAAATTGTCCTTGTAGGTAAGGAAAAGAAAGACAGAATCTTAAGCGAGCAGGAAAGAAAAATCGTTTCCTATCACGAGGTCGGACATGCGCTTCTCAGTGCACTTCAGAAGAACTCCGAGCCCGTTCAGAAGATTACAATCGTGCCCAGGACAATGGGCGCTTTGGGATATGTAATGCAGGTTCCCGAGGAAGAGAAACACTTAAATTCCAAGGAAGAACTTCATGACATGATAGTCGGACTTCTCGGCGGACGTGCCGCAGAAGAAATCGTATTCGGTTCAGTCACAACAGGAGCATCAAACGATATCGAGAAGGCTACCAAGATTGCAAGAAGCATGGTAACCCAGTACGGTATGAGCGAGAAATTCGGTCTTGTCGGACTTGAGAGCGTTGAGAGCAGATATCTTGATGGCAGAACAGTTATGAACTGCGCGGACAGAACGGCTGCCGAAGTTGATGATGAAGTGATTGCCATTCTCGCAAACTGCTATGACGAGGCCAAGAACCTTCTTATGCAGAACAGGGAAATCATGGATAAAATTGCCGCTCATCTTATTGAGAAAGAAACAATCACCGGCAAGGAATTCATGGAAATTTACTGTGCCGAAAAAGGCATTCCCGTACCCGAACCCAAGGCTATAGGCGCTAAGAAGAAACTCGAGGAAGAAAGAAAGCAGAAGGAAAACGCAGAGAAAAAGGATGCTTCCGAGAACGGAACCGGCGAAGCAGAAAAGTCGGGAAATTCTGAAGGCGATTCTTCAAATAAAGAAAACAATTCCGATGGTGCTTCAGACGAAGACAAAAAATCCGAAAACGGAAGCGCTGATTCCGAAAAATCCGAATCCGAAAGCAAGAGTTCAGATTCCGAATCAGGAAGCAGGAATACGGATTCCGAATCAGAAAAGAAAGAATCCGAAAAAATAAATTTTGAGTCGGAAGCCGATAAAAAAGAATGGTTTTCTTCGGACAGTTCAAAAGCCGAAACAGGCAAGGACGCTGAAAAGTGGACTTCATCTGATTTCGGAAAGACTCTTGATGAAGCCGGAAAGGAATCCGACAAAAAGAAAGCAGAAGCTGATAAAAAAGATACTGATTCCGCTAAGAAAGAAAGTGATTCAGACAAGAAAAACGAAGCTGAATCTTCCAAAGACAAAAAGGCTAAAAAGGATGAGGAAATCGATCCCGATGAAGCCGAGATAGCAAAAGCAAAGGAAGAAATCAGCAAGGAAGTTTTCAAAAACATTCAGAACAGAGCTTTCAAATTTGACGATGATGACAATAAATAAATCGGGGAGTTTGGATGAACAGCGAACAAATTCAGGAAGAACTGACTAAACTCCCTAAGAGTCCGGGCGTGTATATCATGCACGACTCCAAAGGCGGAGTTTTATATGTAGGTAAGGCCGTTAATCTGAGAAATCGGGTTCGGTCTTATTTTCGCGTTTCGACAAAGAAAACACTGAAGATTCAGAAGATGGTCAGCCTCATCGATCACTTCGACTATATTTTAACTGACACGGAACTCGAAGCACTCGTCCTCGAGAACAACCTGATAAAAGAGTATTCGCCGAAATACAACACTCTTTTAAAAGACGACAAAACGTACCCTTACATAAAGGTTACCGTCAACGAACCGTTCCCGAGACTTATTTTTTCAAGAAGTTTAAAGAAAGACAAATCCAAATATTTCGGACCTTATTCATCCGCAGGTTCCGTAAATGACATGATAGAATTTTTAAGCAAAGCCTATCATATCCGTACCTGCAACCGAGCAATCGACGGTAAAGCTGCGTTTGACCGTCCCTGCCTTAATTACCACATGAAGCAGTGCGACGCACCCTGCATGAATAAGATTACGGAAGAAGAATACAGGGAAAATGTCAAAAAAGCACTCGTTTTCCTCGGGGGAAATTACGATCCTCTTTTAAAGGAAATCGAGGATAAAATGTATGAACTTTCCGAAAAACTGGAATTCGAGGAAGCGGCAAAATACAGAGAACTTTTACGAAGCGCCACCAACATAGCACAGAAACAGAAGATTACCGATTTTGACGGCGAGAACAAAGACTACATCGGAATCGCCGGAAATGAAAAAGACGTACTCGTTCAGGTATTCTTTGTACGAGAAGGCAAACTTATCGGAAGAGAGCATTTCTACATGAAAGGCGCAACCGAAAATACCGACGAGGAAAACATCGAAAGCTTCATCAAGCAGTATTATGCAGGCACACCTTTTATTCCGAAGGAAATCTTTATCCCGGTTCAGCTCGAAGAGGGCGAACTTTTGGAAAAGTGGCTTAGCGAAAAAATCGGCGGCAAGGTTTCCATCAAATCTCCCGTAAAAGGGCAGAAGGAAAAGATGCTTGAACTCGCTCATTCAAATGCGCTCATGCTTTTAAAGAGAGACGAGGAAAAACACAAACTCGAGGAAGCCAGAACAAAAGGCGCAACAGAAGAACTTGCATCGCTTCTTGATATCGTGAAAGCAGACAGAATCGAATCCTACGACATCTCGAATACGCAGGGATTCAACAGCGTCGGTTCGATGGTTGTTTACGAAAACGGAAGACCGAAAAAGAGCGATTACCGAAAGTTCAGATTAAAAACCGTCGAAGGACCGGATGATTACGCTTCAATGTATGAAGTTTTAAACAGACGTTTCACGCACGGAATAAATGAGATGGAAAGCGACAACACCACGAGTTTCGCCATTTTCCCCGACCTTATATTAATGGACGGCGGACGCGGACAGGTACACATTGCGGAGAAAGTTTTAAGCGAACTCGGCATCGACGTTCCGGTCTGCGGCATGGTAAAAGACGACAGACACAGAACCAGGGGACTGCTTTTTAAGGACCGCGAAATCCCGATAGACACGCATTCCGAATGCTTCAAATTCGTGACCAGAGTTCAGGACGAAGTCCACAGATTCGCGATTGAATATCACAGGTCGCTTCGTACCAAAGCGCAGGTTCACTCGGTACTCGATGATATTCCGGGAATCGGCGAAAAGCGAAGAAGGGCACTGATGAAGTATTTCAAATCAATCGACGATCTGAAAGCGGCAAGCGTTGAAGAGATTTCAAAGGTTGAAGGAATACCCGTTAACGTGGCTGAGGAAATCCACAATTTCTTTAGAAAAGAAAAAAATACAGAAGAAAAATAAATATAACCGGCGGAATATCTGAAAAATCTGAAAAAAAAGACAAATCAGAAGCAGATGAAATTTGGAAATCAGCAGCAATGCTATCTGTAATTTGAATTTCCGGGAAATGGGCAAAACCGAAGCATTCCAAAAGCCTCGCAACAATCTTTTCCCGATAATAAAATCAGTCGCACAAAAAATAAATATGGTATATAATAAAATTACTATGGTCTGTTGCGTTTTTTCTAAACCGCAAAGACGCAAAAAAGCTTTTTATTAAACGTACAAAGACGAATCATCGAAACGATGAAAAGTCGGAAAGAGGTCATTATGGCAAGTGTAAGTTTAACGAAAATTATTGAAAAAATGAAACTTGAATCTCTTACTCCCGAAATCGATATTACGGGAAAAAAGATTAAACAGCCCGATATCAACCGTCCCGCGCTTCAGCTCGCCGGATTTTTCGAGCATTATGAAGCCACAAGACTTCAGGTCATCGGTTTCGTTGAATACAAATACATGATGGGACTTTCGGATGAAAGAAAAGAAGAGATTTACACCAAGCTCTTAAGCTTCCCGATTCCCTGTATCGTTTTCTGCAGGGACTTAATCCCCGATGAACTTTTCATGCAGAAAGCAAAAGAAAACAATGTACCTCTTTTCAGCACGAAGAAGACAACATCCGCCTTCATGGCTGAGCTTATCAGATGGCTCAACGTAAAACTCGCACCCTGCATTTCAGTGCACGGCGTTTTGGTCGATGTTTACGGCGAAGGTGTTTTGATCGTAGGTGAAAGCGGTATCGGTAAATCCGAGGCAGCTCTTGAACTTATCAAGAGAGGTCACCGTCTCGTAACCGATGATGTTGTTGAAATAAGAAAAGTCAGCGAAGATACACTTATCGGAACCGCACCTGAAACCACGAAGCATTTCATCGAACTTCGAGGAATCGGTATAGTAGATGTAAAGACACTTTTCGGTGTATCGAGCGTAAAAGAGACTCAGACAATCGACCTTGTAATCAAGCTTGCTGAGTGGAACAAGGATACGGAATACGACAGACTCGGACTTGAGGAAGAGTACACGGAATACCTTGGCAACAGAGTTGTCTGCCACAACATTCCCATCCGTCCCGGCCGTAACCTTGCAATCATCTGCGAGACGGCAGCAGTTAACCATCGTCAGAAGAAGATGGGTTACAACGCAGCAGTTGTTCTTTACAACAGAGTACAGAGCAACCTTGCAAAGAAGAGAGAAGAAGACGACGAAGATAATTTCTAAAAAAATACCAGGAGAAAAGACATGAAATACATTTTTGGAGTGGATCTTGGCGGAACAACTGTCAAGATGGGATTATTCAATGAGAGCGGGGAAGTGCTCGACAAATGGGAAATCGAAACCGTAAAAGATAATAACGGCGCACAGATTTTACCCGACATCGCTGCAAGCATCAAGAGCAAAGTAAGCGAAAAGAACATCCCTGCATATGATGTTATCGGTGTAGGTATCGGCGCACCCGGACCCATCGATTCGGAAGGCAATATTTACGGTGCACCCAATCTCGGATGGGGTACTTTCAACGTAAGCAAAACATTATCCGACCTTTGCGGTTTCACAGTAAGAACTGGAAATGATGCCAACGTTGCAGCACTCGGCGAGATGTGGATGGGCGGCGGAAAAGGCTACAAGTCCATCGTAATGGTAACACTCGGAACAGGTGTCGGCGGCGGTGTAATCGTTGATGAAAAAATCGTTGCAGGTTCCAAAGGTGCAGGCGGAGAAATCGGTCACATTCTTGTAAATCCTCACGAGACCGAAAAATGCGGATGCGGCAAAAAAGGCTGTCTTGAGCAGTACGGTTCCGCAACCGGTGTTGTAAGACTTGCAAAAAGAAGACTTGAAAAAGACGATAAAGCAAGCGTTTTAAGAGGAAAAGAATTCACATGCAAGGACGTCTGGGATGCAGTTAAGGCAGGAGATGAACTTGCACTTGAGGTTGCAGAAGAATTCGGACTTATCCTCGGAAACGGTCTCGGAGTAATCGCATGCGTGGTTAACCCCGATGCATTCGTTATCGGCGGCGGCGTTAGCAAGGCAGGCGACATTCTTCTTGATTACATCGTAAAGAACTTCAAAGAAACAACATTCAGAGGCTGCAGAGAAACAGATTTCAAACTTGCAACACTCGGAAACGATGCCGGAATATACGGTGCGGCAAAGCTTATTCTTGGATAGATGAACATTACCAAATTAGAAGAAATAATCAGCAGAGATAAAATAAAATATGACGAACCGTTAAAGAATCACACTTCTTTCAGAACGGGAGGTCCCGCGGATGTTTTGATCTCAGTATCGGATGTCCGCGAGCTTTTGTGTGTGTTAAAATTCGTCGAGGATGAAAAGATTCCTTATTTCCTTTTGGGAAACGGAAGCAACGTGCTCGCATCGGATGAGGGTTTCAGAGGCGCAATCATCAAACTCGAAGGTGAATTTCTGGAAGTAAAAACGGACGGCGAATGTATTAGCGCAGGCACGGGAGTAACTCTTTCGAAGCTTGCTAATGCGGCAATGAACGCATCTCTTTCGGGGCTGGAATTTGCTTCGGGAATTCCCGGAACGCTCGGAGGTGCTCTTTTTATGAATGCCGGAGCATACGGCGGAGAGATGTGCCAGGTCGTAACAAAGGTTAAGGCACTCGATGTCGAAGCTTTAAAGAACGGAGCTAAGAATCCCGAAGACGCCATTATTGAAATTTCAAACGAAGACATGAAATTCGGTTACAGAAGAAGTGTCTTAAAAGAAAAAGGATATGTGGCGCTTTCCTGCGAGATGAAACTTGAAAAATCGGATTCGGCAAAAATAAAAGAAACAATGCTCGACCTTAATAAAAGAAGAAAAGAAAAGCAGCCGCTTGAATTTCCTTCTGCGGGCTCGACTTTTAAAAGGCCGGAAGGTTATTTTGCCGGAAAACTTATCGAGGATGCGGGGCTTGGCGGATACACAATCGGCGGTGCGCAGGTTTCCGAAAAGCACAAAGGCTTCATTATTAATATAGGAAACGCAAGTTCAAAAGATATCAAATCCTTAATAGATTACGTAACGGAAACGGTGAAAAATCAGTCGGGGGTTACACTTGAACCGGAAGTGATTTTTCTTGGAAGTTTTGACATTTAGATTCGGACTGAAACAGACGGGGTGAAAAATGAAATTTGTAGTTATAACCGGAATGAGCGGTGCGGGAAAACAGACGGCGCAGAAGATGATGGAAGACATGGGGTTTTACTGTGTTGACAATCTTCCCGTTCAGTTAATCGTTAAATTCGCCGAGCTTTTATACGATTCGGAAAGAGACAAAGTCGTTCTCGGAATCGATGTAAGAGCCGATCAGTCATTTGACGAGATTCTCCAGGCACTCGCGGAAATGAAGGAAAAAGGATATAATTACGAGATGCTTTTCCTTGATGCATCCAACAAAACGATTCTTAAAAGATACAAGGAAAGCAGAAGAAATCATCCTCTCGCGCTCGGCGGAAGAGTTGAGGAAGGAATCGAGAGAGAGCGAAAAATCCTCGAAACAACCAAAGCCGGCGCTGATTACGTTATAGACACTTCACATCTTTTAACCAGAGAGTTAAGAGAAGAACTTGAAAATATATTTGTTAAAAACGAAAACTACAAATCGTTAATGGTTACGATTTCATCGTTCGGATTCAAGCACGGAATCCTTCAGGATGCGGACCTCGTATTCGATGTAAGATTCCTTCCGAACCCCTATTATGTGGAAGAACTCAAGTACAAAACCGGTAACGACAAAGAAGTTCAGGATTACGTTATGGCAAACGGCGAGGGCAAAATCTTCCTCGACAAAGTCAAAGACCTCCTGGATTTCCTGATTCCAAACTACATCAAAGAAGGCAAGAACCAGCTTGTCATCGGAGTCGGATGTACCGGCGGAAAGCACAGAAGCGTGACGCTTGCGAACGCGATTTATCAGGCACTTAAAAACGATGACAGGTACGGCGTAACCATAAATCACAGAGATATAGGACATTAAAATGGGTACAACATCTTTTTCAATGGAAGTAAAGGAAGAGATGCTTAAAAATTTTCCGCAGCAGAGACACTGCAGAATAGCGGAAATTGCGGTCATTATTGCCACTTATGGAAAAATCAGTGATAATTCCCTAATTGTCAGCAGCGATAATGAAAGAATTACACAAAAATACTTTACTTTATTGAAGAAAACATTTAATATTATTGCTGACGCCTTTGAGATAAAAGGCTTTTTTGCGATATCTGTTACAAAAGAAGACGAAGTTAGAGAGATTTTACAGGCAGTAAAAATTCTGAACTCGGAAGGCAATCCAGTTTTTCACAAAGGGATAGTACCTGCGGTTCTGCTCAAGAGCAGTTGCTGCAAAAGGGTTTTTCTTCGGAGTGTTTTTGTAGCGTACGGTACCGTGAATGCACCTGATAAAGGGTCGCATCTCGAATTTGTCTGCAACAGCGAAGATCAGGCTGCGCAGATTGTAAGGGAATTATCATACTTTGATATAAAGGCAAAAACAGGTTTGAGAAAGAACCATCACGTTGCTTATATCAAGGACGGAAACGGTATCAGCGATTTTTTACGTGTGGCACAGGCGAACGTGGCTACCATGACTTATGAGAATTCGCTTATTCTCAGAGAAATAGCCAACGCAACCAACAGAAGAGTTAACTGTGAAGTCGCAAACACGGGAAAACAGATAGATGCAGCATACAGGCAAATCAACGACATCAACTATTTAAACGAATGTATTGGAATTTCAAATCTTCCGGAAACATTGCAGAGTGTAGCGAAGGCAAGACTTGAAAATCCCGACGTGGGGCTCAAAGAACTTGGGGAGTTAATGAAGCCGCCTCTCGGCAAATCAGGAGTCAATCACAGACTCAGAAAGATTAGCGAGCTGGCACAGAAACATCGTGAGAAAGATGCATAGTTTAGGAGGAGAGCATGGTTGAGAGAAAAATCGAAATCAAATTAGCAGGCGGTCTTGAAGCAAGACCCGTTGCGATGCTTGTACAGGTTGCAAGTCAGTACGAAAGCAGCGTTTACATTCAGACTGACGAAAACAAGAGAGTCAATGCCAAGAGTATCATGGGCATGATGAGCCTTGGTCTTAATGCAGGCGAAAAAGTTACTGTAGAAGCTGACGGTGCTGATGAAGAAGCTGCCATTAACCATATTGAGAAATATTTAAGCGGCGAAAACTAAGGTAACATGAAAAAACTTTTATTTTTGTACAATGCTCATTCGGGCAGGGAGAAAATAAAAAACAAACTTGTAAAAATAATCGATATTTTTGCCAAAGCCGGTTATGAAATAACGGTTCATCCCACTCAGGCGAAGGATGACGCTACAAATACCATAACCACTGAGGGAGAGCGTTACGACACCATAGTTGTATCCGGAGGAGATGGGACGCTTGACGAGGCCGTAAAGGGAATGATTGCTCTTGGAAAAGACATTCCTCTGGGTTATATCCCGGCCGGAAGCACAAACGACTTTGCCAAAAGTATCGGTATATCTTCGGATATGGTCAAAGCAGCGGAAACGGTCATATACGGAGAAAAATTTCCATGCGATGTGGGAATTTTCAATGATTCCAATTTTGTTTACATTGCTGCTTTCGGAATTCTTACAGAAGTTTCGTATGAGACAAAACAGGAAGCAAAAAACGTTTTCGGACACATGGCATATGTGCTCGAAGGCATAAAATCCGTTGGTATGGGCAATTTCAAGCCGATTGAAATGACCATTACCGTCGGCGACAGAGTTATAAAAGATTCATTTATCTACGGAATGGTCAGCAATTCGACCTCGGTAGGCGGTTTCAAGAGCCCGCTTTTCAAGGAAGTGCAGCTCGATGACGGAAAATTCGAAGGAATTTTTGTCAGATACCCCGAAGATCCGACTGATTTGAATGCGGTTCTCGCATCGATTATCGCAGGCGAACCGGACGCCGAGTACATGTACTATTTCAAGGGAAATGATTTCAACATTACCAGCGAGGAAGAAGTTTCCTGGACTCTGGACGGGGAAAACGGCGGAAGTCATACGGAAGTAAATATCAAGATTCTGAAGCAGGGAGTTTCGATTTACAAACCTGCAAAAAAGAAATAGAACTAAGGCACCTTTCGGAAACGTGAGGTGCTTTTTTGACGGATAAAATTCTGTAAAAATCAACTCTTCGGAAAATAAGAATATACATTATCGTATTCGAAAAGGTTATTGGATAAAAAAGAAAACAGGGAAGATAGCCGAAAGGCTCGGAATAATGGAAAATAAGGTATTTATATGATAGAATAGCGGTGGTGAGGAAGATGATGAAAAAAGAAACCGTTAAAAATATTATAACAGTCTTTCTTCTGCTTTTGTTTACGGCATTCGTGATTATCGGTTCACAGACCGATGAGGTGCGTTTGGTGTTTACAAAGGCTATCAACATATGCCTTGAATGCATCGGAATCGGCTGAAACAGCAAAATGTATGCATTTGAATAGCAACAAAGTGCTTCTTTAAAGGCATGCGAAAAAGGCAATGTAATTCTTTCAAAATCGGGAATGAAAAATAAATCGATTCGGACAAACGGATGAAAAAAACAAAACAAATTATCCGTCTCATCGTTCAGGCAGCATTCTTTGCGCTGACAAACGGCTATGTTAAAGGCTGGATGAGCGGGAAAATCTACAGGGGAAAACTTAAAAATATCTGCGTTCCGGGGCTTAACTGCTACTCGTGTCCGGGCGCACTTTTCTCATGTCCGATAGGGTCTCTTCAGGCAATTCTCGATAGCGGCAAGTACAAATTTTCGCTTTACGTACTCGGAATGATCGGTCTTTTCGGCGTTCTTCTCGGACGACTGGTATGCGGCTGGTTATGCCCGTTCGGATTTCTTCAGGATCTTTTATACAAAATCCCTTTCCCGAAAAAGTTCAAAAATCTTTTCGGCCACAGATTCCTTAAGTACCTTAAATACGTGATTTTAATTGTTTTCGTAATAGTCCTTCCGATGACTGTCGTCAACATTGTCGGAATGGGGCAGCCATGGTTTTGCGAGTATATCTGTCCTTCGGGAACGCTGCTTGGCGGCATACCTCTTGTCAGTGCCAATGCCCAGCTTCAAAGCGCAATCGGCTGGCGTTTCTGGACGAAAATCGCAATTCTTGTTATATGCGTTATTACATCGTTCGTCGTTTACAGACCGTTTTGCAAATATATCTGCCCGCTCGGCGCAATTTACGGGCTCTTCAATCCGGTTTCCGTTTACAGATTTAAGATTAATGAGGAAAGATGCGTTAAATGCGGCAAATGTCAGAAGGTCTGCGACATGGATATAAAGGTCTGGGAAAAGCCCAATTCCACGGAATGCATCCGATGCGGAAAGTGTAAGAGCGAGTGTCCCGAGGGCGCGATAACATCCACTTTCGACGAGCTTGTGAAGAGACTTCCGCGCAAACAGGAAAGCAGTTCAAAGTAATAATCAGCTCTTCTAAAAAGATAAGTAATGTAAAAACTTATTTACTGCAAAAACAGCAGGAAATTCCAATCCGAAAAAGCACTTCAGCAAAATAATCAGCTTTTTCCTGAAAAAAACTTTGCGAATATATATTCACTGCCCAAAAACAGCGGGAAATTCCAATGCGGAAATACAGTGCAATTATTAATTTACCCTGCAAGAAAAATACATGCATTTAATATATGTAGAAACATATTTATAATATAGCGAAAAAATTTTACTCTATAATCGGAACATTTGTTTTTTCACAGAAGACAAAGGAGGGTTTGCTATGGGAAACATAATTCAGAAATTTCTTGAAGAATTGTCGGATGCTTTAAGCACAGAAAGAAAGCTTACTTCATGCGACAGGGAAATGCAGATTTATACAGATATTCAGAAAGAGCGTCTTATGAAAAAGGGGCTCGTGCTCGACTATGATTTTACCGGCAGAGGACTTAATCCCGAAGGCAGAGAGCAGGGCTGGGAAGCGAGAGACGAGCATTATTTCGCAAAGATGTGGTCGAGTTCAAACCTGTACAAACGCATCCTTAAGAAAAACGGCAAAGTCATAAACAAAAAGAAACAGAATGTTTCCGTCTGGGCGCTGGTTATCAATTACATCAACGGCCAGAACATGGAAGATGAAGTTTATGTCTGCCCGAACTGCGGCAACCCCGAGAAAATAAAGGCTCTTACCGAAGGCTGCCCTTACTGCGGCACTTCTTTCAAAATGGATGAACTTTATCCGAAGGTAACGGGTTACAACCTTGTTTACGATCCTTCCAAAGACAAGAAGGAAATGATAAAGTTTTACATCATTACAAGTGCAATTGCAGCTGTCGCAATGCTTATAGGACTTCCTGTTATAATAACCGGAGCCGCTGTTTTACTCGGAATCGTCCTTGCTGTTCTTAAAGTTATTTCCTTCGAAACAGCAGGCCAGTTAATGCTCGGCGGCATCAGTTTGGCAGTTCAGTCGATTTGTGCGGCGCCGTTTGTCGGATTAATTTTCTCATCGGGAATACTTGTTGCGAAACTCCTTATCGAGGGAGCAAAGTCGGCACCGCTTCTTGCAACTTTTTCAACACATAAAATGTTCGAAGAGGAACTCAAAAAATACGGTGTTGATTTCATGCCCCAGTATTTCATGGGCCAGACCGTTGCAAAGGTAAAATCCGCCATTTTCAGCGAAAATCCCGAAGAACTTCCCTTCTACGAAGGCGGTCAGCTTCCCGAAGAAATGAAGGATATCGTGGACATTTTCTTCAGAGGTGCAATTGAATTTAAGAGCGTGGAAGTTAAAGATGATGTTGCATATGTCAACGCAAATATATATACTGAAGTACTGTCGGAGAAAAACGGAAAAGCGAAAGAGAACCAGAGAATCTTCAATATTAACATGAAGAAAAATCTTTCAAAGAAAAATTCTCTCGACTTCGCAATTTCGAAATTCATGTGCCCTTCATGCGGCACAAGCTTCAACGCATACAAGCATAAAAAATGCCCTGCATGCGACAACGCTTACAAAATGGAAGACGCAGACTGGGTAATCGAATCCATTAGCTAAAAATGCACTAATCTGCAGTCAGATATTGTAAAACTAAAGGAAGCAGAAAAGATTACAGTTTTCTGCAGTAAAAAAAACGCAAAATCAGAACTTTCAGCAGAAAAGACGGACATCCGCAAACCGTGAAACCGGTAAAAACGAAAGAGGACCGCGATGAAAAGAATCAAAATACAAATAAATAAGAGCGAGAGAGAATATGATGTTTACGCTCTTCTCACATCGTTTTTCCCGGGTGTCGAAGCTGTAACGGGTGCGGATGACGAAGAAAATATCGACGGGTATTTTTGCATAGACGAAGACGGAAACAGGGTAAAAATCTCAATAGATTTCGAGGAAACAAAGGCAGAGGACGAGTTCGAAATCGTGGCCGAATCGAAAGACGACGCCAAAAAAGAATTCGGAAGACGACTTTACGATTTTCTCTCAAATGCCACGGGAAAAGAACTTCCCTGGGGTAATCTGACAGGCATTCGACCTACAAAGCTTATCAGAACAATGCTTGAAGAAAGCCTGGAAGAAAGCAAAACCGGAAATGCAGAATGTCCCGAAAATGCTGAAACAGCAGGCGATGTCAGTGATGCCTCAGGCACTGAAAACTCTGAAAAAGCAGGCGATGTCAGTGATGCCTCAGGCGCTGAAAATTCTGAAACAACAGGCTCAGGCAGTGATGTCTCCGGTTCCGGAAGATCTGAAAACAAAGAGAAAACTGTTACTTCTGACAGAACAGCCAACTCTAAAAACGAAGCAAGCATCACAGATTCGGTTACAGAAGAAATCATAAATAAAGTTACTGAGCGAGCTTACAAAGAGAGACGCCTTCGCGGCGAAAAACTAGATCTTGGAATCGACATCGCAATCCGCGAAATGGACATTATGTCGAGAGTGCACGGAACCGACGGATACAGTGTTTACGTGGGAATTCCGTTCTGTCCGTCCACATGTCTTTACTGCTCATTCACGTCCAATCCGATCTTCAAATACAAGGATAAAATCAAGGATTATCTGCTTGCTGTGAAGAAGGAACTCGAATGGACTGCGTCCAATATGTCGGACAGGTACCTTGACACGGTTTATATCGGCGGCGGAACTCCGACGACCTTAAATCCCGAAGAACTCGACGAACTTTTGGGATATATCACGACAATTCTTCCCTGGGAAAACGTCAGGGAATTCACGATTGAAGCCGGAAGAGCGGACAGCATTACCGAAGAAAAACTCGAGGTGATAAAGAAATATCCGATCACGAGAATCTCGGTAAATCCGCAGACGATGAGCGACGAAACGCTTAAACTCATCGGAAGACATCATACAGTCGAGCAGTTCGTAAACGCCTTTAAAATGGTAAGAGAAGCCGGATTTGACAACATCAATTCGGACATAATCATCGGACTTCCGGGTGAAAATACGGAAGATGTAAAACATACAATCGACGAACTCGTGAAACTCGCTCCGGATTCGCTTACGGTTCATTCGCTCGCGATAAAGAGAGCCTCTAGACTCAAAAAATGGCTTGACGAAAACGAACTCGAGATCACGATGGATTACGAAAAAGCAATGTCGATTTGTGCCGAGGGAGCGAAGAAACTCGGCCTTAAACCTTACTATCTCTACCGTCAGAAGCAGATGGCCGGAAACCTTGAAAACACGGGCTATTCCGTACCCGGCAAGGAAGGCCTTTACAACATTCTTATAATGGAAGAGATTCAGTCGATAGTTGCCATCGGCGCCGGAAGCGTATCCAAATGTGTCCATAATAACGGACTGATAGAAAGATGCGATAATGTGAAAGACATCGATTTGTATCTTTCTAAAATCGATGAAATGATAGAGCGAAAGCAAAAGCTTTTAAAATAAAAAATAATGGTTGGGTGACTCCCTCAGGCTCGATTCGAGGGTGTATGGGTTGCAAAGTAAAAAAAGGACAGACCAGAGAATATGACTGAGAAGAAACTTGCAACTTTAAATGAAAGCAAAAACAAATTTGCAAATTTAAAAGAAACTAAAGAAAGCAATAATAAATTTGCTGCTTTAAAAGAAGACAAAGAAAGCAAAAACAGATTTTCAACTTTAAAAGAAAAAAAGTATTTTACCGATATTTTATTTTTGCTGATAGTGTTTTTCATAGGTATTACCACTTCTTTTTCATACGGGAAATACCTTGACGAACAGATTGAAAAGGGAATTTTATATTCCAATATTTACGAATATGTTCTGCATGTTGCGCCGGGAAGTTCACTGGCAGCAGACTTTGCTGAAAATGACATAATCCCCATAAAAGACGCAGTCGACAGAGATCACGGCGTTGCTTTGTACTACCCTTTGTTTTTCATTTGGGAAGTGGAAAAAAGCGACATGAGAACAGGAAGCCTTATATGGCATGCGTATACGTTTTTTCTTGTTTTTCTGGGGATGGTATGCCTTTATTTTCTGGTAAAGGACATCTTTGACGATAAATTCCTCGCGATGGCATCAATCGGCTTTTTCTGGCTGTCGCCGCGAATATTTGCGCAAAGCCATTACAACAACAAGGACATGGTGCTTTTGTCGGCATTCCTGATGATTTTTTATTTCGGACACAGGCTGTCGAAAAAGGCGAACTGGCTTAATACCGTCATGTTTGCACTCTGCGGTGCGATTGCGATGAATATCAAAATTGTCGGCGCATGGCCCTTCGGAGTAATGGGTATTTACGCGCTCATTCGCCTTATCATAAACAAAAATTTCGACAAAAAAGTTCTGATAAAAATGTTCTCGTGCATCGCCCTGTGGGCCTTTTTCTTTGTTCTGCTCACACCCGCATGCTTTGGCGGAATCGTTGCATTTTTCCTGTATCTTATAAAATATGCGCTTGATTACAGCCGATGGAATGATTTTGTTCTTTACAACGGAATTATGCTTTTGCACAAGGTAACAGGCACGCCGCACAAGTATCTATTAAGAATGATTATGATCACAACACCCGTTGGCTTCTTAATTATGGCGGCTCTCGGCATTACCGGCGTCGGCGTAAAACTTATCACAAAGATAAAAGATTCCAAAGAACGAGGCAGGGCAGCGGAAATAATCGTGCTTTCAATCTGCGGACTCGTACCGATGGCATTTGCGGTTATTTCCGGAACGCATCTTTATAACGGCTGGAGACATTTTTATTTTACGTATGCCTCACTTACGATTTTAATGGTGTACGGCCTGTATTTTTTCAGAGGATTTTTCAAAAAGAAGCAGATGATCCCCGTTATCATCGCGTGCGTGTATTTCCTGACCATCGGAGTGGGAATCGCCGCGAACTTCACGAGAGAGCATTCCTACTACAACTTCCTCGCGGGAAGAAACGTGGAAGAGCGCTTTGAACTGGACTACTGGGATGTTTCGATTTATGAGGCGGAAAAATACATTGTCGACAACGAGTCAGACAACGTAAAAGTAGCAACGCTAAATAATCCGACGCGCTGGGGCATCGAAAGAAATCTCGAGCTTCTCACTAAAGAAGAAAACAGCAAAATCATGCTCACGGATGACTACGAAAACGCGGACTACCTTATAATAAACAAAACTTACGCATTCATGTACAGCAAGGACGAACTCGAGAGAATAAAGCGTGATTTCAGGTCCGTAAAGCAGATAATTTCCTACGGAAACACGGTTTGCGAAGTGTACAGAAGAAACAACACAAATGAAGAATTAGAGTAAAAAGAAAAGGTGTGATATAATTAAATTCTTGCAGTACTCATAACTCTGCAATAAAATAAAATTCGGAAAACTGTGGAATGATTTATTCCGATTACACACGAAAGAGAGAATTATTATGAAATCCTACATTGAAGAAAGCAACTTTTTTAAAGGCATCAATCCCGAAGAAGTAGCAAAGAAATACGGAACTCCCGTATATGTATACAACGAAGAAAACATCAGAGAGCACATGAGAGCGGTAGCAAACGTTATCACAAAATACCCTTACCGCGCAAACTACTCCATGAAGGCAAACAGCAACCTTGCAATTCTTAAGATGGCACTCGAGGAAGGTCTTAACGCAGACGCTATGTCGGAAGGCGAGATGAGACTTCTTATCAAGGCAGGTTTCCCTTCGGACAGAATTTTCTTTGTTCCCAACAATGTAGATAAATCCGAGCTTCAGTTTGCAATCGACAACAACATCATGGTAAGTCTCGACAGCCTCGATCAGCTCGACCTTTTCGGACAGCTCAATCCCGGCGGAAAATGTTCCGTAAGAATCAACCCCGGTGTAGGCGCAGGACATCATGAAAAAGTTGTTACAGCAGGTAAAAAGACCAAATTCGGTGTTGCTGAAGAAGATGTAGACAAGATTTTTGAAATAGCAAAGAAGCACAACCTCACAATCGCTGAAATCAACCAGCACGTGGGTTCACAGTATCTTGATCCCGAACCTTTCCTTCAGGCAGTTGAAAACTTCCTTCGAATCGCTGAGAAGTTCGACAGCCTCGAGTATATCGATTTCGGCGGCGGATACGGAATTCCTTATCACAAACTTGATGATGAGGCGAGATTCGACATGGCTTCTTTCACAGAGAGATTCACAGCACTTCTTGATGCTTACGCAGAGAAGCACAAAGACAATCTTCCTCTTTTCAAGAGCGAACCCGGAAGATACTGCGTTGCGGAAGGCGGCGTAATCCTCGGCAGAGTACATGCAACAAAGCAGAACGCAGGAAAGAGATATGCCGGAACGGATATCGGAATGAACGTTCTCGCACGTCCCACACTTTACGATTCATATCATGAAATCGAAGTTCTTCACGACGGCAAGGCAGTAAGCCGCGACGTTCTCGAAGAAGTAAGCGTAACTGGTAACATCTGCGAGTCAGGCGACCTTCTCTGCAAGGAAAGACCTCTTGCACACATCGAAACAGGCGACCTCGTATGTGTACTTGACGCAGGTGCTTACGGCTACTCAATGAGCTCATCATACAACACACGTCCCCGTGCCGCAGAAGTTCTCATCACAAAAGAAGGCACAGACAAACTCATCAGAAGAAGAGAAACATACGACGATCTTTTCTCACTTTTCTGCGAGTAGGAATTAATTAGAAATAAGGCGGATAGGCGGATTAAAATATTTGGCTGGATTTATTGTAAAAATGATTCGGAAGAATCAAATTTATAAAAAGGAACCGGCCTCTCTGAACTGCCTGACGGAATGTAATTGAAAAAGGGTAAAAGGAATGGAATTAAACGAAATTTTATCAAAGGTTGACCATACGCTTCTCGGCGTGGATTCGACCTGGGAAGAAATTAAAACAATATGCGACGATGCGGTTAAATATCAGACCGCATCAGTTTGCATTCCCGCAGCATTCGTAAAGAGAGCTGCAGAATACATCAGACTGGAGGCAAACGAGCAGAAGGTTGCCCCCGTAAAAGTATGCACGGTTATCGGATTCCCTAACGGCTATTCGACAACGGCTGCAAAATGTTTCGAGGCTGAAGAAGCAATCCAGAACGGCGCAGAAGAAATCGACATGGTAATTCATGTAGGCGCGCTCAAAGCAGGCGATTACGACGCGGTTCTTAAGGACATCAAGTCCGTAAAGACAGCCTGCGGCGACAAGGTTCTCAAAGTTATCATCGAAACCTGCCTTCTCACAGACGAAGAAAAAATCAAAATGTGCGAAATCGTAAATGAATCCGGTGCGGATTTCATCAAGACTTCAACAGGATTTTCCAAGGGCGGAGCCACAAAAGAGGACGTTGCCCTTTTTGCAAAATATATCAAAGCACCCGTCAAAATCAAGGCGGCAGGCGGTATTTCATCGCTTGAAGATGCTGAAGACTTCATCAAACTCGGTGCGGACAGACTCGGAACAAGCCGTATCGTAAAAATTGTTAAAAATATGTAATACAGATAGGAAGTAATTCGCTCAAAGATGCGGGAATGTCATTCAGACCAAAAGCCTTAAACACTTGAAAATGCATTCGCAAAGACATTCCTTCTAAAGAAATTCGCGGGATTCATGAAAACATTCCCAAAGAATATTGCAGTATTAAAGAAAAAATCCCGGAAACAGAGCGAAACAAAGTAATATGCAATCTGACACTGAAATAACAGAAGATATAAAAAACGAAGACAAAGCCGAAAACAAGCCCCAAAAGAAGGAACGAAGCAAAGTAGCCAAGACAATAATAAACCTTATATGCGGTGTTGCAGTCGGTGCGGGAGCAATTCTTCCGGGATTTTCCGGAGGAGTTCTTTGCGTTGTTCTCGGAATGTATCCTCTGGTAATGGAACTTTTCTCGCATCCGGTCAAAGCTTTGAAGAAGAACTGGTTCGTTTATGCATTAATCGGAATCGGTTGGGTTATCGGATTTTTTGCGGTATCGAATTTCATCAAATTCTTTTATTCCAGATTCGAAATATTCACAATCTGGACTTTCGTGGGCCTCATTTTCGGAAATCTCCCCTCACTTTACAAAGAAGCAGGCAAAAAGGGCAGAAGCAAAAGCTCGTTTATTACGCTTGCCATCGCTTTCGTGATAATGTTCACGATGCTCCTTACGGTTGCGCTTCTTCCTAATGTAAATATCACTCCGAACTTCGGATGGTATCTTTTCTCGGGAGTTATGTGGGGATTAAGCATTATAATTCCGGGACTTACAAGTTCCTCGATTATGATGAGTTTGGGCATTTACGAAGCGTTTAACACAGGCCTTGCGACATTCAATTTAAGCGTCATTATTCCGTGGGTAATCGGCATGATTGCTACGGCAGCAGCGCTTGCAAGAATCATTGAAAGAATCTTTGAGAAGCATTATTCCGAGGCATTCCACGCTGTAATCGGAATAGTCGTTTCTTCAACACTTATGATATTCCCCATCGGCGAGAAGTATTCATACAAACCGATGACAATACTTATATCCGCAGTATGCGTGATAGTCGGCTTTATAGCGGCATATTTCCTGAGCAACTTTAAGGTTGAAGAGGAGTAGACACTAAAAAAGGCCGACGAACATAAAATAAAAAAAACAGGAATCATATAATTATCAGATTTCCCGAAAAGAAGCAAAACAGGAATCATATAATAAACAGATTCCCTGAATAGAAGCAAAAAAATGCAACGGCTGGTTGCATTAATCGGGGCACGACGAGACAAAGAACGGAGACATCATGAAAATAAATCTTCAGAAGGATTTCCCATATTTCTACGAGACGCACATGCACACAAATCTGGGCAGTGCGTGCGGTAACAACACGGGCGCGGAAATGGCCGCTGCCTGCAAGGAAATGGGATATACAGGGGCATTTATTACAGATCATAACTGGGGCGGAAATACTTGCGTAAGCCGCGAACTCGAATGGAGCGAGTGGATGACGCTTTATGCAAGAGGTTATCGCGATGCGAAAGCATGGGGCGACGAAAACGATTTCGATGTATTTTTCGGAATGGAAACCGGATTTACCGGAATCGAGTTCCTCGTATGGGGACTTGATCCCGAGTGGTTTATAAACACACCGGAAATCAGAATGGCGGACATTCCCGGTCAGTACAGACTCGTTCACGAGGCCGGCGGACTGGTATCGCAGGCGCATCCTTACAGAGTGGAGCCCTACATTCCGGAAGTTAAGAACTTTCCTGAGTTTGTAGATGCTTTCGAGGCATTCAATGCAACGCATTCAAGCCCTTTAAGCAAGTCTCATAACGATCCCACATGGAACGACGAAGCGCTGAAACTCGCGCTTAAGCATAACAAGCCCATAACAGCCGGTTCCGATACTCATTCGACACGACTTTTCGGCGGCGGAATGGCATTTAAAAAGAGGTTTAAAAACGCAAAAGAATTCTGCGACGCAATCCTTTCCGGAGAGGATTACATCATCTCGGACGGGGTGTACTGGAGGAATAAAAAGGGCGAAATCATCACGGACGTCAGGTTCGCGTAAAGCCTTTATTTCAGGGCATTTCGCACGTGTAGGGGTGCCGTGTGAAAGCCTAAAATTTGACAATTTCAAATTATTTTGTTAAACTTGCACGTAAGCAACATTTTGGATATCCTGGGTTTTAGATTTAAAGTTTGTAGTTGGAAATTAAGTCGAAAGATACAGATTACAAAATTGGTTAGTTTTATGTCAGTGAATTTTAAAGTGCGCATAAGTGCTTTAGCATGCGCATCAATATTAACATTTATAAGCGTTGGGGCTTCACCATTCAAGGCAAACGAGAATGCAAAGGATAAGAGCGTTAAGCCTTCCGTAGACATTCAGCTCGATGATTTCGATCTTGAAGGCGGTGCAGCAGAGGTAACGGAAGTTGACATTTATGTCGAGGCTGTTGAACAGAGTGAAAAGAAACCTGTCAAGAAAGCAGCTCCCGTTATTGAAGAGGTTGAAGAAGACAAATACAAAGACTTCGTAATGGCTAATGTTCAGAATTCGGTTAACGTCAGAGCAGAATCCAATACGGACAGTGAAGTTGTCGGAATGCTGTACAACAAGTGCGGCGGCACAATCCTTGAAAGAGGCAACGGCTGGACTAAGATTGAGTCCGGAGAACTTACAGGATGGGTCAGAAACGATTTCCTTTACTTCGGTGAAGATGCAGAGGAATACGCTGAGTCAGTCTGTGACAAGATTGCCAGAGTCAATGTTGAGTGCTTAAGAATCAGAAAAGGTCCCAGCACGGAAGCAGAAACAGACGGTCTTTTCGAAATCAATTCGGAATGGACTGTTCTCGATGAACTTGAAGACTGGGTTGAAGTAGATTATAAAGGTGCAGTCAGATATGTTTCGGCAGATTACGTAGACGTTGAGTTCTTCGTAGAGAACGGCGAAACAATGGAAGAAATCAAAGCACGTGAGGCTATAGCAGCTTTGGAAAAAGCAAAACTTACAGCCAACAGAGGTGCTTACAGTGCATCTGTAGATGAAACCACTCTTCTCGGAGCCATTATCCAGGCAGAGGCAGGAAACCAGTGCTATGACGGTAAGCTTGCAGTTGGTGCCGTAGTTCTTAACAGAGTTAAGAGCGAAAGATATCCCAACAGCATTGCAGAAGTTATTTATGCACCCGGTCAGTTCGGACCTGCAAGTAACGGTACATTAAACGTTATCCTTACAAACGGTGTAAATGCCGAATGTATGCAGGCAGCAAGAGAAGCTTTGGAAGGCGCGACAACAGTCGGCGACGCAAAGAACTTCCACAGAGCCGGATCCGGAGAAAGCGGAATCATTATCGGAGCACATGTATTCTACTAATTGAATGTGCATTACAAGAGAATTTGATTTACTAATATTAATTGCCTGAATTATCAGATTCGCAGTATAGATTATGATGTAATTAAGCCATATGTATATCATATGGCTTTTGTGGTTATTTTAAAAAGAGTAAAAAAGTCCGCAAAAAAGCTTTAAAAAGCTTTGCAAAAAAAGGACGGACAGATTTTTCGTAAATTTATCGGAGGATTTTTTATGGGCATCAGTTTAAAAGGAAGAGATTTTCTCACACTCAAAGATTTTACAAAAGAAGAAATCGAGTACATGCTTGATTTATCGGCAAAACTCAAGTACAAAAAGAAAAACAACATTCCCATGGATGAATTAAAGGGCAAAAATGTTGTGCTTATTTTTGAGAAAACCAGTACCAGAACAAGATGCTCTTTCGAAGTTGGTGCTTTCGATCTCGGTATGCATGCGACATACCTCGATCCTTCATGCTCACAGATCGGAAAGAAGGAAAGCATTGCCGATACCGCGAGAGTTCTTTCGAGAATTTACGACGGAATCGAATACAGAGGTTTTGAACAGAGCATAGTTGAGGAACTCGCAAAGTATTCCGATGTTCCCATCTGGAACGGCCTTACGAACGAATATCATCCCACACAGATGCTTGCCGACATGCTTACCATTCGTGAGCACCTCGGCTCACTTGAGGGCAAGAAACTTACATATATGGGCGATGCGCGTTATAATATGGGTAACTCCTACATGATCGCCTGCTCAAAGATGGGCATGCATTTCACGGCATGTGCGCCTAAGAAATACTTCCCGAGCCCTGAACTCGTTGCTGAGTGCGAAGAGTTCTGCAAGATTTCAGGCGGAAGCATCAGACTTATCGAGGATGTTAACGAAGGCACAAAAGATGCCGACATCATCTGCACGGACGTATGGGTATCAATGGGCGAGCCCGACGAAGTATGGCAGGAGAGAATCAACGACCTTACGCCTTACAGAGTAACAATGGACGTTATGAAGAACGCAGGCGAGAAAGCAATCTTCCTTCACTGCCTTCCCTCATACCATGACCTTAAGACAAAGATCGGCAAGGAAATCGGCGAGAAATTCGGCCTTGAAGAAATGGAAGTAACGGACGAAGTATTCGAATCCGCATATTCAAAAGTATTTGACGAAGCCGAAAACAGAATGCACACAATCAAAGCCGTAATGGCAGCAACACTCGGCGCATTCGAAGACGAACAGTAAAAAGAATTTCGAATAAATAAAAAGAATTAGTATAATAAATGTGCAAAAGAGCTGTAAAAAAATCTGAGCAATCAAAAAAGAGCAGATAAATGCACATTTTTTAAAAAAAGAAAAACCCGAAAGGGTGTAATGAAAAGGTATAAAAATGGAACAATCCATAAATGACGGCAAACTGGTTCTCTGCGGTTCAAACGCATACGAGAAGAAATACTATTTCAACAAGGACTTTGAGAAACTGCCGGAATCCATTCAGGAAGAATTACATATAATCTGCGTACTTTTCACCGAGGAAGTCGGCGGAATTTTCCTCATTGCTTTTGACGAGGAAGGAACACCGGTTATCCAGACCGATTCGGATGAAGACGATTTTTATTACGATGATGTAAGCGCAGGCCTTCTGGTCAAGGAAGTTCAGAAGAATAAAAGAGAACTTTTCGAGGCGCTTGCACTTTACTACAGGGTATTCGTTTTGAAAGAAGATCCTGCGAAAATCCTTGCAGAAGTTGAAGAGTAAAACACGGGGGTCAGACAGATGATACTTGTATGTGATGTAGGAAATACCAATATAAACTTCGGTGTATACGAAGAAGACGAACTTCTTGTGAAATTCAAAATAATGTCCAAGATGTCCAGAACATCCGATGAATTCGGTGCGATTATCTGCGAACTTCTTGAGCATAACGAAATAAAGCTTGATGATATCGAGGGATGCATCATTGCATCGGTAGTTCCGAACGTAATGCATTCGCTTGTAAATGCGCTTGAAAGATACGTAAAGAAGAAACCGCTTATCGTAGGCCCCGGAATCAAGACCGGCATCAAAATCATTACCGAAGCACCCAAGGAAATCGGTGCGGACAGAATCGTTGATGCGGTTGGCGCATATGATGTTTACGGCGGTCCCGTTCTTGTTATCGACTTCGGTACAGCAACTACATACGACCTTGTAACCGAAAATGGCGAATTCGCTGCAGGTATTACGGCACCCGGCATCAAGATTTCCGCAAAGGCACTCTGGGAAGATACAGCAAAGCTCCCCGAAATCGAAATCAAAAAGCCGGCATCAATCCTCGCACAGGAAACCATTTCCAGTATGCAGGCAGGTCTTGTTTACGGCCAGATCGGTCAGACCGAGTACATCATCAAGAAGGTTAAGGAAGAGACAGGAATCGAGAACCTCAAGGTTGTTGCAACCGGCGGACTCGGAAGCATCGTCAGCGACGAGACCGACATGATTCAGGTTTACGACCGCAACCTTACAATGCACGGATTGAAACTTATATATTATAAAAATGCGAAAAAATAAGAAAGAGAGATTTTATGAAGGAATCCGACAATAAAATATTAAAGACAATAGTAGTTATCCTTTCGGCAATACTTGTTCTTCTGATTGTAATCATCATTACTTCGGGTGTTGCTGTCATGAATTACAGATCGAAAGTTCCGACAGTCACAATGAAGCACGGTGTTGTCATCAAGGAAGGCGATACAATACATCTCGACGATGTGGCCATTATAAGCGACAATGCGATTGGCTATGTAATGGGGGCTTCATGGGAAGCATATTCATCGGATCTTTCCTCGGAAGAGAGAGGAAAGGGCATAGTATTTGACGGTCAGGAACCTCATCAGATAACCGTAAGCGAAGGCACGGGACAGTTAAAAGTATATGTTTCGGCATGGGGTGCCGTTCACGAATACACCGCAGGCGAAACGATTGTTACGGTAGAGCCCAGAGATTAATGAAAATAGGAAATATAGAATTAAAAAACGAATATATATTGGCTCCGATGGCAGGTTTTACAGACCTGCCTTTTCGTCTCATTTGCTCCAAAATGGGCGCGGGCATGGTCTGCATGGAAATGATTTCCGCAATGGCGATAACTTATAAGAACGTCAAGACCTTTGAAATGCTTAAAATCCATCCCGACGAGACCACGGTTTCACTCCAGCTCTTCGGAAAGGATCCGCACGTTTTGGGCGAAGCCGCGAAAATGATTGACGAGTATCCGTTTGACATACTCGACGTCAACATGGGCTGCCCGGTAAAAAAGATAGTCGAAAACGGCGAAGGCAGCGCCCTTATGAAAGACCCGGTGCTCGCGGGACAGATAATCGAGGCACTTGTTAATGCGACAAAAAAGCCCGTCACCGTAAAGATACGAGCAGGATTTGATGAAAATCACATAAACGCCGTCGAAATGGCACATGTGGCGAAAGAAAGCGGCGCGTCGGCCATAGCGGTTCACGGAAGAACCAGAAATCAGTTTTACGAAGGAAAAGCCGACTGGGAAATAATAAAGAAAGTCAAAGAAAGCGTCGATATTCCCGTGATGGGAAGCGGTGACGTCACCGATACAGACAGCGCCCAAAGCATGAAAGATGAAACAGGCGCCGACGGCATAATGATAGGAAGAGCGGCCAGAGGAAACCCCTGGATTTTTAAAACTCTTTCCGAAGGAAAAGTGTACAAACCCACTAACGAAGAGATTTCCAAAATGATACTCGACCACACGGACCTTCTGGTTATCGCCAAGGACGAGTACAGGGCTCTTCGCGAAATGAGAGCGCATGCGGCTTTTTATACGGCCGGAATGCCCAACTCCGCAGCATTTAGAAGGGAAATCAATCAGACGAAGACGATGGACGAGTTCGTCGAAAAGGTGATGGAACTGAACGACGTTCACTGATTTTTACCCGAAATATGCAAGGTTGACACATTTTACAACATTAGAGTATAATATGATTTTGCAGTAGTCTGCACAATTTCGAATTAATTATAAGGAGATTTAGTCATGGCAGAAGAAAAAAAGAACCTGTTGACTCGTGAAGGTCTGGAGAAATATGAACAGGAATTACACGATTTAAAGATTACCAAGCGTGAAGAAATTGCCCAGAAGTTAAAAGAAGCAAGAGCACAGGGCGACTTGTCCGAAAACGCAGAATATGATGCTGCCAAGGACGAGCAGAGAATAGTTGAAGCAAGAATCGAAGAACTCGAAAAATTGCTCAAAAACGTAGAAGTTGTAGATAACGACGGAACAGACGACAAGAAGGTTAAATTCGGTTCAACAGTTAAGATCCTTGATAAGGAATTAAAAGAAGAACTTGTATACAGAATAGTTGGTGCATCAGAAGCAAAATGTCTCGAAGGAAGCATTTCAGACGAATCACCTTTAGGAAGAGCTTTAATCGGCGCTAAGAAGGGTGAGACAATCACAGTTGAAGCTCCCTGCGGAGAACTTAAATACAAGGTTATCGAGATTGTAAAAGAAAAGAGCAGCAAGAAGTAATTCGGCTTCGCTTTTATTTAAATCGGTTAACAATGAAATGCCTGATGCCTTCCGGTGTTTGGCATTTCTTAAATGTATAGGAAATATAGTATATCAGGAGAAAAAAATTGGCAGAGAACAATCAGAACAATAATGCAAATCAGGCTTCACAGGATATAAACCAGCTCTTAAAGGTTCGTCGCGAGAAACTTGCGGCACTTCAGGAAGCAGGCAAAGATCCTTTTGTGATTACAAAATACAATCAGACTCATCATTCAACCGATGCTAAGGCAGAGTACACAGCTCTCGAAGAAAAGCTTCTTGCAGGCAGAGCAGAACTCAACACCGACGGAATGGATGAAGAGGCAGCAAAGGAAGCTAAGAAGAACGATTACAACGAGAAGCGTGCCATCATGGATGCAAATCCCATTCATGTTAGCATCGCAGGACGTATGATGTCAAAGCGTGTAATGGGTAAGGCTTCTTTCTGCAATGTTCAGGATAAGCCCGGCAACATTCAGGTTTATGTTGCAAGAGATGCTATCGGCGAAGAGTCCTATGCTGATTTTAAGAAATATGATGTCGGTGATATCGTAGGTATCGAAGGTTACGTATTCCGTACAATGATGGGTGAAATCTCCATCCACGCTGAGAAGGTTACGCTTCTTACAAAGTCCCTTCAGATCCTTCCCGAGAAATATCACGGACTTACAAATACGGATATCAGATACCGTCAGAGATACGTTGACCTCATCATGAACGAGGAAGCAAAGGATACATTCATCAAGAGATCGAAGATTATCAGTTCAATCCGTCGTTACCTCGACGATCAGGGCTTCATGGAAGTTGAAACTCCCATGCTTGTTGCCAACCCCGGCGGTGCAGCAGCAAGACCTTTCGAGACACATTTCAATGCACTCGATGAGGACTTAAAGCTTCGTATTTCACTTGAACTTTACTTAAAGAGACTTATCGTAGGCGGACTCGAGAGAGTATACGAAATCGGTCGTGTATTCAGAAACGAAGGTCTTGATACAAGACATAACCCCGAGTTCACTTTAATGGAACTTTATCAGGCATATACAGACTACTACGGAATGATGGACCTTACAGAGAACATGTTCCGTCATATTGCAAAAGAAGTACTCGGCACAACCACATTCAAGTACGGCGACATCGAGCTTGACTTCGGCAAGCCTTTCGAAAGACTTACAATGACAGAAGCCGTTAAGAAATACGCAGGCATCGACTTTGACGATCCCGCACAGGTTCCCGATACGGAAGCTGCAAAGAAACTTGCAAAAGAACATCACATCGAATTTGAAGATTTCCATACAAAGGGACACATCCTCAACCTCTTCTTCGAAGAGTTCTGCGAGGACAAGATGGTACAGCCCACATTCATCATGGACCATCCCATCGAGATTTCCCCTCTTACAAAGAAGAAACCTTCAGATCCCACAAAGGTAGAGCGTTTCGAACTCTTCATCAACGGATGGGAAATGTGCAACGCATACTCAGAGCTTAACGATCCCATCGACCAGAGAGAGCGTTTCGCACTTCAGGATGCAAATGCGGCAGCAGGCGACGAAGAAGCAGAGCATACCGACGAGGACTTTCTTAACGCACTCGAAGTAGGTATGGCACCTACCGGCGGTATCGGCTACGGTATCGACAGACTCACTATGCTTCTTACCAACAGCCCCGCTATCAGAGACGTATTGCTGTTCCCGACGCTCAAACAGCTGTCCTAATGACGCTCCTTGTCACACTTTGTCACGCTTTGTCACACT
>JAEEGL013730277.1_pt1 | contig 30521 bp, 26 predicted proteins | sample 9134231 | NCBI WGS metagenome assembly JAEEGL01 (sample SAMN16246548, study PRJNA631951) | gut metagenome | biome: gut microbiome; feature: rumen; material: fiber-attached | host: Bos | place: Iran: Karaj | collected 2018-10 | reverse complement strand
TGCCCTATTAAATGACGGAAGTTCCTGCCAGGACGAACACTCGTGGCACGGAAGGTATTCGTCGGAGGGCGACAATCCCCGGCAGTCGCTTTGGGTGGAGGCGACGGGAGACTCCCTCATTTTCAAGTATTCTGTTGCTTTCCTCGATGGCGGACAACCTTCAACCATCGTGGGAAAAGTGGTCGCGAAAAGGGGAGATGCAGAATTGGACGAGGATGAGAACGGGTGCGCCTATTGGGTTGATGAATACATTTATGAGAAAGAAGGCGACTGGTTCGCATTTCGCATAGAGGCGGATTCACAAAGCTCCGTGCGGGTGAAAGCAGACAAGGTCACGGCTGCAAAATACAGCATTCCCGAATCCACGCTGTTGCTCCGGACAGAGCCGAAGAAGGAATAGAGGTAGTTATACCGTAGATTAATCTTTCTTAAAAAATTATTTTTGGCTACAACTTGTATTTTTTGTATGTTTGTAGCCAAAAATAGTTGAAAAAAATCCCACTTTTTTGCCATCCAAATAAGTTGTTATGAACATTTTAAAGAAAAGAGATTGGGTATTTGAGGAATAATTCAGAACGTTAACTATCAAGAACTATGGAATATAACAATTTGAAAGGTCTTCGCCACAGCGAGCAGCTGGTGGTGGAGCACAAAGACACCGCCGCTGTGTATGGCTCCGGCGCATTGGAAGTATTTGCCACCCCCGCCATGATCGCCCTCATGGAGAAAACCTGTCTGATGAGCGTGTGCGACAAGATCGGAGAAGGCAACACCACCGTCGGCATCGCCGTCAATATCAAGCACTTGAAGGCCAGTCCCGTGGGGAGTACCATCCGGTGCGAGGCCGAACTCGTGGAGGTGGACCGCCGCCGCCTGGTGTTCGCGGTGAAGTGCTTCGAGGGCGAGAACCTCATCGGCGAGGGCATCCACGAGCGGTTTGTGGTGGAGAGCGCGAAGTTTATGGCGAAACTGTAATAACCTCGGGCGCACAACCGAGCACACGCGACAGGGCCAAGACCGTCTGTGCCTCGGCTTTCCGAATATCCTGATCCCCTTGCTCGTAAGCTTGGATCATACGGAGGGAAACGCCAGAAAGACCAGCCAATTCCTTTTGGGTGATTCGCTGCTGTTTCCGTATGGTTTTCAAAACATTACGCTGTTCCGACAGGCACTGCTCAATGATGGCATTGGCACTGGCAACAAACTTGGAGAGATCCGCCTCGTGCAAGGTGGAGTATTGCGAAAGTACAACATTGATAGTCAACCCGTTGTGTTGAATAAACGAAAATGAAAAAGAGGTTTGCCACTGGTAGTAGGCCAACGTCCATCCCGCCCAATATTCAGGCGTTCGCTCCAGCGGGTTGTAGGCCGTTTCGGGAGGGGTAATGTCAGACGAGCGCTTCAAAACCTCCAGCATCAGCTCCATCCCCGACAATCCGGCAACATAACGGGGATTGCCCGTTTCCATTTGCGCCGCCACCCCGCTCGAAAGAAACATTTCGTAAAAAACAGACAGGTCGCAGTGCGCAACACGAACGGCACAATCGAGCATGGTGCCCAAATTGTGCATGGCATCTTCAAGGTACAAAGGGTTATAGGCGCGGGTCATCATTGTCCCATTTTTGTCTAAGAATATCAATCATATAGATAGCATCGACTGCAGGAACCGTAGCCTTCTCTTTTTGGAAATCCTCGCGTGCCCGTCGGTCGCGCGCCATCCGTTTGGCATAATATTGACTGCTCTCCACCGGGATGCTTTCTTTGAAAACCAATCGAGAAAAAGCCTTTTCACTTTTCAACACCACCTGCTCTCCTAATTTCCCTAAAAACATTGCTTTGCGCAACTGATCCAACGAAATGGTATTGTTCAGAAAAGCGTTGGCAAACGAAAAATACGAATCATCGGCGCGGTAGCCGACCAACAGGTCATACTGCTCATAATCAGGCAGAAAATGCTGCAACAGGTAGTCTCTTGCTTCCGTCGGCAGTCCCTGCGACAGCACAAAAGTCCTGTTTTTTAGCAGAATAGAAAGCCAATTCAGAATATGGTAGGGCTTTTTATTCAATGGAAGAATGCTCAATTCCTCAAGATTAATTTCATAGTGATTGGCAAAGCCATCGCTTTTCTCTGTACTGGCCCACTCTTTTGCAAGTTCAAGATTCTCAGTACAATAAAATCCAATACCATAGTCGTTTTTAGGATTTCCTATCCCTAAAACCGGCCGCTCGATGACCTTTGTCGAACCATGATACAAGTGCAAAGTTTTCATAAAAGTATCGTTATAACGAGAGTTTGCAAAAATACAATTTTTTTGATTATCCTGAAAAAAATTTCCATTCCCAAAATAATCGTACTTTTGCGCATTGAAAAATCCCAATACAATGCAAAGCCTTCTACATAAAGTGCGCCGTGCATTTTTGATAGCCATGCTGCTTATGGCAACAGGTCCCCTTTCCGCCCAGGGAACACTCAGCGGAATTGTCGCCAATCCGTGGGGACAACCTTTGAGCGAGGTGTCTGCTGAACTCTTCACCGATGACGGCAGTTCCCGATTTGATGACGAAAAGGCCACATTGATTGCTACCACGCGAACCGATACCATGGGTCGCTATATGATTGAGGACATCCGCTCTGGCCAATATGCTGTCCGTTTCAATCAAGACAAAGCAGGCACTTTCAATATCAATGATGACATCACCTATCAAACAACAATCATTATCGCGAACTGTGAATTTTCTAACACAGATGTTTTACTGGATGTCAATCTTGAACCCATGTGCATACTGGAGAACCCCGGCAAAGTGCCCAGTGCTGTTCTGAAGCCGTGCCACATAAAAGTTCAATGCTATTTGAAATCGCATAGGATGGCGAAAGTGGAGTTTGAGGCGCTGAAGGACAACGAACGAAGCACCCTTTACACCAAAGAGTGTGTTACACAATACTTTCCTACCGGCACGGGACGGGTGAGGATTCGCATTTACGACCATGTGGGGAAAGACCAGTGGCAGCTAAGGAAAACCATGGTCAGAAGGCCCCGAAAATGCAAGTGACTCACTTAAATGAAATGATTGGTAATCTGAAAATGTTGTATTTTTGCGCTGAAATATGAACACCGACTCCCCCCGCATCCATTGGACCATCGCACTCGTGCCCTTCGTGGTGCTTGTAGTGTTGCAGGTGCTGGTCATCCGGCAGTTCGGCTCCGACGCCATCGACGGTGCCAGCCAGACCGCCCTGCTGTTTGCCGCCGCCGTGGCCGCCGCCATCGCCATGGTCGGCTACAAGGTGCCGTGGAAAAACATCAGCGGCGCCATTGAAGACAATATCAAGACCATCGGCACCGCCGTGCTGATCCTGTTCCTCATCGGCGCCATCTCGGGCAGCTGGATGCTGAGCGGGATCGTCCCCACCATGATTTACTACGGCATGAAGGTCATCACGCCGTCGCTGTTCCTGTTCATGGCGTGCCTGATATGCGCCCTGGTGTCGCTCATCACGGGCAGCTCGTGGACCACCGTGGCCACCGTCGGCATCGCCCTCATCGGCATCGGCACGGCGCACGGTTTTTCGACGGGCTGGACCGCCGGCGCCATCATCTCGGGCGCCTACTTCGGCGACAAGATCTCCCCGCTCTCCGACACCACCGTGCTGGCCTCGTCGGTAGGCGAGGTGCCGCTGTTCACGCACATCCGCTACATGCTCATCACCACGGTGCCGTCCGTCACCATCGCGCTGGTCGTCTTCCTCGTGGTGAGTCTGCTCCATCCGGGCGGTGACAGCACGCAGGCGGCCTCGTTTGCCGAAGGGTTGCAAAACAGCTTCGTCATCAGTCCGTGGCTGCTGTTGGTGCCGCTCTTCACCGCCGTGATCATCGCGCTGCGGCTGCCGGCGGCGGTCATTCTGTTCCTGTCGGCCCTCGTGGCGGGCATCGTCATGCTCCTCGTGCAGCCCGACATCGTGGCGCAAATCGGCGAGGGAAGCAGCTTCCGTGCACTGATGATTACCTACTACAGCGGCACCTCCATCGACACCGGCAACGACGTGCTCACCAATCTGGTGCAGACTCGCGGCATGACGGGGATGCTGAGCACGGTGTTCCTCATCTTCTGCGCCTCCACCTTCGGCGGTACGCTGACAGGCGGCGGCATGATGCGAAGTCTCACCGAGGCGTTGGCCCGCGGCATCAGCGGCCGCCGCTCGTTGGTGACCTCCACCGTGGGGACGGGCCTCTTTGCCAACATGGCCACCGGCGACCAGTACCTCAGCATCGTGCTGACGGGCAACATCTTCAAGCAGCTTTACAAAGACAAAGGGTACGAAGGGCGCCTGCTGAGCCGTTCAACCGAGGACTCCGCCACCGTCACCTCCGTGCTGGTGCCGTGGAACACCTGCGGCATGACGCAGTCAACGGTGCTGAAAGTGCCCACGCTGGACTACCTGCCCTACTGTTTGTTCAACATCATCTCCCCGCTGATGTCCATCACCATCGCCCTCATCGGGTACAAGATTTTCCGAAGAACGGAGGGGGAAACGGCGGAAGCGGCGGAGTGATATTGTTGCAAAACCTAATCCGACAATCCACGAAATTAAGTAATAACTTTTGTTTATGGAATTGCTATCACATAGTCGCCCTCAAAGTAATACTGCAACAAAATTGCTTATCTCTTTTATGGGAGCATGCTGTTGTTTTGCGCTATTTGTTTGCATCGCAGAATTTTTTGACCTCTTTGTGATATCTATAAAATTTTATAGAACAGTTGATTGCATAGATATATCATTATTATCATTCCTTGGGTTACTGATACCGTTCACGCTGACCGTTATTCTCCACTTGACAGGATTAGTGATTTGGTTGGTTAAGGGAGAAGAAATAATCCAGTATGATGAGAACAATCTCTACATTGTTAACAAGGGGAGAATCATTGGAAAATCAAAAAAAATACCTTGGAGTAACATCAAAAACACTGAAGTAGGGGGACGCACTTGCTTTGAGCCATTTATCAATTTAACCAATAATGCTGACAATGTCTTCCGCCTCCGAATCACGCGCTACAAAGGAAGGGAAATTGATTGTGGTCTTAATTTAAGTCAGGAGGAATGTGAACGGGTGATAACCACTGTACGGGAATTGATGAAATAGTTTTTCCACCCTTGTTTTTTCCTTAAAAAAATTGCATTTTTGCCCCTCATAATTCCCATAAAAAAAAATGACGCCCTCCCGCTTCAAATCCCTGTTATTGGCTCTTTTGCTTCTGCTGCCCTTGTCTCCGGCGGCAGCGCAAAGGGAGGTGCGGCTGCTGGTGTGGCAGGACTCGCTTTTCGGACTGATTGACGGCCGCGGCCAAACGGTGCTTCCCTGCGAGTACGAAGACCTCACCCCTTACAACCAATATCGCGAAGGCTACATCGTGGCCAAACGCAACGATCTGTGGGGCATTCTCGACTGGAACGGGCAGCCGCTGGTGCCGTTCCGCTACACCGCAGAACCCGAGCCTATCCCCTATATCGATGCAACCGGTCTTTTCCTCATTCCCAACAAAGACAATGGCGGCGTGGTGAATGCCAAGGGTGACACGGTGATCCCTTTCCGGGATTTTAATATTGCGTCATTCGAATTTAGTGAATTCAACCGCAGCTATTACTATGGCAAAGCACTACAAGCGCCTCTGCTTATCACCTTCCGGTGTGAGCCACTCGGCGACACGCTGCCCGACGGACGTTCCCACTGCCAATACCGATGGGGGTGTATGGATTTGAAAGGGAATGAAGTGCTTCCGATCATTTACCGTGAAATTGATTTTGAACACAGTACCATCATCGTTGAAGATACCAATGGCAGGTATGGGGTGATGGACTATTCCGCCCGATGGATTTGTCCGCTCACCTCGCAATACAAGTACTATGGACAAAGCACCTACGTGGTGATGATGGACCAGCAATCGAAGTTGACGGGATTGATGAAATCTGACGGTACTGTGCTGCTGCCAGTGCAGTACAAATTCATCTCTTTGAATTACGCCAGCGCTTTCTTGAAAGACACTTCGGACCTTTGGGCCTTGACCGATGAGCACTTCCGTGTGCTTACTCCCCACTGTTACAAGGAATTGACCACCCTGGGCGAAAGACCTTTGTACTTGGGGGTCCGGACCGACGGAACGTACGATGTGCTTGAAACTTCGGGACATGTCATACAGAGTTTTGGCGCAGACTGTGATCCATACGATTATCCGCTCGTATATCAGGATGGAGAGTGGCGGTTGGTCCGATTGTCAGGGAATTGTGACAGTTTGACTGCGGAGTTTCTGCCGCAACGCTATAAGGAGGCCCGTCAACATTATTCGTTCTTCAGCGTGGCCACCGACTCGCTGCACTGGGGCGTTGTGGACAAGGATGGGCAGGTGGTGGTGCCGTTCCGCTACACCGAGATTGCGATCAGCCACATTGGCCTTATCTATGCCCGCCGCCCGTCGGGAAAGGTCGATGTTCTCAGTTTCAAGGGCGGAAGGAAAATCCTCTCTTGTTGGGGTGTTACGGGAGAATTGCCCCCTCTTTTCATTGCCAACAAGCAGGGAAAGTGGGCGGCTTATGACGACCGTCGCATAACGCCCTATTATGAAGGTCTGTCATTCGCAGGTACTTCGAACGACATGGATTACTGGGCGGTTTGGGACGAGCACGGCAAGATGGGCTATGTGGACGGGAACGGCCGCATGATTCACCGCTGTTCGCTCGAAACCGAGCCCGACTTTGAATTTGCCAGTCCGTACTACGGGTTCTTCCTGCCCCCGCGCGAAACATGGGGCGAGGCCCGCCTTTATTATGATCGCAAAAAAACAACGAACAAACCATGAAAAAACTGGCGTTTTTTTATTCGGTGATGCTTGTCCTCGCTATGATGGCAGGGTGCAGGTCCAATACCCAATCGCAACAGACCGACAGGATGTTTTGCAACTGCGACTTCTGCACTGGAGACTTGGTTTTTGTACGGGACACAGCTGATCTTAGCCGCTTTTCCCATATCGCCGTAATGGAGTGTACCGACAGCGGCGTGTACAGTTTTGAGGTACATCCTACCATGGGCGTAGTGCGGTGCGGGTGGGAAGAATCTGAAAAACTGACGCCGTTCAGAATTGAGTGAAAATTTCGGGTATAGATATCAGTAGTTGGTGAGTCTCTCTCTTCCGCGGCATCACCTGCGGTGTTCTTCTGTTCCTGCCGCCCGTGCCGCGGGCAGACGCACGATGCCTTCCCGTCCCCAGATTGCGGCCTGACGGCCTTATCTGGGGTTATTGAGATATCACCTCTCCGAGGTGAGTGCAAATAAATCAATACTCACAGAAATATGACGTGAGTTCGAAGTCGCAAGGCGGCAAAGCGCATTTTCTTTTGCATAAGACGCTCTCGCTCGAAAAAGCAAGCAAGCTTTCTTTTTGCTCGCTTACTCGCGGCTTTCGTCTATTTTCTTTGGGCGCAAGCAAAGAAAATGGACAAATATAACCACAGATATGAATGACTATCTGGGGGCTGACAAAATCAATGGAACCATATCACCAAACTATTTTTGGCAATATTACCGATTTTTTTGGGGAGGAAGACTCCCCTTTGCGGTTTAATACCGCTCCACAAAATCCCGCACTAACTTGAACAGCGGTTCGTACGTGTCGATGAGGAAGTTGTCGTAGGTGTCCAGGGGGGTGTGGTAAAACTTGAAGGCGTCGCCATCCTCGTTTTCAAAGAAGATGCAGGGCACGTGGCGCACCGCGAAGGGGTAGTGGTCGCTGTTGCCGGCCAACTCCCCGCGGTTCAGGTCCTTGAAGTAGCTATTTTCTTTGTTGAGTTTCTCGAAAAGGGCATAGCCGCCCATTCCCTCGTCGCTCACCTCGCAGTACTGGATGGGGTTGTTGTCGCCGATCATGTCGATGTTGAACAGGTACTTGATCTGTGTCAGCGGCACGAGGGGATGTTCTGCGTAGTACTCGGAGCCGCGCAGGTTGGCATCCTCCCCGGAGAAGGCGATGAAGTACATGTCGTACTCGGGCTGGTGTTTCGCATAGTAAGCCGCCAGCGTCACGATAGCCGCGGTGCCGGAGGCGTTGTCGTTGGCGCCGGCGTAATAAACTTTCTTGCCGAGATTGCCCAGGTGATCGTAGTGCGCCGTGAAGACGTAACAGCTGTCGTGCCGCTTGCCTTCCACCTTGGCGATGACGTTGAAGAGCTTGTATCCCGTCAGCATCTTGTTCTCCACGTTGACGGTGATGCTATGGGCATTTTTGGGGAAATCCGAGGTGGCCCATATGACGGGCTTGCCCATAATCCGTTCGCCGTAAGCCTTGTAGAACTTCAGCAGCGGCTCCCACGTCTGGATCATCCCCGCATTGGCGCAGCTGTTGCCGCCCCACACCTTCTGGAAATCCTGGTAATGATGGTAGGAGAAGAAAAAGTCGCACACCACGAAGCAGTCTTTGTACTCGGGTTTGGCGAGGTCGGCGAACATCTTGTCGGCGTCGTAGTTGGCCGTGTCCACGTAATAGAGCTTGTAGGTGCCTTGCACGCCCGGCGAGTACTCGCGCATGGAGAAGTCCACGCCCGGGGTCAGCGCACGGCCGTCCACCGACATCTCCATTTTGCCGGGGAAGGTGTTGATGTCGATGGTGAACGGCTGGCAGGTGATTTCATCCACCCCCGCCTTTTTGAATTCCTTTTTCAGGTATTTGCCCGCCTTGTTGGCACCGCCGTAGGCGTAGCCGCGTCCTTGGTATTTGGCAGAGGTCAATTCCTTGACAATCTGTTTATAATGGGTTGGGTCCTGCGCCTGTAGAGACGTTTCATGAAACGTCTCTACAACCAAAAACGCCAATAATATAATAGCCAGTTTTTTCATCTCTTTTTTATTAATAAATCGGGCGGCAAAGGTACAATCTTTTTTCTGGATGTGTGTGAATTTTGTGTATCTTTGCCGCTCGACAATCGCTCTCGTTTTTTATGGCAAGGGGAAAATCCGTATTTTGAACTAAAATGGAGAATCATGAAACTACTGCGTGAAATTATCGGTTATGCATTGGGCGGTGTGCTCTTTGTGGCGTTGATGCCGACGGTGATGTGGCTGGTGTCGGGGATGCCGGAGTTGGAGCACATCGGCGCCGTGAGAGCCTCCATCACCGGCGTGCTGATGCTGGGTGGACTGTCGCTGAGCGTGTGGACCATCGTCTATATGAAGCGGCGCGGCAAGGGCAACCCGATGGACGCTTTCGGGCACGAGGTGGCGCCCCGCACGCAGCACCTGATGACCGACGGCCCCTACCGCCTCAACCGCAACCCGATGCTCACCGGCACGCTCACCTACCTCGCCGGCGCCGTCGTCTGGCTGTGGACCTGGCAGGCCGCGCTCGTGTGGGTGCTTTTCTTCGCCATCATGCTGGTGCAGGTCATCAGCGAGGAGCGACGCCTCCGCCGCGACTTCGGCGACGAGTACGAGGCGTACTGCCGCCGGACGAGGAGGTTTTAGTAACTTGTCTGTTTTGATATGGGAAAAACATCAAAAGTCCGTACTTTTGCCATCTAAAAAACAATTCATACTATGGAAACTACATTTTGTCAAAGTTGCGGCATGCCGCTCACTCCGGAAATCCTTGGCACGAACGCCGACGGCAGCAAGAACGAAGAATACTGCATCTATTGCTACAAGGACGGTGCCTTCACCGGCGACTTCACCATGGAAGAGATGGTGGAATTCTGCGCGCAATTTGTGGAGGAGTACAACAAAAACACCGGTCAAAACCTTACTCGCGAGGAGTACAAAGAGGTACTGCGTCAGTATTACCCTAATCTGAAACGCTGGCGACTGCCCGCCGATCAACTACCGCATGCCACCTCACCCATCAAGCAGCAGCTTATTGACGAGGTCAATAAGTTGGGCATCAAGGATATGCCGCGCATCAACAACCTCTTCGTGCTGCAGGGCTCGTTCGTCAACATGGAGTATGTCATCAACGGCAACAAGGTGAAACTCCTTGACGACAACGCTACTTATTGGGGCAATCAGGTCGAAAAACAGGGTGCAAACGGTCGTTGTTTCGGTATCGCTTGCGACGAACACTGCATCCTCGTGAGCGAATACGGCAAGGACGGTGCGGATGCAGAGTTAGTGATGTTCAAAAGGAGATAGTATTATGAAACAACAAATCAACCCTGAAGAAACCAAACGGGCATTCGCCTTCGAGATGTGGCTGAATGCACCGATGCCGATGGTGACATTGGTGAAGACGATGGATGTGAGCCGTCTGGCACGACTCAGCAAGAAGAGCGGAGTGAAGTTCAACACGCTGATGTGCTGGTGCATCGGCAAGGCGGCGACCGAAACCGAGGAGCTCTACCTGCTGCCCGAGGGCGGCCAACTGTTCCGCTACGACCGGATCGCCATCAACGTGGTGGTGCGCAACCGCAAGGGCGGCATCAACTCATGCGACATCCCCTTCTCCGCCGATCTGCAGCAGTTCAACCGCGACTATCTGGAGCTGACGACTAATGTGGCGGAGGAGTGCCAGAGCAGCTTCCTCGACGGCTACATGATTGTCGGCACCTCCGCCATGATCCAGACCGAGCTCGACTGCGTGGTGAACCAATACACCGACAAGTTCCTCAACCCCATGGTGATGTGGGGCAAGTACCGCAAGAGCTGGTTCAAGACGCTGCTGCCGGTATCGTTCCAGTTCCACCACGTGCAGATGGACGGCGGAGACGCGGCACGGTTCCTGGAGCGGCTGCAGCGGGAGATCAGGGGATTGTAGGGCTGCTATATCCTGTAGGGCTGCCATATCCTGTAGGGCTGCCATATCCTGTAGGGCTGCCATATCCTGTAGGGCTGCCATATTATGACAGCCCTACAAACAACGATTAAATTAATATATAATGAAATTACACGACAGAAAATCTCCCTGAGCCAAATGGCACGATTACAATGGTGCAGAATATTTTGTAACCATTTGTACTAAGAATCGTCTGCATTTCTTTGGTGAGGTTGTCGATGGCGCAATGCAGCTGACGGATGTGGGAAAGTACGCAAGCCAATGTATAATGAAAATCAGCGAAATACATCCCGACGTAGAGGTTCCGTTATTCGTCGTTATGCCCAACCATATCCACATGGTGATTTTATTGGACGGTGGTGTAGGGCTGCCATATCCTGTAGGGCTGCCATATTATGACAGCCCTACAAAGGTGCAAATCACCGGGAATGTAGGGCTGCCACAGTGTGACAGCCCTACAAAGGACAGCCCTACAGACGGAAATTCCGTATCTGCGGGAAAGGACCCCGAAATGCAACGCAGGGCAAATCGGTGCGGACGATTGTCTCATATTATCGGACAATTCAAATCCGCTGTTACTAAATACGCCAATGCCAATCAGATACCTTTTTCATGGCAACCACGGTATCACGACCGCATTGTAAGGAACAGGGACGAAATGAACGAAATTGTCCTCTACATTGAACAGAATCCGAAGAAATGGGAGATGGATCGTTTTTATGGCTGCGAATGAATGATCGTAAAAATTTTTCTCACTATGACACAGAATGACATACCGACCCTATATTTTTGCCACGAAATTCAAAAGCAAAAAACAGTATGAAAGGAATGGTTGAATTGTGTTATGACATGCCCCAGTGGGAAGCTTACTTAGAGACAGCAGATGTCGCATTCAGCGAGGTGCAGCAGATACAACTGAAAAACGAGATTCACGACTTTTTGAGTGATGCGGTGTTGGAGCTGGTGGAAGAAAACAGGTTGTACCTTATGAAAAAACTGCATGATTTTCTGGAAAATGAGGAGATCTTTGCGGGAAGCAACAAAATTTTTCGGAAGATGCCTCCAATGCCGGAGGACATTGTCTTCGACACGGACATGACCGCTTTTTTGGAAGAAGAGTTAAATTATTAAAACATTAAACTATAATTAGTTATGAGACAGTTATCAGAAAATTTCATGAAAAAACTCAATGGAGAATGGAAAAACTTATTAGAGTACATTAAAGACGATGATACTCTTGATTTAGAATTGCGTGGCAAGGAAATAACTGTGTACTACCGAGGTGGAGCTTTATTGTCAATTAAAGAAGAAAATGATGGAACCTATACATGGAAACCACTTGATGCAGAGTATAAAAAAGGGAAAGCGTCAATGCCTACAGGTTGTATTAGAGATTTTGAAAACTACATTCCCCAAGCAAAACATGCTATAGACAAGTACATTGTTTGTAGTCCCAAAAATCATTTAGGAGAAAAAGAAATCCAACAACTTGTCGTCAAAGAAAACAACTACTCTCCAAATTCAAATGACACAGATTTTTTCATAGTAGATATGGAATACCAAGACAGTGTTGGTAGATTTGATTTAGTTGTGTTACGATGGGATTCATCCACTATCGCACGAAAATCAAATAATGTCTCAATGGCTATTGTTGAAGTTAAGCAGGGAATAGATACTGTACGCACTTCAGAATCGAATCCTGGTTTGAAACAGCATCAAAATGATTTTGAAAAATTCTGTAGCAATCCAACAGCCAAAAAGAGTTTTATGAATGATATGCTAACTGTTTTCAAGCAGAAATGTGAGCTTGGTCTCATTAAAGCAAATTCAAAAATAGAAAATATCACCGAAGAAACCAAGCTACAACTTGTTGGGGATTTAGAATTCTACTGCTTGTTAGCCAATTACAAACCGGCAAGTAAACAATTAAAAAATGAACTTGAAGAAATGGATGACTGTAAGTTTTTTACCTCCTCGTATATGGGTTATGGTTTGTACGTTAAAAATATCATTGACAAAGAAGAAATTTTAAAGACATTATGACAAAATATAAAGATCAAGAAACAAAACGACAACTGAAATGCTATTATAGCAGGTTCTTCAAAGAAGCAAAAAACTCAGGTCACTGGAATTTTTATGACGATTTCGGAAATTTCACTAAAAGAGTTCATTTGAATTATATTCTTCGTCCTGAAGATAGCTTAAGCAATTTATTTCAACCTATATCATGGTTGGCTCTTGATTATTTTAAAAGATACGACATTGCATGGTGGCGTGAAGATGAGGATAGATATTTCCCCACCGGTCATTTGCTCTCCTCTCAAATCCACTGTCTTAACCATCTGTTTGCTTTACGAAAAGATAAAGATGCTATTCTCTCTATTGTCAATCATGCCACAAAAATGGAGTTTGATGAGGTATTGTCTTCGCTTATTGATGATGATGGGTATTTGTCTTTTGAGTTTGCATATAAAAACGATGATCTGATAGGTGAAAATGACATAGGTGCCCATCGTGGCTATATGTGGACTTCCATAGACGCGATGGTTTTGGCTCGCAAAGGAAATGAAACGTGGCTAATTCCAATAGAATGGAAATATACCGAGACATACGAAAAGGAAGATAAAACTTGTCAGAAGCGATTGGATCGTTATGAAGGACTGATAAAAGAATCCGACCAACTTAAAATGCCCAAAAATGGTAGGATTCCGAACTCTATCTATTTTCAAGAGCCCAGTTATGAATTAATGCGTCAAACTTTGTTATGCGAACAAATAAAACACAAAGGGTTGGCAAAAAACTTTTTCCATTTGAACGTAATTCCCAAGGGCAATTCTGGACTGCGAGAAGCTGTAGAAAAGGAGTATATTCCCATGTTGAAGGATTCATCCAAATTCATCATCATCGACCCACAAGACCTGCTTTCCCCCTTGAAAGGAAACGATGACTACAAAGAACTGATGGAATATCTCGGAACCCGCTACTGGAAATAGTCACGCAAAATCACGGACTTTTTATGAAATTATGCTATTAGAATTATTCTATTAGCATAATTTTCAAGATGCCAAATCGTTATCTAAGATATTTCTTTGAAAATGAATATCATACAGAACTCTCGCTATCGTTTCGGCTTCGACATTTGGGGGCTGCTCCTTTTCCTGTTGGTGATGCTCCCGAACTTCATCTGGTTTGCCTTCCCTGCACCGAATGACATCCTGCGGACGGAGTCCGTAACGCCGGTGGTGGACATCCTCGGCTCCATTTTCCAAGTGCTGACCGTGGCGTGCCTCTGCTTCGTTATCCGCAAAGAGCGGAGCAAATTCCGTTTCTCCCCGTTGGTGGTTGCAACTACGGTTTGTATAGCAACGTATTACATCGGATGGCTGTTGTACTATGCCGGCATCACCGCTCCGTGGGTGATTCTTTTGCTGACCCTTCCGCCCTGTTTGGCATTCATCCTTTTTGCCATCGACCGCAAGAACCTGCCGGCCGTGGTGTCAGCCGTCGGCTTCACGGGGTGCCACTGTATTTTCGGGGTGGTGAATTATTTGTAAGAGTCCTTAAGCATCCTTTTCGCCTTTTTGCTTCCTTGTTCCGCTGCTTTCGTGAACCATTCCACCGCCCTTTTGTGGTTTTTTCTAACGCCTTCCCCATATTCGTAGCAATACCCTAAATTGTGTTGGGCCCACATATTCCCTTGCTTCGCTGCTTTTTTATATAATTCCACCGCTTTCTTCATATCTTGTTCCACGCCATCACCGTCCTTGAAACAAATAGCCAAGTTGAATTGTGCAGTGGAAAACCCTTGTTTAGCAGACAAGGTGAGCCATTCAATGCCTTTCCGGAGGTCTTTTTCAACTCCATATCCATTCAAATAGCACATTCCGATATCGTTTTGCGACCACGAATCGCCTTGTTCAGCCGCTTTGAAATACCACTCTAGGGCCTTTTTATAGTCTTGCTCAACTCCTGTTCCTTTATAATAACAAGCAGCCAAATTGAATTGGGCAAACATTTCACCCTGTTCAGCTGATTGGGTGTACCATTCAACAGCTTTAGCATAGTCTTTTTTCACTCCCTTTCCGCACAAATAGCATCCTCCAAGATTGTTTTGAGCCCCTGAATGTCCTTGCTCAGCTGCCTTAGTGAGCCATTCCACAGCCTGCCGAAAGTTTTTTCCTACACCTTTACCTTGTTTATAACGATTTCCAAGCTTGAATTGTGCCTCTGCATCGCCTTGTTCGGCCAGCACTTTCAATTCTTTAATGGTCATTTTCGAATATGGATTCTTCTTGCTTTTTGTGCCTTTCATCCTTCTACAATTTAATATTCCACGAGATGCAATTCAATGCACCGCCTTTGCGCACGGCTTCCAGCGCCGGCACTCCCACTACTTTGCACGCTGGCAATGTCTCCGCAATCTGTTGAAGGGCTTGCCCATCCTCGGGGATGCCCAGCTGCGGGACAAGTACCAGATTGTCCACTTGCAAGTAGTTGATGTATGCCCAACTGCGCGCGTGCTGCCGTTTTACATTGTATTTCAGGGGGATAACCTCAAAATGCTTTTCCAAAATCCGCAGAAAAGCCTGCGCAAAAGTCTTGTCGATATCATCGTAGTTGGTCAGCAGCACGCGGTTGTCGCCCACATAGTGGATGATGCCGTCGCTGTGACCGCACTTCTCGTTCTCGTCCCACGGCAGGAAAACGATGTCGCACAGAAAAGCCTCTTCCAGAAGCCGTTGCACCTCGTTGCGCGACCGGTCGTTGTTTTCTACAAACACCTTTTCCGTCATCACCACTTTGTTGCCGCATTTCACCACGTTGCCGCCGTCGAGCACCAGGTCCAGATTCACCGTTTCGGCCTGACGAAGGAAATCGATGTTCTGCACACGGTTCACGTTGGTGATGTATCGCCGTTTGTGCTTGTCTTGCAGGTAATCAGGATTGTATTGATAGAAAACGAATCGTTTTTCATCGGTCTGAATGGGCATAAAATCGCGGCACCAGATGTCGTTGGTATTGCCCAGAATCCGATAGCGCACAACATTGTCCTTCAGTACTTTTGTAAGATTTTGATACAGTATGGGGCACACTTCCGGCAGCCATTCGGAGAGGAAAACGGTGTTGGTGAGGGAGTCGGGGAACATGAGAAAATGTATTTATTGCTTTGACTTTGGTTTTACCATTGCTGATTCATCCAAAAAAGCTCCGGGGATTTTTGCTATGAAATCGAACAATATCTCCATGATTATTTCTAATTTGTCATAAGGAAGCATGATGCCGGCACAATTAAGATGTCTTTGTATAGAAAGGCATGCATCCTCGAAATACACATAATTGCCCAAACCGACCTCTTCGTCCCAATATTTTTCGAAGCCTTCGTTGATTTCATCCCAAATAAAATCGGGAAGTGCAAAATCTATTTTGTTCAAAACCACTTGATGTAATACCGGCTCTGAAAATGCATCTTCCGTAAAAGGGGATATTAATTTTTTATTTGTTGTTTTCATTGAATCTGTCTGTTTTATAGGTGCTTTTTCGGAATTCTATTTTACCTTTTTGGGTATTATATTTCTCCTTATTCGGATTCCATTCGCTATGACTATCGTAGAAACATAATCTATCATTTTCAATGTCAATATCATTTTTCCCTAATGCCCGATAAGTTTGCTTTGGATTTAAATTGCGTTTTTTTGTTGCTTCAAGCAATTCAGGCATTTTACCGCCATTGCAGGTATTCAAAATTTCATCTTTACAATTCAGGGGGCCTGCTATTATCATGCCATCTTTTTTTATCGCTCTAATTAGAATTCCGCCGAACTTTGCTTTCCGGTCGTCATAATCACTTCCAAAGCAAATGTCAACTCCGCTTAAATGATAAAAGAGTTGTCCTGCTTTACATTTTCTCGGGTATGTTACTTTTTGCCACTTATATTGTTCACGGTTTTGTAAATATTGTTCGCTATCATAATAATAGAACTCTATTTCAGCGAAATAGTATTCTGTCCCATTGCAATTGATACAATAATTACGAAACAGGTCTTCTGCTATTTTTTTGCATTCTGCTTGAAAATCAGTTAAATTGTTCTTTTTTAATCCATCAAATGGATTTGTCAATTTTTCAATCAGTTTTTCCATAATTCTAATTTTTAATAGTTTTATAATTTAATATATTAATAATTTGATTATCAATAATTTTCGGCTGCAAAAGTACACCGAAGAAATTGAACCGCCAAAATTTTTCGGTTAAAAGATGTTAAGATTTCTGAAAAAGTTATTTATAAAATATGATTTTGTATAGAGATTATTAATTTATTTAGTTGGTTGAATTTCTTTAAATCGTGTCTCCGACACGACAACCCAAAAGAACATTGTATTTTTGCAGTCGCAAAAGCAATACAAAATATGTCGAAGACATATACTCTTAATAACCCCAGACAAACGAAGTGCAGTCTGGGGAGAAACCAACACTCAGTAGCAACGAAGAACACACATGATGCAAACTTCCCGAATCCTGCTCCGGCCGTGGCGTGAAAGCGACGCCGAGACCTTGTACCAATATGCCTCCGACCCCGAGGTGGGGCCCCGCGCGGGCTGGCCTCCCCACCAGAGCGTGGAAGAAAGCCTGGAAATCATCCGCACCATCTTCCACTCCGAAACCATGTGGGCGGTGGAGTGGAAGGAGACCGGCGAGGCCATCGGCTGCGTGGGTTACCTGCCGGCCGCCGCTTCCAATCTGGAGATCGCCGACGACCAGTGCGAGGTGGGCTACTGGATTGCCCGTCCCTACTGGGGGAAAGGCATCTGCACCGAAGCCATGCGGTTGGTGGTGGAGCACTGCTTCCGCGTAAAGGGCTTCACCCTCCTCTGGGGCACCTACTTCCCCGACAACCCCGCCTCCGGCCGCGTAATGGAGAAGTGCGGCTTCCGCGACACCGGCCGGGAAACCGTCTGCCCGAAACTGGAAGTCGGCGCCGACCGCCCGGTGCGGGTGATGAGGCTGGAGAGGATTGCCGAATAAAACGGCCTGCCTCTTTCCGAGCCGGCCTATCGCAATAGCTGCGCCGTGTGGTTCTTCGTATCGACCTTGCCGATGGCATCAATGATGACGCCGTTCTCGTCAATGACATAGGTGGTGCGCAGCGTGCCTTCCGTCACCTTGCCATACATCTTCTTCTTCCCCCACGCCTCGTATGCTTTCAAGATGGTGAGGTCGGTGTCGGCGATGAGATGGAACGGTAGTTCATACTTGGCGATGAACTTCTGGTGCGAAGCGGCACTGTCGCGACTGACGCCCAATACGCTGTAACCCAGCGACAGGAAACGCTCGTAGTTGTCGCGCAGATCACATGCCTCGGCGGTGCAGCCGGGGGTGCTGTCCTTGGGATAAAAATACAAAACCAATTTCTTTCCGGCGAAATCGGTCAGCTTAACCTGATTTCCGTTTTCATCAACACCCTCAAAATAAGGGGCTTTTGTTCCTTTTTGTAGCATAATAACTTGGTTTGAATAAAGATGCAAATTTACAAAAAGTCATTTTTTTTCGCCAAACATTTGCACGCGATATTCTCATATTGTAAAAATGAATACTTTTGCAGGATGTGAAATTAATTATCCAATTCATTATAATATGTTAAGAGTCAAATATTTCTTTTTTATCCTTTGGATGATGTCTTGCGTTCTCATGACGGCTTGCACGCAGACATCCAATGCGGAGAAAGCTGTCGTGAAAGAAGCGGTGGACCCGGCTGACGCCAGCGACTTTGTGGTGATTACGGAAGTGGTTCCGGACGCCATTCTGGAAATCCGATACTACAGCACCTTCAATTTCATCGGCACCCGCATCGACGGCTACCTTGAGCCCACGGCACTGCTCACGCGCCAGGCCGCCGACAGCCTCCGGGTTGTTAGCGACGAGCTCAAGGCGCAGGGGTACCGCCTGAAGATTTACGACGCCTACCGCCCGCAGATGGCTGTTGACCACTTCGTGCGCTGGGGTGCCGATCTCGCCGACACCCTTATGAAGGGCTACTTTTACCCGGACCTTGTCAAGGACGTGCTGTTCGACCGCGGCTACATTGCCCGCCGCAGCGGCCACTCGCGCGGCTCCACAGTGGACCTCACCCTCTTCGACATGAATACCGAGAAAGAGCTTGACATGGGCGGCACTTTCGACTGGTTCGGCCCGGAAAGCCATCCCGACTTCGGCGGCAATCCCGAAACGGGTGAATTTACAGGCAAGTGCAACAGCCCCCAGGGACGCACCATCACACCCGAACAGTTCGAGAACCGCATGATCCTGCGCCGCGCCATGCTGCGTCACGGTTTCAAGCCGTATGATGAGGAGTGGTGGCACTTCACCCTGAAGAACGAACCCTATAAGGACACCTACTTCACCTTTCCGGTACAGAGTTTGAAAAGGGAGAATTAGAACGATACGGCTTTACATAGACAAAGAGGCCCATTGTTCATAGTGCGGACAATGGGCCTCTTTGTCTATGTATCTGGAATTGGGGCGTTGTAGCGGGGCTTTTGCTATTCTATCACTTCGACCTCCATGCCGTCGGCGAGCTTGGTGTAGCCGGCGGTGACGACGAGGTCGCCGTCCTGGACGCCGGAGAGGACTTCGTAGCGGTTGCCCATGCGGCGGCCCAGCTCGATTTTGTTGTAGCTCACCTTGCCGTCTTTATAGACATAGACGTAGCGGTCGCCGGAGCCCTGCTGCTTCACGATGGCGTTGTCGGGCACCACCACGTTCTTGTTCATGCCGTAGTTCATGGTGACGCGGGCGTACATGCCGGGGCGCACCTTGCCGTTGGCGTTGGTCAGGCTCACTTCCACGGGGAAGGTGTGGGTCTGGGCGTTGATGGTCGGATAGACGAGCGTGACGCTGCCGGTGAACTCCTCGTCGCCGTAAACGTCGAGCTTCACTTGCGCTTTCATTCCTTTCTTCACGATGGGGAAGTGGGCTTCCGAGACGTTGATGTTCATCTTCACGGGCGAGATCTGCTGGATCTGGAGGATGGGGTTGCCGGCGTAGATGTCGCCGCTGTCGTAGTTGCGCAGGGTGACGATGCCGTTCAGCGGGCTCTTCAACTGCGTGTTGGTGAGGAGGTTCTGGTAGGATGTGCGGGCCACGTCCAGCTGGGTCTTCTGGGCGTCCCAGTCGGCTTTCGACACGCCGCCCGACTTGTAAAGGGCATCGATGCGGCTGAAGGTCAGTTCAAGGTTGTCGAGCTGTGCTTTCGACTGCTCCAGGCTGGAAGCGTCCATCTGCACCAGCTTCTGGCCTTTGGTGACGCGGTCGCCCACCTCCACGTAGATGGCTTCGATACGCCCGGCGATGGTCGGGGCAATGTTGTTCACTGCCTCCGCCTGCACGATGGCGGTGTATTCGTACAACTGCTCCACATCCTCGGCATAGACGCTTTCCACACGCACCTGTTGCTTCTTGGCAACCTCCGTGCCCGTCGCGGCAGTGTCGCTTTTCTTGTTGCACGAACATAGCACCGCTGCACCCACGGCGAACATCAAAACATATTTCCCAATTTTATTCATATTATTGTTGTAGTTTATTTAGGTTTTGCTTTATCGGAGACGCGGTACACCGCTCTCTATATTTTAACAATTTAACATCTTCACTTTTCCGCGCCGGTGACAGCTTCGAGTTCTGATTTTGCGGTGAGGAAATTATAGATGGATTGGTGGTAAAGAAGGCGCGATTGGGTGAGGGCGAGTTCGGCGGAGTTGAGGTCGAGCCAGGTGGCCATTCCGACATCAAACTGCTTTTGCACAATGTTGTAGGCGGCTTCGGCTTGAAGCATTGTCTCCTTGTTGGAGGTCATGTCTTCAATGGCGTTCCGCATGTTGGTGAGGCTGTTGTTGACACTCACGCGGAGGTTGTTTTCAACGTATTTTTTCTGTTCCTCCAAGTTGGCGATGGAGATTTTACTTTGCTTAATTTTATAAGATGTGCCTACCCAGGAAAGGATGGGGACGTTAAGGGAAAGTCCCACGACGGCGTAGGGGAACCATGTGAAGTTGAAGTCGTTGCTCATGGCCGAATATTGGGCGTTGCCGCTGAAGGCGAGGGTGGGGCAGGCCGATGCCTTGACCAGTTTGAGGCTGGTGTTGAGCTGCTCCTGCGTGAGCTCGAGTTGGCGCAGGTCGCTGTTGGCCACGAGTGATATCGATTGCGCATCAGCGATTTGGTAGCTGTTCATTTCGTCTTCAAAATCAGAAAGTTGACCATCAAAGATGATGGGTTCGTTAACATCCACGCCGATGAGGACTTTCAGCATCATGGTGGCGAGCTGGATGGAGTTTTCAGCGGAGGTGAGTTGCGGCTTCTGATTCTTCACCTGCACGTCGGCGCGGAGTTTGTCGAAGTCGGAGGCGAGCCCTTGCTCGTACTTGTCGTTGATGTTCTTGGCGGTGTACTCCGCGTTGGCGTAGGTGACTTGCAGCACGCGGTAGGAGTCCTGGGCGAACAGGAGGCCGTAGTAGGCTTTCTTGATTTCGTTGACGAGGGAGATGCGGGAGGAGCGGGCGCTTTCCACGGCGGCTTCCACATCGAGCTGCGACAGCTTGAGGTTGTACCAGGTGGGGGCGGCCACGAGCGGGAGGCTGAGGTTGAGACCGGCGGAAACGTTGTTGCTTGTACCCACTTCAATTTCGGTGGCTTGTCCGCCCATCGACATCACCATGGTCTGTTTCTTGACGGTGCGCTGGTAGCTTCCTGTGCCGGTGAGGGTGGGGAAGAGGGCGGCGATTTGCTCCTGTTTGTAATATTTTTTTGCCTCGATGGTGCGGTCGGCAATTTTTACCGTCGGGTTTTCGGAGAGGGCAATCTCGATGGCCTTCTGCAAACTGACATGGACGGAATCCTGTGCCGAGGCGGGAAGATATAGGAAAAATGCTGCCGTAAATGCCAGAAAGACAGTTAGTATCCTTTGTTTCATAGCTCGTTTTTCGTTCTTCGGTAGGGTTGGTTGACGGTCCAAGCCGGAAGGTCGCAGATGCGGAATTTCAGTATTGGACAACCTCTTTTAACGAATAACTTTCGGTTTTGTTTTACCCTTTTTGATTTTTTTTGTTGAATCAAATATGTGTTTTGTTGAATTTATTCTTATATATGTGTAAATGAGTCATTTACGTTATTTTTTAATATATAGGGAAAGGGGCAACAATTTTTAGTGTTTTATGTAATAAAATGGTTGTAAAAAAGGAAAAATTCCTTATTTTTGCTGCAATTTTTGTGTATCGTGCGATAGGTAGTGGAGAGTGAAACGTAATTATGAATCATTAATCTGACCCCTATGGATATATTCAAAAATAAAGTATTGATAGTCAATATTTTGTTTTTCATTTTTTGTTGTACCGGCTATTCCCAGAACACCAATAACCTCTGTCTAAATGCAAATCCTTTCTGTACGGACGAGAACCCGTATGGTGTGACTTTCCCCGCCGGTACCGATGCTACCGCCACCCCTGACCTTCCCGACGCCCAACGCGGCTGCCTCTACTATACGCCCGCACCCGCTTGGTATGTAATGCAGATTGACTCTCCCGGAGACCTCCTGATATACTTGGAACACAGCAATGGACGCGACATTGACTTCGCCTGCTGGGGCCCTTTCACCGGATACAGCACATATGGCGAGCTTCTTCAGGCCGTCTGTACTTCGCAGCTCACGGGTAACGGTTCCACCCACCGCCCCAACAACGGCTACCACGATCCCAACAACCAGGGCACGTGGGGCGGCTATCCCAACGGCAATCTTATTGACTGTAGCTACAGCGCCGCCTCAACCGAGTGGTGCTATATCCCGAACGCCCAGCCAGGACAGTGGTATATCTTCCTCATCTGCAACTATTCAAGGGCAGCGGGCGACATCAGTTTCTCCGTGATCAACGATAATGCCGCCACCACCAACTGCAACATTCTCGCCAATGTGAGTAACAACGGCCCCCTTTGCGAAGGCGAGGCCCTGCAGCTGACCTGCAGTGTCTATAGTTCTTCCTACTCATGGACGGGTCCCAACGGGTTTACCTCCAACCAGCAGAACCCCATCATTTACGACGTGACCACGGCCAACGCCGGAACCTATACGGTTACCTACGTTGTGAACGGGGAGTCGCGCACAACCTCCACCACGGTCGAGATTTTCCCGCGGCCTTCCGCCGACATCGTCGCCACTCCGGACAACGCCACCATCTGCAACGGCGGCAATGTGCGCCTTGACGTGGTGGACGCCGCCAACTGTGAAGGGTGCCAGTTCCATTGGAGCACCGGCGCCACCACCCCCTCCATCAACGTGATGCCCAGTGTCACCACCACCTACGGTGTCACCGTTTCGAACGGAAACTGTTACGCGGTGTCCACACAGGTGGTCGTGGTCGGTTCGGTGCCGATGGTTGCGGTGACCCCCGCGGTGGTCACCTTGTGCGAGGCCATCGGATACGTGGATCTGACCGCCATCTCCGCCCGTTGCGGCACGGGATGTACCTATGTATGGTCGGGTGAGGGAATGGGCACCCTCGGCACCGACCAGGTGCTGACGGTGAGCGAAGGCGGAACCTACACCGTGACCGTGACCAACAGCTACGGCTGTACGGCGGAGGCCTCTTCTGTCGTGCGGATGGAGGCAAGCTCCAACATCTCCGAATGTAACGTTTTCTATGCCGCTCCCGACGGCGACCCCGATTCGCAGGGATTGCTCCCGTCGGCTCCCACCACCATTCAGCACGCCATTGACCTGGCGTCCTGCACGAATGCCATCATCCGTATGGAGATCGGCGTTTACAACATCGACAAATCGTTGAGCCTCGCCAGCAACATGACGCTGGAGGGCGGCTTCTTCGACGAGTTCAAGCAGAAGACTTCCGAGCCGGGTGCCACCACCATCTATCGTACGAACATGTACCCCGAGGGTACTTCGCGTGCCCCCCGCCTTGTGGCCATTGAAGCCAACAGTTTGAATGACTTCCGTTTGCAGGACCTTACCGTGCAGACGGCCGATGCCGAGCAACTTCCCCCGCTCCAGACCAGCTCCTCGAATTACGACGACAAGGAGTGCGTGAATGGCACGGAGCCGGGTGAAGTGACCGTCAGCCTGGTCTTTGGTCAGACCCCCGCCCGAGATAACTTCCCCGGACCTCTTCCGGGAAGATGGCTGGACTACCGCTATGCCACGCTCTATACTGCGGAAGAGATGGGGAATTCTGCGTTTACCATCACGGCCATCGGCTTTGATGCGGTCAACCCGACCGCCATTCCGTCCGGCGGACATCCCCGCAGGATGAAAATGTGGATGAAGCACACATCGCGCGTGAATCTTGCACAAGGGAATGCGCAGCGAAATTGGGGCTTTTTGAAAAATGCACAACCCACCCCCAGCGAGGAAGCGGCCGTGTTGGTTTTCGATGGGGTCATTTGTGTGGAGGCGGGTCGTGTCACCATCCCCGTCAATTTTGACTACAATGGAACTTCCAGCTTGATGGTGCTCATTGAGAGTGAAGGCTGTAAGAATGACGGAACCCAGACTGGCTATTGTACGGCTCCCGTCCTTTGCGGCCCGTCGGCCACCTCATCGGCGATGAGCATCGGCGTTGCCGGTCCCGCACGCTACGGGGGCAATCCGGCTTGGCCTCTTGGAGACGGCTATACGTTAGCCACCATTTTGAATCCGCAGAACAACCCCACCCGTCCCAACACCTACTTCTATTCATGCACAGACCGCACAATCGATGGCGCGGTGTCGGCTACGGTAGGCAACGGTGCCACCTCGGAAACCTTCCCCTTGCCGGGTGCTCACGGACATCACCGTATGGCGGCCCTGTATTCCAGCACGGAAATCGGGACGGGTCCCAAGATGTTCACCGGCCTTGCCTTCGATGTGGCGTCTGTCACTCCCTCCGTCGATGGAGGACGCACACGGTCGGTGCGGGTCTATCTGAAAAACACCAACGCCTCTTCGTTGGTCGCTGGGGATGTGTGGAACAGTTATCTCTCCGGTGCCTCGCTGGTCTATTCGGGTACTTTGTGCCTCGATGGGGGCGGCTGGGCGACCATACCCGTGCCGAACTTCGCCTACGAAGGGGAGAACTTGATGGTTCTCGTGGAGGGCGAAGGATGCCAGATCGAGGGCGGCTGCCCCGTGTATGTGAACTGCCATCCGGCTACGGCCTCGTGTGCCTTTTTTACAACGGATGAACCTATCTATTATTCAATCAATACGTTACAGTTTTCTCTAAAGCGTCCCAATATCCAATTCTATTCCCAGAACGATGTCAATGACGACGGAAGTTACTATGTGTCGCAGTCGAACTACGGCGTGTCCACCTACGCGCTGCACATCTCGTCGTGTCACAGCTATGACCTCGTGCGGTGCCAGTTCATTTCAGGCTCGGCTTCGGCGGGGCGCGACGGTGTCAAGGGAAAGGACGGCGGTGACGGCGGTGACGGCGGTCCCGGCGGCGATGGTCAGTATGGCTATTGCAGCTCGGTGAACGATTCAGTGGTTTACCAGAACTGGGATGCGGTACGATACGGCGGTGCCGGCGGTGCTTCGGGCGTGGCCGGGTATTCCGCAGGAACCACGTCCCCTGCCAGCCAGGGAGGACAGGGCGGCAGTGGCGGTCTGTATAATTCCATCACAGGACAGTTGAACTGTAACTCGGGTGGCGGCGGCATGCAGGGAGGCGGTGCCTCCGGCGGCGACGGCACCTTGAACTCTGATAACCGTGCCCACATGTCTTCGTCGAATGCGGGGGCGGTCTTGGCAAAAGCTTCTCATTTGGCGGCATCGGAAATCGTGACAGCGGAAGATGGCGGAAATGGAAGCAACGGTGCGAACGCCTCCCCCAACTCGCCCACCTATTCCGACTATTTCAGTCCTGCCTTGCAGTCCAATGGCGGTGACGGTGTCGGCGGCAGCGGTGGCGGTGGTGGCGGCGGCGGTGGCGGCGCCTTTGCGGAGAACCTCTACGGCTCCGGTTTCCGCCGTGCGATGGCCTCCGGTAGCGGTGGCGGCGGCGGTGGTGGCGGCGGCGGCGGCGGCCAGGGCGGCGGCGGCGGTTACGGCGGCGGCGGCTCTTTCGCCATCTATTGCTACAACAACTTGGGCAACCGACAGTTCATGGATTGCTATTCGGAAGCCGGAACCCCGGGAGCGGGTGGAACGGGTGCCGCTGGCGGCATCGGTGGACAGGGCGGAGCTGGAGGTTCGGCTTCAACCTATAATCCCAACTCCACCCCCGTGGTGAACCCCTTCGACCCCAATAACGACAGCTATAAGGCACAGGCATGGGGCGGGCTCGGTGACAACGGCGGTGCCGGCGGACGCGGCGGTAACGGCGGACGCGGCGCGGACGCCCCGTCGGGTTTCTCCTATCGGGCCATCGATGTCGATGAACTGGGACACGCTTCCTCCATCGGCAGCAGCGAGTACATCAATTTCTCGGGCATCTTTTCACAACCCGTTATTATTGCGGGCTCGCACGACAACCCCTACACCAGTTGCACGGAGGTGGAGATGGACATGTGCGGCGAAAATGGGGTCTATTACTCTTCCTTCGGTTTGGATGCCAGTCCCACCACGGGCCCGGCTTGCACCACCATCCATTACGAAAGCACGGAATCCGACCTCAGCGACCAGGCCACGGGTGATGGTCGTAAGACCCCGCTGGTCGGCGCCGACCGCTACGCCGGTTTCAACCTCATCTTGAACGAACCGGAAGAACTGAGCGACATCACCGGCGAGGTGGACATCTGCCCCGGCGAGGAAGATTACTGTATCGACTATACCACCGGCTATTTCTATAGCTGGTCCATCACCCAGGGACAGGAGTTCGCTACAATCACGAGCGACCCGACGCTCCATTGCATCACCGTGGAGTTTACCAATGCCACCCATGTCCAGCAGACGGTGACCCTTCACGTGGATGTCAGCCCGCCATGCTGCCCCTCATACGGATATAAGGAAATAGATGTCTTTATCCAACCCAATGTTGAAATCCTTGAATACAGCCCTGACATCGTTTTGTGTGAGGGCCATGACACCGTACTTTTCGTAACCTCCACCATGCCTTATCCCGATGCCACCTACCAGTGGATGTACAACGGGAATGCTGTTGAGGGCAGTGAAATGCATGAGGGCGAAACCACGTCCACCTACACGATTCATGATGCGGGTGTCTTGAACACGGGAACTTACGAGGTGATTGTGTCCGGTGCCTGCAACGTGGAAACCGCCACCATCAATGTGACCCTTGACGAATCCCCTGTGGTGACGGTGGATTTGGAATATGATGTCATTTGCCAGGGAGAGTGGATTCCTGTCATTTTCACATCCAGCATGGATCATGTTGAGGTGACCTTCACTTTATATGGAGAGACATATACGTGGATATTGAATGAAGGGGAGAACAGCTATGAGGATTTATTTGAAGAATACGAGGAACTCATTTCCACGCAAAATGGCGTGCTGACCATCATTTCGGCGGTGGCTGGAAGTAATGGATGCGAGAACACGCATCTTACACAGATCCCGATAATCCTTACTAATGGTGATGATGCGACTTCGGCTGGTGCCGACCGAACTTACTGCTCTCATGAATTCACGTTGGAAGCTGTCCGCCCCAACGGGACAGATGTCGGGCACTGGGAAATCATTTCCGCCAATCCTGCCAATGCCGTGGTGGATATAGACGATGAAAACAGCTATATCACCAATGTCACTGTGGACCAAGAGGGTGACTATACCTTCGAGTGGGTGTTGCGTATGTTTGACCCGTGTCCTGGCAGACTCCGCGATACGGTGGTCATCACCATCAACGATTCCATAGAGATCGGCTTTGACCGGGATTTGACTTCCTGCTTCGGGGAGCCGATTGATGCCGGTGTGGTCATCACGGGAGGCGAAGAACCCTATACCATCTATTGGCTGGTGAACGATTCTGTGATGGGTGTGGGTACAAGCTGGACGGGGCTGGAAGTCGGTGTGGATTATCAGGTGATTGTGGAAGACCCCAACGAGTGCAGCAGCACGCTCCCGTTTACCGTGGAATTGCTCCCGTCGCAAACGCTGGCCTTTCAGAATATTGACACCGTATGTCCCAATGCCACGGCAGTGGAAGTGACAGTGGATATGACACAGGGGGCTACGCCCTTCTCCTTGATTTATACGTATGGCGGAAACAGCTACCCGTATGACGATGTAGCCGATCATTCCCACACGGCCTCGTTGCCGGCAGCGGTCTATACATCTTGCTATGCAACAGACACCGTCTATCTGTCGGTTACCGATGCCAACGGCTGTCAGTCGTTCGATACGGTTTCTTTCATCATCACAGATGTTCACGGACCGGTTATCAACGGGACGATTCCGGACACAACGATCACTTGTCTGTCGGAATTGCCGCCTGCGGCGGAAAGCATTGATGAACTCCTTGCCCTGATGGGAGAGGGAGCCACCATCACCGACAACTGCTCCGACCAATTCACCCTTCAGTCAACCACCGAAACGCCTACGGCTACGTGTAATGCAACCTACCGCCGCACCTATACCGTCACGGATGGCTGTGATAATTCTTCGGAAATCATACAGAACATCATCTTCCACGATGAAGAGGATCCGGTGATTGACGGCACGCTCCCCAATGACACCATCTATGCCGCTGCCGACTGCCAGTATTCGGTCCCGTCTGCCCTTGCGACGGTTTCGCAGCTGACAGCGCAAGGCGTGACGGTCACGGACTGCAATTTGAGTGAGGATGTCACCTATGTGGATGATGACAGCGCTCCTCTTGCTTCTTGTTCAAAGACCATTACCCGTACCTATACGGTTTACGACAGTTGCGACAACACCAATACCTTGACACAAACCATGGTCGTTCTGGATACGGTTGCGCCTGCGATTTCAACTGTCCTCGAAACGGCCCATACCTATTATTACAATAGCAACTGCGATTATGAGGAGGTGCCGCAACTTGCGTTGTCGGATTTTGAAATCTCCGACTGTAGCGGAGCTGACAATGTAACGATGACGGTTTCGCACCGCGACACAACCAATAACGGCACCGGGTGCGAATGGAGCTATGTCCGCGTTTACTCCTTTGTGGATGCGTGCGGCAACGGCCCCGTCGAAGTGACGCAGACGATTATGGTCAACGATACCACCCGTCCCGTCGTGACGGACAACCTCACCGATACATTATTATATTATAGTGGAAACGATTGCTCGCTGGATGACTATCCCGTCCTCCAGTTGTCGGATTTCACTGTGGAGGACTGCAATGAGGTGGAGATGACTTTCCATGCCGACACGACCGACGGCGGCGCGGGATGTGCGTGGACCATTACCCGCATTTATACATTCACGGATGTTTGCAACAATTCCTCCGTTTCCATCGACCAGGTCATCACGGTGAATGACACCACCCGTCCCGCCATCAGCGGAACCCTGGCTCCCATCACGATTTACAAACTGGATGATTGCGGCTATATCCTGCCTGATACATTGGATATGAACGGTTTGGAAGCAGCGGGCCTTGACTTCGCCGACTGCAACCTGCGGATGGACACCGTTTCCGTGACCCACTCTGCCTACGAGACAACGGACAACTGCAGCGGCCAGCTGACCCGCACCTACGAGGTCTTTGACCGGTGCGGAAACTCCAACACCATTTCGCAAGTCATCGTGGTTCAAGATACCACCCGTCCCGTCGTGACGACCGTCCTTGACGATACGCTCAGAGTTTACTATACAGATGCCGATTGCAACTATACCGCTCCAGAACTATTGGAACTTTCTGATTTTGAAGTTACGGACTGCTGCCCCAATATCCTCTTTGAGGTTTCGCACCGCGACACGACCGATGGTGGCACAGGCTGCGAATGGAGCTATGTGCGTGTTTATACGTTCACGGATGATTGTGGCAATGCTTCCGTGTCCCTCACGCAAACGATTGTGGTGAGCGATACGATGCGACCTTCCATAGTGGGCGACCTTGACACGCTGACAGTCTATAGCCCGATGGATTGTGCCTACCAGCTTCCCGACACTATGGATATGACCGGTTTGCAGAGCGCTTTGACCATCGCCGACTGCAACTTGCGCACCGATTATGTGGGAGTGACACACTCCGATTATGAGGCCGACGGTGATTGTGGTGGACACATCATCCGCACCTATGAGATTTTTGACGATTGTGGAAATCCCAACACCGTGCAGCAGGTGATTGAGGTGACCGATACCACCCGTCCCTATTTCACGGAAGAGATTCCTGCGCAGATGCTGGTTTCCACCAACTGTGAATTTGAAATTCCCGACTTGTCCGACACCGTCTTGAGCCGTGTGGCCGACAACTGCACGCCTGCTGCACAGATAGTGGTGACAGGGCAGTCGCCCGCCGCCGGTACTCCCGCCACTACGGAGCAGGATGTCACGGTGGAAGTCTCCGACCTTTGCGGCAATACCAATACGATAACGATTCACGTCACGATTCCCGAAGAGCTGACGGTGTCCATCACACAGAGCGACACTTCCGTCTGTTTCGGTGAGAGTGTGAACCTGCCGACCGAAGTCAACGGCGGCGTGGCCCCCTACACTTACGAATGGACACCTGCCGATGGCCTTTCCGCCACCAATACGGAATCGGTGACGGCCACGCCGACGGACACCACGCACTATGTGGTCACCGTCACCGACCAG
>JAEEGL010690921.1_pt1 | contig 30521 bp, 43 predicted proteins | sample 9134231 | NCBI WGS metagenome assembly JAEEGL01 (sample SAMN16246548, study PRJNA631951) | gut metagenome | biome: gut microbiome; feature: rumen; material: fiber-attached | host: Bos | place: Iran: Karaj | collected 2018-10 | reverse complement strand
TTTTGATATATAATTATTAAAATTATAAAAAGGATTTTAAATGAAAATATTTTTAACTTCCGACCAGCATTTTGGCCATCAAAATATTATTAAATACTGTAACCGTCCGTTTGATTTTTCTTCAGAAGGCGTTATTGATTGTATTAAAACAATCTTTGAAAGATATAACGAAAAAGTATCTGATGATGATATTGTTTTTCACCTAGGGGATATTGCTTTTTTAAATAAAACAAATAAAGAAATGTTTAAAACAATTCTTAAAAATCTTAATGGAAAAAAGATTTTAATCCGAGGAAATCACGATAAATTCCCTGACTCTTTTTATTTAGAGTGTGGATTTTTAGCGGTTGAAGATTATATCATTCTAGGGGATTATTTTCTTTGTCATTATCCGTTAAACGAAAATCAAATAATGGATCCTAAAATGAAAGAATTAAGGCAGATTTTTGATGAGTCAAATTGTTTAATGATTTTCCATGGTCATACACATGAAAAATCTCCTACAGATAATGAAGTTCCAAGAATAAACGTTTGTGTTGACAACCCCGAAAATGATTTTTATCCTGTTGAAATTTCAGATAAAGATTTTAAAAAGTACACTGAAAAATATTTGAATAGTATAAATATTGTTAAAAAAGGATTTTAAAATGGGCGGAAATATTATAGCGCTAACAAAAACAGGAATTCAGACTAAAGCACAGAAAATTCCTTTGAAGCAAATAGGAAGACCTGCCTTTTTAAAGGTTATTCGTCAATTATTAAAAGATATTAATACAAAATATAAAAAATACTCAGGTCATTCACTTTGGATTAAAGAAGATTTAATTTTAAACGGTTTTATGTTTAATGGATCTTCGTCTTTTATTATGAACCCTGCTATTTCAGACGAAGATATTTTACAGTACAAAGAATTTGCCGGCGATTTAGATATTCAGGTTCCTGAAGAAGATAAAGAAACATTATGGAATTTTTTAAGCAGATATGAAGAGCTTGAAATCTCAAAGAACTGTACCTACATGGGCTCAAACAAACCTTCAGTTAGCTCAATCGGTGATCAGATAAATTCTATTTTTATTATTAAATTTGAGAATGTAGGAAGAGTTGCTGTTCAGATTGATTTTGAATTTTTAAAATTTGAGGAAGACACTCCAACGGAATGGTCAAAATTCTCTCATTCAAGCTCGTTTGAAGATTGTAAAGAAGGAATTAAAGCTGTTCACCACAAATTGCTTTTACAGGCGTTAGTTAGTTCTGTTTCGGTGAGAGACGATATCATTATTGCTACTCAAGCATCAACTTACAATAAGTTAAGATTCCCTAAAGAGCAGCCGGATTTTCCACATCTTTTAAAATTCTCAGTTATCCGTGGATTGAGAACAGCTTACGAACCGATTTTAAATCCTGACGGTTCAGTTGTTCAATTTGAAGGAAAGTATGTTTATAAGGAAATTCCTACTTCAAATTCAAAATTTGAGCAGTCTTTAAAGGAAATCTTTAAAATTGTTTTAAAACCTGAAGATCTTTTAAAAGCTGAAAAATCAGGTGATGATAGAAAATTGTGGTCATTTTTAGGATTGTTAGAATTGATCAAAAAATATGCTGATCAAAAAACGATCGATATTGTTCATAAAAGATATTTAGATTATTTGTGGAAATCGTCGCCTAAATCACAAGAGATTGAACCTGGTAATAAAGTTTTAGACTATGATGTAAAATATGCTGGATATAAAAAATTTATTGAATTTTTTAATCTTAAAGATTTATCTAAAGAATACACTGAAAAATATTATAAAAATTTCGGTAGAACTCCCAAAGCTTCTATGAAAGAAAGTTTTTTAAATTTTGTTAATTTAAAAAATTATGTTCAGGAATATTATTAAATGGATTTTATAAAATATTTAAAAGAAGCAAAACAGCTTGATATTTCAATTTTATCTGCTGAAAAATTTTTAAATTCTAAATCTAAAATAGAAGAATTTTTAAAATCAGAAGTTGAGATTGAACACAAAACAGATGGAACCAAACTGACCGTTATTCATAAAGCAAATAATGGTGATTTTAATGATTGGATTATTGCTTATAAAGGTTCTGTCTTTTTTGAAGACGAATTTTCGTCTCAGTCAACTTTAGCTATTAAAAAATCTTCTATCGGTATTTCACAATATAAGATTGTTATTGATCACTTTAAAAATTTAGGGAAATGTGATTTACCGTTAAATTATGAATTTGCTATTGAGTTTTTACAGCGTAAACCGACTTTAAGCTCTAATTATAAAAATCCGCATAAAATGGTTTTAGTCGGTTATTCAAAAACATCTTATACTGAAAAATTCGGATTATTAAAAACTTCACCAGGTGAAATGGAATTTAAAGATCGTGAAAAATATGCGGATATTTTAAAAATCGATGTTCCTAATAAATTATTCAAAGGAATTTTAGGAACTAAAAAGGATTTTGAAGCTGGAATTTTAAATAATAATCTTAAAAAAGAATATTTAAAAATGAATTTTGACTGGGCTGATCCTGAAGTTTTGTGGAAACAATTACAGGAATTATTTTTAAATGTTGAGTCAAAGTATGGTGGAAAAGAAGAAGGTGTTGTTATTAAATATAATGATAAAATCTTAAAAGTTCAACAGATTTACCAGCTTGATCAGGAAGCTCGAGCTAAAATCAAAGAAAAATTTACTTTAGATTTTGACGACGAAATCGAATATAAAAAGAATGTTAAAAATGCAGCTTTAAAAATCATTAAAAACATAAATTCAGGTTCTTTAAATGAAAGATTAAAGGAACTCTCAAAAGCAATTAAAAAATTCAATCCTGATTTTAAAAATGCTAAAAAGAATGTTGTTCAAATCTGTGATGATATTCAAGAAGTTGCTAAAAAGTTAATAATCAAAAGCTTAGAAGGAAATAACGGTTGTTTAATTCCAGGAAGATTTTTAAATATTACAGATTATCATAAAAGTATTATTAAAGAAGCTTTAAAAAATTATGATTTTGTTGTTTTAGGTGTTTTAAATCCTAAAGGTGATGATTTTTCTTTAAAAGAAAAAAATATCAAAGATTTATTTAAAGATATAAAGATTTTTAAATTTACTTCAGCTTCTTTAATAACAATGTTAAATAAAATATCTTTAGATTTAAATATAAATTGTGTTTTATGTTCTAAAGATAATTATAATGATTTTAAAAAAGTAACAGATAAAATCCCAGGGATAGAAACAAAAGAATTTTCAGAAAAAATACCTGAAGATATTTTAAAAGATTTTTAAAATTATAAATACATTTAAAAAAGGATTAAAAATGAAATTTTTAACAGAAAGAATTATAAACGAAGCTAACGAGTCAGGTTTAGTTATCGGCAAATTCAGAATTTTGACGAACTCTCATGTTAAGCTGATTCAGCACGCTATCAATAAATTTGGTCATGCTTCTGTAGTTCTTGTAACCGGCAAGAATACTCTTCAATCAAAGGAACTCAGAAGAATGATGTTAAATGCTCTTTTAAATCAGAGATTTAGAGATAAAGTTGAAGTTATCGAATTTAAAAATGCTGATTTAGTAGCAATCAAACCACTTTGTAATTTTAAACCAGTTGCTCTTTTCTGCGGTTCAGACAGATCTTTTGGTTACACAAAGATGGTTCAAAAGTATGATTTAGGAATTGAAGTAATTGAAACAACAAGAACTGAAGAAGATTTATCCGCTTCAAAAGTTATTGCTAATATCAATGACGAAGCTTACTTTAGAGCAAATACTCCAAAAGAGATCTGGCCTTATTATGAAAATCTTAAACAGTTCTACATGGTAAATGAAAACAAAGTTGATGATGAGATCGAAGATGTTGAATTTGCCGGTGTTGATTGTGAATACACTGATATTGAAGATTTTGAAGACAAAGAATGCTGCGAAGACGATTCCGTAATTGCTACTGACGCAATGGTTAACGGATTGGCTGATACTGAATATGTGACTGGTGCTGAAAATATTCCTGATGGTTCAACCTCAGCTGACACTTCTGTCCCAGTTCCACCTGGTAATTCTTTAGGAACTCAAACCGGTGATATTGCTCCAGTTGAAGATAGAATTTTTTCAAAGTATTTTACAAGAAGAATTAAACCTAAAAATGTTGTTATAACAAATGATGATATTTATGAGGGTGATATTCAGGAACCTGAACACAGAGAACAGATTCAAGATTTTGTTCCATCAATCGATCCTGACGCTGAAGAAAAATCTCCAGCTGAAAAAGCTTCAAAAACAGCTTTTTCATTCATTACGAGACTTCAGAATGACGAAGAACCGGTAGCAACCGCTCCGATCGTTAAGCAGGATATTTAAAAATCAGCTTTCTGAGTCTGTACTCAGAAAGTTTTCTTTAATAAACTGGCAGAGATAAAAATTGTAAACCAGAAGATCTAAATAATCTGATTCAAACGGTTTTTTCTCTGCCTTTAATCTTTTTAAAACTTTCCAGCCTTGCCATTTAGGATATTTTTTCTTTTTAATTCCTTTATAGGTATTTAAACACATCGGCTTATTAAATGTTTTAAGCTCTAAATATTCTAAAAATTCCATTTTACCCTTTATTTTTTGAAATTAACATCGAATTATAAGCTTGAATATAAGCTTTAATATTTTCAATGTCTTTTAATAATAATGCTAAATTATTTTGTGTTCTGATATCAAGGTTAGAAAGATCTTTTAAACGATTTTCAAGGTTATCAATCTGCGATTGAAGATCTTCAGTTGTTTTATTTAATAAAACAAAAATATTATTTGTTTGGTTTATTAAATCACTGACGTTGCTCACAAGCTCGGACTGTTCATTTGATTTTTTAATCGTATCTAAAAGATGCTTTTCGTACTTTTTCCAAAGATATAGACAAGCAGACAGAAGTAATGTTATTACTCCGCCCACGGAAATTGTATCGTTAGCTAAAATATCGTTTAAATTTAACATTATGTGTTTCTTTTTATTATAATAATAATAATATTTATAATATATAAATATTAAGTATTTAAAAAGCTTTTAAATACAATTTTTTAAAGCAAGTTGCTTAATTTTTTAACAGTCGTCGAAAGAGGCAAAATATGTACTACGTAAGAAACTATAATGACAATAATTTAACTAAATTCCCACTTCACACTATCCTTTCTGAAGCAGAGAAACTTCTCAAGGATCCTTTTAACGAAAAATCTGAAGTTCAGAGATATCCGTTAACAAACATCGGTTATGCCGGTAAAAAGCTTGTATTTACTATTGCTTTAGCTGGATTTAAACCGGAAAATATCAAATTAACCTATGTTGGAAATGTGATAAAAGTTGTCGCAACAATAGAAGATTCACATAAGAGTTTAGACAGCCGAAACTGTAAATGCTCATGTTGTAATCCAAACATTACATGGGTTCAACAGAATATATCCTTTAAAGATGCAGAGAGAATTTTCAGACTCCCAGACACTTATATGGATTGTGACATATCTTCAAAATATGTGAACGGTTTACTGACAATTGTGGTTACTCCAAAAGAGGAAGATCCTTCACAGATTGAAATTCCAACTGAAGACACAGATCTTTTAGAAAAATGTGACTGCAAGCGTAAATGTAATTCTGAAGAACCAGAACAGGAAAATTCAGAACCAGAAACCACAGTTCAAGAACCAGAAGAACCAGAACCAGAATATCAACCATAATATTTTAAAATAATTTTAAAGGCACTTTAAAGAATTTTAAAGTGTCTTTTATTATAAATAAAGATAAAAAAGGAATTTTTTATGTGCAAGAAGTTGAAAGAGTTAGCGGAAGCTTACATGCAGAATAACCGCTTTTTGAAATATGGAAAGCTTGTTATTAAAGATATCCGAGATGGAAAGGAAATTGGATTTGGTGAAAAAGAAGTTTTAGATAAAAACCGTTATATTCTGCCTCAGGAAGATGCTGATAAGCTTGAGGATATTTACAATAACAATCCTGAAGCAATTTCAGATTTTGTTTTCTCTAATGGTCTTAAATGGAATAAGATTTTTAAAGGTGTTTATTCAAACTATCAAAACCGCGGATTTAAAGTTGAATCTCAAATTGGTGCTGAATGGAAAGAATATCAAAAAACCGGTTTTATCTCAAGAGATTATATGAGAAAAGTTTTAGATATTGCTGAAGAAAAATGGCCAGAATGCACTTTAGTTGGCGTAAAAGAGGAAGGTTCTTTAAATAAATCAAGAAAAACAAATGTTCAAAACGGTATTTTAACAATTGAAGGTGATGGTTCCATTCTTACTGACTGTACTTTAGTTTTCGCCGATAAAGGTGGAAGAGAAAGAGAATTGTATTTATCTATCAAAGCTGGACCTTCAGTAACATTCGTAAATTTAGGTTTAAAGAAAATTCTTAAAATATCCGAAATGACAAAATGCTCTGAAACAGGAAATCCTAAAGAACTTTCTAATGGTGCTTTACAGCTGTTGAACTTTTTAGGAATTGAACCAGTAAGATTTTGTAAGATTTTCACTGAATACAAAGGGCTTGATCAGGGATCTTCAAAAGTAAAAGAAAAACAATATGTAGATGTTAATTTAAATAATAAAGATTTTAAAAACTTTTTATATAATTTAATCGGTTATAATTATGTTCTTTTACATGATATGGGAAGTACTGTTCATGTTCTTGAAATGACTCCAGAAAAAGCTAAAAAATTATCTTCAAATATCTCAAAAGCGCAAGTTCTTTATCCTAAAGATGGTGCAGCGAAGAGAGTTGATGTTCTTTTAAATCTTGATGGAATTCTTGAAATAAAGTTAAATATCCGTTCTAAAGACGGTACCGTTTTCCCTACTCATTTAATGGGTGATTATAAGTTCTTAAGTTATGATTTTTAATGATGTTTTAAAAAGGCTCAAAAGAGTTCTTTCAAAAGGTGATAAAATGAATTTATCTAAATTAAAAACAGTTTTTCCTAAAGCTAAAGAAGGAATTTTTGATGTTCTCGAAAGAGAATTGAATTTAAAAGACTGGTCAATAGAATCTAAGTATCAGTTTTTAGCTCAGTGTGCTCACGAATCCGCTGGATTTGCTGTTTTAAAAGAAAATCTTAATTATTCAGCAGATGGATTGTTAAAAGTTTTTCCTAAATATTTTAATAAAGAATCTGCCTTGAAATACGCAAGAAAACCTGATGAGATTGCTGATATTGTTTATGCTAACAGATTAGGAAATGGTTCTGTTGTTTCCCACGACGGCTCACGATACAAAGGACGCGGTTTAATTCAAATCACAGGAAAAACGAATTACGCTAAATTAGGGCACGAAAACGACCCTGAATATTTAGAAACGTTAAAAGGCGCAGTTGAATCCGCTATCTGGTTCTGGGTAACAAACAAACTTTATGAAATCTCAGATTTTAAAGCATTAACAAAGAAAATAAACGGTGGTTTAAATGGTTATGAAGACCGTTTAGCAAACCTCCAGAAAATTAAAAAAATTTTATAATATAATATATAATAATATATAAAAACATTTTTAAGAGCTCATTTAAGAGCTCTTTTAACAGTTCAAATAATAATTATAATAAAAGGAACTTTAAAATGTCTTACTATAACAATCCTTATTACGCAACAAATCCTTCTCTCAATTCTCTCACTTCAAATACTGATATCACAATTCCTAAGCCGGCAGCTAATCTCGGATTAAGACAAATTCAAGGTTTTGAAATGGTCGATAATTTTAAAGATGCTTACGGGAAAACATGGAGGCTTGTTAAAAGATCTACTGATAATTCAGTGGAAATTCCCGACCCTCAATATCTTCAGGTGACAGATTATTGGTGCCATGAAGTTCCTGGTTCAAACGGAAAAATCTTCTGTTATGTTGTTGAAGGGATCAAGCATCCACGCGATGACGGTTCTCAAAAAATGATTGTTCTCTATCAGTGGTTTTCAACAACTTTTAACAAATCTTTTACACCTCAAATGATATCTCAGCCTGAATGGCACAAAGCAAACGTTTATTCAACAGATTTAATTGACTCTAAACTGTCTAAACTTTATGCTCTGTGTAAAACACCTCAGAATGAAATTCAACCAGAAGCAAAACCAGAACAAAAACAAGAACACATAGAAGATATTGACTTGAACGCAATTTTAAAGCTCTAGAACTCTCATTAAATGCTTATTTTAAGCATTTTTATAGTTCTGGTTAGCATACCTATATCTGATTATTATAACGCGAAATAGAGTAAAATAGAGCTATCTGTGAGCGTTTTAAAAGGAAAATAAAAATGGAATTAGATAATTTAATGAATTCAATAAAAGAAAATATTTTAGACCTTCAAAAGAAGAATTATCCAAAGAATGTTCTCATTCAAAATGCTTTTAATCGTGGAATGAGAATTTTCAAAGGCGATTTGTCAAAACAGAATATTATTGATTTGTGTGTCATTGCTTTAACTGTTTTGATATCTGAAGATGGTTCAAAAGCTATTTAAAACAAAAAAATTATATTAGTGTTTATTATATAATAATATTAAAAAATTTAATTATTAAAAGAGGAACAACAAAATGATTATTGAAAGAATATTTAAAGAAGTACCAAAACATGATTTTAATGATATTTCAGATAATCCCGATAGGGAATATATGGAAGAGTGTGCTAAAGTCGATGAGAACAGGCCCGAAACATGGAAGCCTTATAAAAACTACCCGATGGGAATAATTGATATGGAATATAACGAGCTTAGAACAGCGAAAACGCTAGAAGAGAAGATTGAAAACCTTTATCATTTGTCCGTTGGTTGTTTAAATATGTGGCGGCATTTGAAAAACGAAAAATAATTGATCGTTTTTTAACCAGTTAAAAACAACGTAATGAACTTTTGCGATTTTCTTATTACGTATTTTTAAAACAACGTATTGAGCTTTCACAAAATCTTCATTACGTTATTATTCGTAGAATGAACTTTAAAACGCTTTAAAAAATAAACTCTAAAAATTTACTTTTTAAAACATTTTGAAAAGCCATCAAAAATGGCTTTCTTATGTTTAGCATAGCCTTTCTTTAGAGCTTTCTTTCTGTCTTTAAAAGTCTTTGCTTTGTTGATTAAACAATCATACTTGGCAACAAAATTTCGTTCCTTAGGAACTTTAATCTTAATTTTCATAATAAACTCCTTTTAGTAAAATACTATTATATCATAAAATAATTTTTTGTAAACATTTAAAATATAACGTAATAGACTTTTCATAAAAGTTCATTACGTAATAAAAAATTTTAAAGAGAGTTCTAGAACTCGTTCAAAACCAGAACTTTCAATATCAAAACTAGAACTTTAAAAATTTTCAATTTCCTTATATAAAGAATACTTAAAAATATTTCAAATAAATACTCTTAAAAGAGGTCAAAATGGAATTTATTATTTTATTCTTTATTTTATCGTTTCCACTTTTTGTTATTCTTATTTTATCACATTTAAGTAGAAAAAGATTTAATTCCATCCGAACGGGTCAATTTCGTCCTTATTAACAACCGGTTTCATTACTCGTTTATCTAAAGATGGTTCTAAAGGTTCGACAGTTGAAACAGTATCGTTAACTTCAGCTTCAAAATCCTGTTCTTTTTTTGTTTTAATTAATTTTTCAAAATAATTATCTAAAGCATCAATAGAGTCAATCTCATCTTCTATTTTATCTTTGATACATTCGTTGCTTTCAGGAATGTCTAAAGTTGCTGTGATATCAGAATTTTTAATCTCATCATGAAGTTTGAAATTGTAAGTATTCAACGAAAGTTTAAAAACACACTTGGCGTCGGAATATGCCCAGAGATTATTAACTCCAGGATTTAAAATCTCGATATTTGTTATTTCCATCACTTTGTTTGACGGTAAAACAACTAAAGAACTCATTAACGAATTCGTATCAAATCCAAGCTTTAAACATTCTTGAGCGGAGCAGTAAACTGATGTTTGTTCAGTGTTTAAAAATCCAAAATCCCCAAACTGATAGTTTGAAAAATCAAAATTTTCAGCATTATCAGGCAGCAAATGAATTGTGAAAACATCAGAAGAATTTGTCTTTATCGAAGACCAGTCTCCAAAAACTTCTTTATCAAGATTGATTTTTTCTGTTTTTAACAGTTTTGCTTCTATTCCGTAAAGTTTAATACACTCACAAATAAGTGAGTTATTTAAAGAATACTCATTTGAGTGAGTAAAATTAAAATTCATTTTTAAGATTCCTTTAAAATATTTTTATAATTCTTTATATAAAGAATATCAAAAAATTTTTTTATAACGTAATGAACTTTTTGTGAAAGTCTATTACGTATTTTTTAAATTCATTTAAGTTCTGAAATTATTTATAAATAATTTAAAACATTTTAAGAGATTTAAAATATGTTATTACTTGAACAATTTAAAAATTTTTTTACCCCTCATAAAAAATCCAAAGCATCTTCAACCGTTAATCCTGAGAAGGTTATAAACAACCTTTCTGATGATACAGGTCCAGGGAGATTTAATGACTTTTTTGATTATGACGCTAAAGCAGCATCATATTTTACATCAGTTGATAGAACAGATTTAATTTTAAAACAGATGGAAAAAATAATGTCATATCGTCAAGTGGCAATGCAGGCAGAAGTGACAAACGCTATTGATATCATTGTTGACGAAATTATTTTCAGCTATGATGGTTTTCCTTTAAAGTTCAATCTTAATGATAAAAATCAGAAGCTTCAAAAAGGTTTTGAAAAAGCCTGGAAAAAGATTATTAAATTAGGTAATTTTAATAAGAACCTTTTTGATTTTATCAGACGTTCGTATATTGATGGTCAAATGATTGTTCACTGTGAGTATGACCCTAAACGAATTAAGAAAGGAATTCAAGCTATCAGAATGATTGACCCTGTAGGTTTTTATTTTGATGCTGAAACTCAGACCTGGAAATATGCTGACAACAATGTTGGTTTGAGTAATCTTTATTTCAACAAGAAAGAAGACGAAGAATATCAGATTGAAGAGATTGTGAGAACAGATTTTGGAATATGGCATGACCATTTGTGTCTTTCATATCTTGAGTATGCTATCAAATCCGCAAATATGTTAAAAACCTTAGAAGATCTTTTAATTCCTTTAAGATTTTCACGCTCGATGTCAAGACGAGTTTTTAATGTTGACGTCGGAGATCTGCCTACAAAACGAGCTGAAGAGTACATGAAGGATATTCAAAAGCAGTTCAGATATAAAAAGTTTTATAATAATGAAACAGGTGAAGTAACTAACCAGCAGCACATCACATCGATGGTGGAAGATTACTGGTTTGCGAACCGTTCAGGCTCAAGAGGAACTGAAGTTACAACTATTGATGAGTCTGGAAATTTAGGTGAGCTGACAGATATTATCTATTTTTGTAAAAAACTTTATCGTTCTTTACACATTCCATCTTCACATCTTGATATCGACCCTGATGCTGACCACACATTCTCTTCTGACCCTACTGATACAACAACAGAAGATGTTAAATTTATGAACTTTATCTCGAGAGTTCGAAAAGTTTATTGTGAATTCTTTAAAGATCTTTTAAAACGTGAAGTTATTTCAACCGGTGTTTTAAAAGAGTCTGAATGGAACAGAAGAGATTCAGATATTGAAATTGTTTTTTCTAATGAAAATTTATTTATAGAAAAAATGAAATCTGTTGTTCTACAGGGAAAAATTGATTCCTGGTCCTCAGCTAAAGATATCGGCGGAACCGTGATGTCATTCTCAAACTTAATGAGACAGACTTTTGGATTCACCGAGCAGGAAATTCAACAGAACTTAATTGATATCAAACATGAAATTAAAGATCCAGCTTTCAGAAAACTTTACGAAGATGCGGGATTTATTATCGGTGATGAAATTGACGAGTACACAACTCAAGCTGATGATTTAAACAAAATAACAAAAGATAAAGAAGAAGATTCTGACGAAGATTTAGAAGATTCTGAATACGCAGATCTTTTGAAAAATGTTTAAAAGCATATTTATAAAATTTTAAAAAACACTGGAAATCTTGAAGTTTTCAGTGTTTATATTATAAATATAATTAAAAATGCTTTTAAAAATCGGAGATTAAAATGACTGAAATGGTTAGTCCAGGTGTTTATTTAACCGAGAAAGACCTTTCAACTGTTGCCACAAATAATTCACAGTGCACAACTGTTTTTGCCGGCAAATTCACGAAAGGTCCGTTGGAAAAATACACTCAAATTACAAATGTTGATGAGTTAATCAGTTTTTACGGAAAACCAAATAACTCAAATTATAATGACTGGTTCCAGTGTTACAATTTTTTACAGTATGCTGACAATCTTCTTATTTCAAGAGCCTGTAATGTTAACGGCGCTGCTGAAAATTTAGATGTTGCTTTTTTAGAGTTTAACTCTTTAGAAGGCTGGGGCATTCAGGAATTCGGTACTTCAACTTATGGTATTACTTCAGACGTTTCATGGGCGTTTGTTGATAAGCACGCTGATGTCCAAACTGGTGATATTATTTCATTCGGAAATTCTGAAGTTGATGTTGTAGATGCTTCATATCCTAAATTCAAAGTTTTAGGTTATATTGAAGACACTATCACAAGAGTTATCGATCAGGTTGACGCTAACGGAATTGTAACACAAGTTCAGGTTCAGGAAAGAATTTACGCTATCAAATTAGACAGAACGCCAGCAATGATTGTTGACAATCGCGAAGTTCCAGCTGCGCCAAACACCCCATTGTTTAAAATTGATATTGCCGTTAATGGTTCAACGGAAGCTTTGGATTATGAGTCTGCGCAAGAACTTCAGGTTGATTGGAAGAAAACAAAGAAAGCAACATACTCAATTCCTTTCAGAATTCCTAAATATCTTGACAGAACAGATTATTATAATCCACAGAAGAAAACAAAGACTGTTGATAAAGAAGATATCAACACAGGTGAGTGGTATTCTGAAAGCTACGAAGTTTACGAGAAAAATACCCCGACTATAGAAGATGCAGGATTTTTATTCAAGCTCAATCGTCAGATTAAAAATGATGATCATTTTTCTTTAATAAAAGATTCTTTAGCATTTTCAAATGTTTCTGCTAAATTAAAATTCTTCTCAAAAACTCCAGGAACTGAAGATGCGAAATATAGAATTTGTATCTGTACTCCTCAGGATTTTGCGGTTAATGACACAAGATTTGTAGGAAATCATTGTACAAAATATGTTTGCGAAGGAATAACAATTGATGGATTGTTCGAGTACGCTCCTAAATTAGGTTCTGCTCAGATTGCAGTTGTAATTTACGACCCGATTGAACTTGAAATCAAAGAAACATGGTTATGTTCCTTAGATCCTAAAGAAGTTGATGCTTATAATAATTCTATGTACATAGAAGATATTATTAACCGTCAGTCAAATCTCGTTTACGTTAAAGATAATGTCGCAAAAGATTATTCAGTTCAGATTGAGCAGTATATTCTCGATGTTTACGGTAATAAAATTGTTAAAACCACTAAAGATCCAAATGGCAACTTAGTTCAAGTTTTGGATTATTTGGGAAATCCTGTTTACAGAACTCAAACAGTGACAGTTCCTAACATCTCATCATATTGTTTTATCTATGATTCAATCGATAATCAGTATTATGGACGTTCTTTAACATTAGAATGTGCTTCTGATTCTGAAATTCAAGAAGACGATTTGATGGAAGCTTTCGAAGTTTTCGATAATAAAGAAGATATTGATGTTGATATTATTATCGCAAATGAACTTGACAACGGTCGAAGCGCTTTAAATCTGGCTGAAACTAGACAGGATTGTATCGCTTATGCTGGAATTCCTTTAGAGTATGCCGGTTCTAATATTTGTGTTGGTCAAAAAGCGTCCACAGCAACATCAAACATTGTAAAATTCAGAAACTCTATAAATTACAATTCGATGTGGATAAATCTTTGCGCTAATTATAAATATCAGTATGACCGTTATAACGATGTTTATAGATGGCTGAATATTGCCGGTGACTGTGCAGGTTTAAGAGCAAAATGTTCAACTGAAAACGATTCGTGGTGGGCAGCTGCCGGTTTAGACCGTGGGCAGTTAAAGAATGTTACAAAATTAGCTTATGCTCCAAATCAGACTCAACGTGGAACTTTGTACACTAACGGAATTAACCCTGTTATCACATTCCCAGGTGAGGGCACTGTTCTTTGGGGTCAGAAAACAATGTTAAACCGTAACTCATCGTTTAACCGTGTGAATATCAGATGCTTGTTTAATACAATCGAAAGAACTTTAGCGAGAATGTCCAGATACTCAGTATTTGAATTTAATGACGCTTTCACAAGAAACAAAGTTATTTCAACAATTAAACCGTATTTAGCACAGGTTCAAGCAGGACGAGGTATAACAGAATTCAAAGTTGTTTGTGATACTTCAAATAATACCCCTCAGATTATTGCTGAAAATAAACTGAATGTGGATATTTACATCAAGCCTACTTATGTTGCTGAATTTATTCATTTAACATTTATCAACGTAGGTGTTAATAACTTTAATGTTGTTGTAACCGAGTAATTTTTTAAGGCACTTTAAAAGTGCCTTTTAAGGATTTATAAAATGAATTTTAAAGACTATATTTTAGAAAGCGTTAACCGAGAGTACAGAGAAAAATATGTCGGAAAAATCTTAAGATTTAAAAGATTAGACGGCTCACCGGCTTTTCAAGGAAAAATTGGAGAAGACGACATCGGTTTATATGTCACTGTTTTAAACCCTTTTCATAAATATTTTAACAAAGGCCAGGAATTTGTTATAAACATTAAAATTGAGAAAAACCGAGAATATTTAAAGGTTTATGATGAGGAAAACGAATTTACAGCTTACTACGAGGATTTATAATGAATTTTAAAGATTATTTAACTGAAGGAAGTACAGCTGCAAAAGAGATTGAAAATTACTTTAAAGAAAATAATTTTAAAGTAAATGTTTTAAGTTTAAATAAAAATATTTTAAGCATTGAAGCTGGTAGTTCTGCTGCTAGATTTGGTATTATAATAAATTTTTCAAATCCAGTTTTTTATACGTTTTCTGAAGAATACGGTTATCCTTCTTACGATCTCATTAACAATTTAAAGGTTCTCGAGAAGTTTTTAGAATTTACAACAAAACACGAAGAAGATTTAAAGAAAATTATTTTTAAGTAAGGATTTATAATGAATTTTAAAGATATCTTTATAATAGAAAATGAAGAAAATTTAATTTCAAAGATTAAATCTGATTATGATTTTTATAATTCAGAAGTTAAGAAACAATCTAAAAAATTTAATTCTGTCAAAGATATTTCCGAAAATGATTATCCGCTTTTAAATGTTTCTGAGAACCTTTTAAAAGCCGTTTCAATATGTTTACTTTGTAAAGAATTTTTAAATGAATTTGAAAGTTCTAAAGACGTTAAAAAATCTTTAGGAAAATTAGAAAAATTTAAAAATTCTATGAATATAAAATATGTTGATTCCTGGTTTAAAGATTTATATTACAAACTTTAAAGGATATTAAAATGAATTTTAAAGAGTATTTAAATGAATGCCCGTTAAATGAAAAAGTAAAAGTTGATTTTGAGCAGTTTTTCTGGGAAATTTATCCAGTGACTGTTGACAACAACGATTTACCTAAATCAAAAGCATTTATTGAAAAAAATAAAAAGAAGCTGTCTTATAAAGAAAATGGCGGTAAAGCACCGGCAGCAAGCTTTTTTGAAAGCTTCGTAAGAAAAGTTTGGATTCCTGAATTTTCTGAGTGGATAACAAGGGAAATGGAATTAAATAATATTTTAGCCCACGGTTATCCGTTCGCTAAATTTGGTGTTAAAGCATATATCGCTTTCGATATGTAAGGATTTTAAAATGAGTTTTAAAGAATTTTTAAACGAACAAATTATTAAAGAAGCTTCTGAGCCTGTTCTTGAATTACTTAAAAAGACCTTGACCCGTTCAAGATTTTGTAACAAGTATGGTACAATGTTAACCCCTCAGACACTGGTTGTCCACTACGAGGAAGAAGATTCCTACTATGAGCACGTAGCCCCAAAAATCAGAATTGATTATAATTCAAAGGACCATTCAGCTGCCGTTTCATTCAGTGTTACCACTTGGGATAGAGAAAACAACAACGCAAATGTTCATTTAACCCTCAAAGAAGCTGTTGATTATATCAACAAAATTGATACTTCAGGAAAAGGTCACGTAATGGACAAAGTAAACGCTGAAGAATGCCTTGAAGAAGCTCTTAGACAGCTCAAGAAAGTATTCGATCCAAAGAAAAATATGGGTTTAACAATCGTTAAAAATCCTTCAGATAAATTTAACATTGCTTCAGTAAAAGATTTTGAAAAATATATGTAAGGATTTTAAAAATGAATTTTAAAGAATATTATTTTAAGCCCGAAGAAAAAACTGAAGAACCAATCAACGAAGCAAATTTGACAAAAGATTATACCACAGAAGTTGATCTTAAAGGAATGGAAGATTCTAAAGGTTATAAAAGCCTTTTGAAGATTCTTTTAGACGGTTTAAACGGTTTTGCTACAATTAAAAAGTTAAATGTTTATATTTTAAATAATCATTTATGGGTTGATCTTGATTTCAATTATAAAGGTTCAACAAGACCTTACTTTGTAACAATTATGGACAGAAACGAAATTTACGAAGTAGGAAAAACAAAGAAAGATTATTTTGAGCTCGGCTTTAACTGTAATGGTGAAGCAACCGGAAATCACTTTATTAAAGTAGCAAATTGTCTTTCAGCGTTCGCTCAAACTCTTGAAAATGTTAATAATTACATCGCAAAGAGCAAACCTTCAGATTATATCACAGCTGGTTAAAAAATAAAACATCTTAATAATACGTAATAGACTTTTGCGAAAAGGTCATTACGTATTTTTTTTTATTTTTTCAATTTCCTTATAATAATATCTTTAAAATAAAAAACCTTAAAAATGAGTTCTAGAACTGGAAAAAACTAGAACTCTCTCAAAAAGTTCTAGAACTCATTCAAAACTACAACTTCCAGTTAAAAACTAGAACTTTATTAAAAGCTTTTATTTAAAATATTTTTAAATATCTTTATATAAAGAACCTTAAAAATTATTTTTATAACGTAATAGACTTTTCATAAAAGTTCAATACGTTGTTTTTAACTCAAAATATCAAAAATCTCAAAAATTGGCATTCTGCCTAATACAGCTATATTAGACAAAATTCAAATATCAAAAATATACAATATACAGTATCTAAATACCGATATATAGTACTATATACAGTATCTTTTCGACGAAATATCGAAATTTCACAATTTTTTTAAGCCAAAAGTATCAATATTTCACAAAAATAAATAATTAAAGAGGTCAAAAAATGAGCATTAAATATTATATCATAATCGTATTCTTAGTTCTTTTAATAGCAATTCAATATCTATATTCAAAATGTCAGAGATTAACAGAAGAGAATACTCTTCAAAAAGAACAGATTGAAATGTTAGAATTATCAAATAAACAAATTGCGGATATAAATATAAAGATTCAAAAGACAAATTCAAAGCTTCAAAAAGAACAGAAAACTCTTTTAAATAAACTTTCAAAATTCGAAATTCAAGCAAACAAGATATCTTCAAAACACCCTAAAATGCTTGAAAAACGAATTAACAATGCTTCAAACGAGGTCAATAAATGTTTAGAAAATATTTCAAAGAATTTACCGTGCGATTAAGCTTTTTGAGTTTTCTCTTTTTGGTCGGATGTTCAACATCAATAACAAAACCTAAATTAAATATTCAAAATCCTGAACCTTTAGAGCTCCTTCCGTATAATTTTGAAGTTTATAACATAGCAGACGAAGCTAAAATATGTTTAAACCCTAAAGGATATTCAAATCTTTCAAAGAATTTTCAGGAATTAAAGCGTTTTATTGTTCAACAGAATGAAATCATAAACGCTTATAAAGAATATTATGAAAATTATAAATAATAGATAAAAGAGGTAAAAATTATGTACTGGGCTATTTTAAGTTTTTTAGTTTTTATTTTAGTAGTTTTGATTTTTTACAAAATCAAATTCAAAAAAATTGTTTCTGAAATTGAAACAGCAAAATCAAATATCTATCTTTGTGATAACAGAATAAATGATATTCAAAATCAAATGACTATTTTTCAAGAGTCAATCTCAAAGATATCTCAGGAAATTGCTGAAATCGAAAAGACAGTAAAAAGAAAAAAGTAAATGTCAATAAAAAATTTTAAACTTTTAATTGAAGAGCTTTCAGACGAACTGACCGATGAGCAGCTGAAACAATTCCCTGTTCTTTTAAGGTACCGTGTTTCTTTTGCTAAATCACATAATCAGGTCTTTGATGCGTCAAGACTTCAGCCGACTCTTTTCAATTATAACAAACTCTTAGGATTTTTAAGAAGTAAAGCTGATGTAACAACAGGAAAAGCGATTCCTTCAGCTATTGCGCTTTATAATAAAATCATGGGTATTGATGTCGGTTTAAAGGCAACTGAACAGAGTACTATTGAATTTGCTCACAAGCTTGACGATATTGAAAATAAAGACAAAATCATAGCAAATTTAAAGAAAGCAGGTTTAAAGCCAAACGTTTATTCAGATAAAAACTTTAAAACAACTTTAAAGATTTTAGCTCAGCTGGTTAACAAAGAAAATCCACAACAGCAGTTCGTAGTTGATGATTTTTTAAAAAATCTTGAAGACGAAGAATTTGTCAAAAAATATGTTGATCAATTAAGAGATAGAATTAAAGAACTAATTAAAGACCACGCAGAAAAAGATAAAGAAGTAGAAGATAACTATCAAAACGCAATAAATCAGATTGAACATAAACGAGCTGAAACAACTGAAAAAATTAAATTAAAAAACCTAGATACAGTAGAAAAGAAAATTGAAGATAGATTTGAAAAGATCAAAGATAAATTAGAAAAATCAAAAGAAGAGATAAAATCATTTAAAGATTTTTTATAAAAATTCTATAAGTATTAATTCATTCTACGAAAAATTAATTCTTTTATACTGATCATTTTTTAACCAACCAATCAAAAAACAACGTATTGAAAATTTATGAAAAGCTCATTACGTATTTTTATTGATCAAATTCTAACTAATCAAAATAACGTAATGAACTTTTTTGATTTTCTTATAACGTATTTTTTAAAGTTCTTTTAAAAAATCAAACATTCTCTTTTTATTTTTATAAAGACGATTTTCTAAACACCAAGGACAATCGCCATGATTCCTACATGATTTATCACATGCTTTAGCACCTTTATAAGCCTTTCTATGTTCTTTTCCGTGTAGAATAGCTTTATCTAAACTCATTTTTATTCTCCTTTGTGAACTATCTTATAATATCCTTCTTTATCTTTAAGAGATTCAAAAATTTCATTCTTTATCTTTATTAAAATCTTATTTGAACCTTTATTATTAGAATAATAATCAATAGCTTTTAAAATTTCAATCTTCTCTTCTTCAGTCATTTTTCAAATCCTCTTAATTATTTTATATTTTTATTATAACGTATTTTTAAAGAAAGTAAATAAAAATTTTTAAAAATATTTATTAAAAATCTATTTACAACTTTTAAAAATACGTTATAATATAATCATAAACTTGAAACGGAATTTAACGGAGCTTAAGAATGAAAAAAGTTGAAAAAGATATAAAACTCATTTTAAGAGTTTTAGACAAAGTAAATAGAGACGATTATTCTCTTGCAGATATTGAGTTTGCTCTTTTAAAATTAGATGATTTGAAAGATTATTTAAATTCTTTAAAACAGGAAATGAAAGACGAACTTCGAGTTTTAAAATATCTCAAAAAAGAGGAAATGAAAGAAGCTAAAGAAGTAGACGAAGAGTCTTGGTTTGAAACTGAATTTAATTTTTAAAAATTTTTTAAAAAACTATTTACAAACTTAAAAAATACGTTATAATATAATCATAGTTAAGAATGACGTAAACAAAGAGTTTGATTTGAAACTAAATTTAAAAATTCTTAAAAAAATTTTAAAAAACTGTTTACAAACTTAAAAAATACGTTATAATAATTATATAAACGTTGAGAAACAAAAGAGGAACGTAAAAATGAGAAAAGTTAGCTTTTACAGTCAGTTATTAAGTGTTTTAAAAACTTACGATAAAAAAGAGTCTGATATCGATTTTGCGAGAGTTGATGGAAGATGCGTTACTGCAGAATCTTTTTTAAAGTGTGTTAAAGATTTTGGTGAAATATCTGATTTTTGCTCAGGATGTTGGGATTTTGAAATTATCTTTAAAGATCATGATGTTTTGATGAGATATGAAGACGAATATGGTTGGTATTGGAAATTCATTTCAGTTCGTCCTCAAAAAGCTTTAGAAGAACTTGATACTTTAAAGGATGATTAAATGAACAACGTAGATAGACACTTATTTCAAAGATGGTACGAAACATATAACTATCTTTTTGGTTTGAAAGATTACAAGCTTGATGATGTTTTAGGGGTTTTGAGAGAGAAACATCAAAATCTCATTTCAAAGAAGAAAAAGACTTTTAGCGATTTTAATAGAATTGCTAGATGTGAAGAGATTTTTGCTGGAATTGGGGATATGAAAATCACTTCAAATGATAAAATAAATAAAAATTCAAAAGTTGAAGAGATTTTAAAATATCTCGAAGAAGAGATGGAAAATTTAACTAATGAAAATTAACGATTATATTTTATATGTTATTATAGTAATACTCTTTATAATTTTCTTTAAATTTGGATTTTCCGAAGGTAAAATCTCAGTTATTGAAGATTATAAAGTTGAGTGTAAAGTTTTAACTACAACAGAATGTTATTTTATTAAAAAATGATGTTATTTATTTTAGAACTTCTTTTATTGCTTTTAATAATTTTTAAAATTTAAAGGATTTTAAAATGATGTATGCTATTTTAGAATTTATTATATTTTATATTTTATATTACTTTTACTTTTAATAATTTTTAAAATTTAAAGGATTTTAAAATGATGTATGCTATTTTAGAATTTATTATATTTTATATTTTATATTACTATTACTTTTAATAATTTTTAAAATTTAAAGGATTTTAAAATGAAAAAGGAAAAGATTGAAAAAATCACAGAGAAAGCTATTAAAGAGTTTGATTTTAAAAAAGTTTTAAAAATTCAAAAACTTTTAGGTTGGAAATATGCTAATTTTTCTTTAACTATTGACAATCTTAAAAAATTCGTAAGATCTTTAATTAAAACTCTTTTAGAAGAAAAACACGAATTTATTGAGAGTGGTGGATTTAGAGTTGAGTATAACAAAGAAGAGAAGGATTTAAGAATTCTTTTTATTGCTGTTGAAGGTTGGATAGGGACTAGAAAATCCGATCTTTAAAAAAATTTAAAAAATTTAAAAAAACTATTTACAAATCTTTAAATTATGTTATAATATAATCATAGTCAAGAATGATTTAACGAAATGTAAGGAAAAGATTATGAATATCAATAAATGGATTAAAGATAACAAAGACAATAATTCTTTTGTTAAATGGATTGTAAGAGACGAATACGGTTATCCATTAATGTCAAGAGATTATTCTTTAAAACTCTTAAAAGAGATTTATGGAAAGAAAGAGATTATAGATGTAAGATTTACAGAAGCTAAAGATTGCGGTTATATCGTAGATTTCACTATAAAGATTTAAGTTTTATTCATGTTGTTCCTCCTTTTTAAGGCACTTCGGTGCCTTTTTTAAATTTTTAAGGATTAAAAATGATTGAGAATTCAATTTGGTTTGAAAAATATTCCCCTAAGGTTATCGAAGACGTTATTTTGCCGTCAAAATTTAAAAATCGACTTTTAGAATGTGTTAAAAATCAAAAACTTCCAAATTTTGGATTTTGGTCAGCAAAACCAGGGTTGGGAAAAACTTCGACAGCACGCGCGTTAATCAAATCTTTAGATGCAGACGCAATGTTTTTGAATGCTTCCTTAGAAAAAGGAATTGACGTTTTAAGAACGAAAATTTTTAATTTTGCTTCTCAAGAGTCTTTTGATGATAGGACAAAAATTGTTGTACTTGATGAATGCGATAATTTAGGGAAAGATTTTCAGCAGGCAGCACGCGGATTTTTGGATGAATTTTCATGTAACTGTTCTTTTATTTTCACAGGGAATTATAAATCTAAAATTATCGAACCACTTTTAGATAGATTAGAAAATTACGATTTTTGTGATTTTGAAAAAACTGAAATGATTAAACCTATCTTTGACAGGCTTATTTATATTTTAGAGTCTGAAAAAGTTGAAGTAACAAACGAAACAAAAATCTCGTTAGCGAATATGATAAAATTCTATTTTCCGTGTATTCGTTCGATGGTTCGAGATCTACAAAAATGTGTTTCAAACGGAAATTTTGAATTCAGACAGGAATATTCAGATTTTGGAGATATTTTTGAAACTTTAAAACAGAAGAAGTATCTTGATGTTGTCAAAAAAGTAAATACTTTAAATAATCCTGATGGAATGTTTGAGTTTTTATATAATAATATAGAAGATTTTAAAAATATTCCAAATGCGATTATTAAGTTGGCTGATTATCAGTTTAAAGCGGAAACTGTGAGAGATAAAAATCTTAATCTATCAGCTTGTCTTGTTGAACTCATGGGGTGTTTATGATTTTTAAAGATTTAAAGGAAACTCTTGACGAAAATCAAAATGTAAGAGTTTTCGTTCCTGGCTGTGATGCTGAAGTTAAACAATTAAAAAATTCAAATATTTTAGAATATTTAAATATTGTTAAAATTCAAATGACTTTAGAAGCAGTAAAAGGACGAATACAACCGATTTTAAATATTTGGGCAACTTAAACATCTTTAAAAAATATCTGGCAAACTAAATTATCATTTTCATAAAAATATTTTTCTATTATGAAATTTTTATCTAAATATTTTTTGCTTGTTTTAATAAAAATTTCATAATCATTTAGATTTTCAAAGGTTTTGATTATTTTAAAATTCCCTTGAAAATCTATCTTTATCAATTTAACTGATTTTACAGTATCTTTTAAAGCATCTTTAATTGTTTTCATTTTTGTTCCCCTTAAAAATTATTTATCATAAATAGTTTAAAAAATGGAATTTTTAAAATGCTTTATTCAAAATCTCAAATTTTTAATAAATTGGATTCTCTTTTAGAATACTCTAAAAATAATTATATTTTACCTGTTTCTTATAATACTTTTGGATATAGTACTTCTAGCACAATGAATTCTGAAGTTCAATCTATTAAAACAGCTTTTTATAATTATATAAACAAAGATAAAGGTAAAATCGCTAGACAGATTCACGAGCTTTTAAAAACCTACATGTGGTTTAAAGATGCGAGATATCAAAAATGCGAAAATGATGATTATTTAGGGATTTATATTTCCGATGTTCCCGAACTTTACTGGATGCAGAACTGGCCTTTAATAACCACAAATGGATGTTTTGATTTTGCTACAATTATGAACACATCAAACGAAACATTTTTAAGCAACTGGTATATAGCTTCAACAACAAGCTCAGGAGCTCAACAAATCCCTGTTTTAAAAAATCATTTAATTGAAGCTTGGATTGCTCAAATAAATTTAAAAAGAGAGAAAGAACTTCAAAATATCAAAGATGCTATTGATTACATGGAAAACAACTATTCTGAAATTGATGATATGTTAGATATTTTTGAAAACCGCGGTGAAGTGATAGGAACAGACCCGTTAATAACGAAAGTTCCTAAACCAGTTAAGAAAGTTTTAGTAAGAACAATCAACGGAGACAGGGTTGAAACTGTTCAAAATTCAGACAATGAATATGATTTTATTTCAGAAGAAAATTCTATTGAGTCAATCGCTGCGATGATTTATCTTACTCAATATTATGGTTTATTTTGGATTATTTTAGGTTTAGAATTATATAACGAAAATGATTTTTCAGCAGGTTCAAAACCTGTTTCAACTTATGGTCCGAATAAAGTTTATATTCCTTCTTATTTAAAAGAAAATTTTAAAAATCTTTTGAATATATAAATATAATAAAAAGGATTTTAAAAATGGCTCTTGATTCTGCTCAACTTATAATTTTAGATGGATTTTTTAATTCCATCGGAAGGAAAAAAGCTTGGGGACTAATAAAAAATCAGCTTCAAAATTTTTCCGATGGTGAAGATGCTGATAAAGTTGAAAAATCACAAGCGATTTCCGAAATTTTACAGATTGCTAATGAAAATAAAGAAACAATTCAACAGCTCACCGAGAGAATAAATAATATTCAACCTGGCCAGGGCGGTTATGATGTTTCTCAAATTCTTAGTTTAGTTAATGAAAATAAAACAGCTATTGAAGAGCTAATAGAAAGAGTAGAAATTTTCGATTCTGAACCTATTTCAGAACCTGAAATTGATCAGATGTTTTTATGATTAGTAAATACCAATTCCCTAGAGATTTATCTGAAGAATTTAAAAAAATCTATTTTCTTGCTTACGAAACATTAAACCGTGATTTCGGTGATATGAGCGCAAGCACAGATGCAAAGAAAAACGCTGGATTATTAAATACGACAGATACTGTCTCTAATTTAAAAGCGATTATTACATTACCGATGCCTGAAACGTTCGGTGATGATCTTGTTCATACTTGGGAAAAGAAAGATACTTTAGAATCTTTAGATGCCGGCGCTGCCTCTGCAACTGACGCGATGATTGGTGTTGCTGCTTTAAGCTCAATTTTTAAATCAATTCAAGGAATTGCTGCACCGTTAATCGGAACTTTGAGTTTATCAAAAGTTGTAACCGGATTTTTAAATGCCGGTAAATCTCCATCAGTAGGTTTGATGTCGATGTTCTCAGGAGCAAGAAAAACACTTGTTAATCCTGATTACTGGCAGAATTACACAGGGTCAGATCCAAGAACATTTGAATTTAAGTATGTTTTTCAGCCACGATCAAGAGAAGAAGCAACTGAAGTTTTAAATATTTTGAGAGTTTTTAAAATGCTCTCTTCACCTAGATTGGAAAATGTTGCTGAAAGTGGAAGTTTTAGTCAGTCAATCAAAAAAGTTTTCACTGGTGGTTTTACATCAGAAGAAGGTGAAACAACTTTAAAAAATGATCAGGTTGCTGATAGTGTTGAAAAAACATTAGGAACTGAATTAAAAAAATTTTTAGAAGATAAACAAAAGAATACTTTACAAAGTTTATCAAAAGCTCAATCATTCGTAGGTGCGATAAAACAACCACATTATTGGAAAATTGTTTTAGGAAATAATCATTTAAACAATCTTACGAAAATGACAGAGCTTGTGTGCACTAAAGTTGGCGTTTCCTTCGGATCCTCAAAGATGGAAGTTTTTTCTGACGGTATTCCTAAAATCATGGAATTATCTTTGTCATTTGCGGAAATAAAATTAAAATATGAAAATGATTTTGAAACGCCGTTTACTACTAATGATAAAGCAAATTCTGATGAGTTTAATAATATTGTAGAAGCTCACGATAACGCTGTTAAAACACAAAAAAATATTGCGGACGCAAAAAATAGATTAAAGGACGTTGAAAATATTACTCAAACACTTAAAGAGCAAAAAGAAAAAGAAAAAAAGGAAACAGAAGAAAAAGCCAAACGAGCTCAACAAGCTCTTGAAGCATTGATAAAAAACAATTCAGCGACTATTTCTAGTGGTATAAACGCTGGCGTTCAAACTTTAGCCAAAAATTTTGCTAAAAATAATTTAAGACAAGCAGGATATTTTGAAAATTAAATGAACAAAACTTTAAATTATCTCAATTTTGAAATTTACAACGGGTTGAAAAATTTAAAAATTTTCGACTACAATTCTATTTGTAAAAATAAAATAAAAATATATTTAAATTCTTTGTCGTCAAATTATTTTAAATATCTCAAAGTTGAGCAAGGCGCTAAAATTGAAAAATTATGTTTTGATTATTATAAAAACACTAATTATTACGATATTATTTTAATCTTAAATAATCGAGATATGATTTATGATATGCCTTATGAAAACGATATCATTTTAGATGCAATTGATGCCGATATCGAAAATTATAAACAGAAAGTCTTCAATGACCCTTATAAAAAATTATCAGATCGTTCTTATAAAGATCTTTATAATAAATTAGATATTTTTTATAATTCAAAAAACCTTAAATTTCAATATTTAAAAGTGATTGATGTTAACTTAATACCTGAAGTAATTTCCGATATAAATGAAATTGTTGAAAAGTATCAAAATAATATAGAGATTTTAGATGAGTAGTTTTAACGAACTTTTAAAAAATTCAGGTAGAAAAGGAACTTTAAGCATTTCCTTAATAACAAAATCGCAAACACAGCCACTGCAAGTTGATAATCAGTTTATCAATACCGGTGAGATTATCCCTTCTATCGATTTTACTCAAAGTTATGTTCAGCCTTTTATTCTTTGTGCTTTTAAAGCTCACAATTCATTATTTGAAAAATTAGGTTATAAAAATCCTGAGAATAATTATAAAGATTTAATTTTTGAAATATCTTTAATAGAAAACATAACAAATAAAAAAATTTCAAGAAAATTCTTTATAACAGAATTAAAAAAATCTGAAGTTCAAAGTAACGACGGTATTTTTTATAATGTTTTCTGCTGTGATATTCACGGATTTGAATTTTTAGAAGCTTCTAAAAAATCTTATGCTGAAATTTATAACAAAGTTTATGATTTTTCACCCGTTGAAAATGTCTGTGAATTTTTAAAAGATATTATAAAATGTTCAAAATATCCTGATGATATCAAAGTTGAAAACGACACTGAAAGATACGGTTTATCTGAAATTTCAGAAGATCTTAAGATTTCAACTGTTCAAAATGAATTTAATAATTTTAAATTTATTAACGAAACACCTATCTTTATGTTAAAAGAATATTGTAAAAAATTTAACATTAAGATTTATCAGGATTTTGACGGATTCCACGTAATTCAACATCCTGTTTTATCGAGATTCGATAAATTCGACAGTCTTTTAAGTGATAGAATTCCTAACTCTTCGAGATACTACATTGCTGATTATATAATCGGAAAAGATAATTCTAATCTTTTAGACAGAAACAACTATCAAATCAGTTATGTTGTAGGGAAAAATAAAAAAGTTGTTAAACTAAATGAAAATACTTTATATTCTTGTGTTTTATTAAATAATAATCCTGAAGATTATAAAAATTTTCTTTCTGAAAAATATGAAAATATTTCAGGAACTTCGAACAGACTTTTATCTTCAATATATTATGAAAAAATCTTCGGAAAAGGAATAGGTTTAATAAACTCTAAAAGTATTTGTGTTTATCTTTCAGGTGGATTAGAATTTAAACCTGGAATGGTTGTTAAAACCGATTTTTCTTACAACACAGCATCGACCGAAAAACAGACAGAAGGTGATAAAAACTTATCTGGTTTGTGGTTTGTCTCGAACTGTACTTTTAATTACAGAGCACCGCAGAATATTATTACAAGATTATTTTTAACAAGATTTGATAATCCTAAAGATGTTTCAGTTAAGAAAGATCCTGATATTATTACATCAAAAAATACAAATCCTGAAAATTTCAATTCTTTTGATATTTCAAATCCTGTTAAATCAATTTCAAAAGAATTTAAAAATTCGTTTAATGATCTTAAGAATTCTATAAAATTCTGTAATAACAGCATTTTTGAATGTAATTCTTTAGTATCGTATATTTCACAAGGATTAAATAATTTCAAGGAAACATTATCGAATGTTCATAATGCTTTAAGAAACGTTAGAGATTCAATTTTAATTGTTAAAAATAATTATACTCAATTAAGAAACATTTTAAAATTTGATAAAATGATTTATGAGTATGATTTTAATGAATTTTTAGATTCTTTAAAAGATACAATAACATTTTTTGATTCTGAAGAAAAAGACAGAGAAGTTCAAAGAATTAAAAATCAGATAACTCAAATCAATATCGATATTGAAAACATCAATAACGCAATAAAAAATTTCAATAAACCTGATTATTCGTTTGTTTCTTCTAATTCTATCTTTGTTTCTAATATAGAAAACTTAGAAAATAAAAAACATTATAAAGAAGAGCAGTTAAAGAAAATCAGAGAAGACTTAAGGAATTCCTAAAATGCAGTTTGAAGATAAATTTTATTCAGGCATCGTCGTTGACAACAATGACGAATTTCGTCGTGGTAGAGTTAAAATCAGAGTTGACGGTGTTCACGATGATTTTTCTGATGATACTCTGCCATGGGCAGAAGTGATTTATCCATCGATGTTCGGTCTTTTCGGTGGAACCGGAAGTTTTGCGGTCTTACAGAAAGGAACCGGTGTATGGGTTAAATTTGATTCTGACTTCTGGCATCCGATAGTTTTAGGCGTAATGGTAGGCGGAACTGAAGAACACACAGATTTTTTCGATTCAAAACCACCGTTTGAAAAACGTAAAGGATCTTCTGATGTTTCAACAGAAGCAATTCCTAAAGAGAATGTTTTTCAAACATCAGGCTCTCATTTAAAACACAAAGTTCAAGGAATTGATAAAGAGATTCACCAAGGGAAATATCTTACATCTTCAGTGATTGAAACCCCTTCAGGTCATAAGATAATGTTTGATGATTCTTTAGGTTCTAATGAGATAACAATCACTCACAGCACAGGTCATTCAACGATAAAATTTGACCGGTTCGGTGGAATAACAATCGCAGCAGACAATATCAGTTTTGACGCATTTGAAAATATCACATTCAGAGCAAGAACCGGTCATATTGACTTATCAGCAAAAGATCAAATAACAGTCAATTCTGAAAAGGATATTTCCTTTAAATCACAAGGGAATTTTGGAGTTCTTTCAGATAAAAAGATTGAAATGTCTTCAAAAGATTCTAATGTTTTACAGTCTCAAGACGGTGATTTTCTTATTCATGCTGACAAAGGCTGTTTAAAAGCTGAATGTAAGAAAGAACTTAATATTTTAGCTTCAGGCGGTGGTTTAATTGAAGCTAAAGATAAGCTTGTTGCTCAGTGTAACAACGGTTCGTTGGAATTAGGAAATTCTGCTGTTTTAGCTTCGAGAACCGGCGATGTTTCAATTCATGGAAACTCGTGTAATGTTAACACAAGATTAGATGTTAACGGAATGTCCTGTTTAAACGGTTTAACTATGTGTTCAAATTTTATGATGGCTAAAGATTTTGTCAATTCTTATTCTGCCGGTTCTGTAACATCAAGTTTAAATGAGTCTCTAAACGAAACAGGTAAAGAATTCGTTTCTGAGCTTCAATCTGATTTTAACAGATTAAAAAGCATAGAAAACACAGAAGAGAGAAAAACAGAGTTCCAAGCAGTTCAGAAAAAAGTAAATGAATTTAATGGTTTTTTATATAATAAAACTAAAGAAATTAAAAAATCACTTTTAAATGATTTTGTAAAAGAGCATATTGATTCGTTTGGTAATATTGATGAGTCTGAAATTGAGTTTTTAACTGAAAGCATCAACGGACCGATAACTGTTGAACCTCGAAATCCGAACGGTGAAGCAAAGAATAAATCTCAACATAAGTGTAAGTGTGACTGGACAAGCCCTGATTCGTGGTTTGAAATTGACGAAATTCACTGGCCGCAATGGGAAGATTTTGAGAATATGCTCACTTTCAACATCACATGGCCAGATTTAACAAAACTTTTACCGATGGTTCCTAAAGTGTCTTTAAGCGCTGTTGTCGGAGTTGTCGCAAAGATTGTTGCTAAAAAGGTTATCAAGCTGATGAGTGTTTTCAGACGCATGATAATGAAATTTTTAAGACCGATTTTAGATATGATTAACAGTATCATAGGAATTATTAATCAGATTCCACCTAAAATCACAATAAATCTTGATTTTGCGAATATGATTAAAGTTCCGTTATTTGAATTTCCGTCGCTTCCTGATGGCGGTGCCGTTCCAAACTGGTGTAATGTTAATCAGTGTTCATGTTCGTGCTGCCAGGATAAAGTGAATGAATTTGTAAGTAAAACAGAAAATAAAGCTAAAGAATTTTTTGGCGATAATGATAATGTAACTGAAAAAGTTCTACCAAATCCAAACGGAGTTGAAAAAACTGTTTAAAGGTATTTTTATTAAATATTTTTTATAATATCTTTATATAAGGAAATTGAAATTTTTTAAAAATAACGTAATGAAGATTTATGAAAAGGTCATTACGTATTTTTAAAACAACGTAATGAACTTTTATGATTTTCTTATTACGTATTTTTTTATTAATCGAATTTTAACCAATCAAAAACAACGTAATAGACTTTTATTAAAAGTTCATAACGTATTTTTTATTACGTAATAGACTTTTTATAAAAGCTCATAACGTATTTTTTTTAAGAACAAAAAATTTTTTATATCTGTATATTATATAATAA